>ERZ1034992.431-NODE-431-length-24145-cov-5.924699_pt1 | contig 24145 bp, 23 predicted proteins | sample MGYA00520695_ERZ1034992 | MGnify/ENA primary metagenome ERZ1034992 (study PRJEB33766, sample SAMN09781778) | gut metagenome | biome: gut microbiome | host: Homo sapiens | place: Madagascar | study: EMG produced TPA metagenomics assembly of the PRJNA485056 data set...
GGTATGGTAAGGTAGCACATTATGTTATTTATGTCCAGTACAATAAAAGATGATTCCATAATAAAAAATAAGCAGGAAAATAAAAATCCGTAATTTTTTTCGTTCAGGTGCAAGATTTCGTGATATTCATCCGCATTGTCCTGTGCAGGGAAACACCGGATATACTCTGTCCTGCCGCTCGTAAATGAGGGGACACATTGCAAGGCTGAAAGAGATACATGTCTCTCGGCATGTACAGCAGTCGGCGGATGATCAGACCCGTATCCGGAGTTTCCCTGTCATGCCGCTTTCAAAAAATAAAGCCCGAATCAATCCTGAATATATGCAAAAACACCCGAACAGGCAAGAAATCCTGTCCGAGTGTTTTTTCAGATACAATGCAGTCAGCGAATCGAGCTGGTCGCCTTGATCCACGCATCAGTAATGAGGGCATGTCCGGCAGAAGTCGGATGTACACCATCTTTCAGCCAGTATTCCTGCGGAGCTTTCGCCAGAGCTTCGTTCAGCAGAGTCTGGGTCGGAATGAAGATTGTCTTGAATTCATCCGCCAGAGCTTTGACCACCGCCCGGCGTTCATTGATTTCCGGCACCCAGTCATCGCCGACAGCTCCGAACGGCAACACAAACGGTTCCAGCAGAACCAGTTTGGTATCCGGCAGGTCTTTTTTGGTCCATTCCAGAAGCATCCGGTAGAACTGGGCATAACGGGGAACTTCCACGCCGTTCTGACGTGCGAATTCGTGCCAGGTGTCATTGACGCCGATGAGAATGCTCAGAATATCGGGTTTCAGGTTGATGGTGTCGATTTTCCAGCGGGCGTAAAGATCCACGACGCGGTGTCCGCTGATGCCGCGGTTGAAAATCTGCCAGTCTTTTTCGGGTTCATGGTAACGCAGAGAAGACATGACCATGAACGGATACCCCTGCCCCATGCCTTCATTGGCAGGCAGCGTGCAGTCGTAATTGCGTCCGGCGTCCGTAATGGAATCGCCCTGAAAAACAATCGTGTTTGCCATTTTCATCAAACTCCAGATATTAATTAAAGACTCAAAGCGGTCTATTCAACGCTTTTTCCAGCGTGTTTTTCAATTTTTCCCGGTTGGCGGGCATCATTTCGCACAACGGCAGACGGTATTCCTCGTTGACGATTCCCAGCATCGCCATAGCGGCTTTCACCGGAATGGGGTTGGATTCGATGAACAGATCCTTGAACAGCCGGTAGTAACGTTTATGATACTGCAATGCCGTAGCGAAATCGCCTCTGGCACAGGCATCGACCATGACTTTCAGTTCGGCGGGAATAATGTTCGACGCCACGCTGATCACGCCTTTTGCGCCAACCGACATCATCGGGACAGTCAGGCTGTCATCGCCGCACATGATCGGGATATCGCAGAGGGAAGCGATTTCGGAAACACGTTCGACGGAACCGCCGGCTTCCTTGACGCCCAGGATGTTGGCATTTCTGGAAAGACGCGCAATCGTATCCGGCGCAATCGCCGTGCCGGTACGTCCGGGGACATTGTAAAGCACCAGCGGAATGCCGCATTTATCCGCGATGGTGGAAAAATGACGGTAGAGACCTTCCTGGGTGGGCTTATTATAATAAGGAGTAACCTGAAGGGAGCAGTCCGCGCCTTCTTCCTTGGCATGGAGAGTCAGTTCAATGGCTTCCGCCGTGGAATTGGCGCCGGTGCCAGCCATGATGAAACATTTTTTACCGGAAGCGGCAATGACTTCGCTGATGACTTTCATGTGTTCTTCCGTGGAAAGAGTGGGGGATTCCCCGCTGGTTCCGACCGGCAGGATTCCGTCCACGCCGCCCGCCACCTGCATCGCCACCAGTTCCCGCAACTTGCCGTAATCCACTGAGCCTCCTGCAAACGGAGTAATCAGTGCCGTGTAAACTCCCTTGAGTTCCATTTGTTCACCTTATGTTAAAATTCTTTGTGAAATATCCTTCAGCCGGAAATTTCGCCGACAAAAACCGTTTCCGCCGGTCCTGTCAGAAAAACACCTTTTAACTTACTGCAAAATTTGAAAATTTCAACTTCAATATGATCTTTTCCGCGACAAAGCAGAGAAACTTTTTCAGGAAAACGGAAAAACTGATGCAAAACAACTGCCGCAGACGCGCAGCCGGTTCCGCAAGCCAGCGTTTCCGCCTCCACTCCGCGCTCATACGTCCGGATCAAAACCGGCTCTTTCTGCGCAGGATCGCGGAAGCTGACAAAATCGGCATTGGCTCCGTCCGGCTGAAACAGCGGATGACTGCGCAGACGTCTGCCTTCCGTTTCGATGTCCAGGGAAGAAACATCGTTTCGAACTGCAATGACATGCGGTACTCCGACAGTGCCTTTGTAGACAGGTTCCCCGTTCTCCAGGCGGTACGGGCGGAACTCTTCCGAAATCTCCATGGTGATCCGTACCTGCGTGGCGTCGTCATTCATGATTTCCGACCCCTGCTCTTTTCCCCAGCACAGAATGGTCTGTTTCCGGCGGCGTCCGCAAAGACCTTCCCGGTAAAGGAAAGAAGCCGTGCAGCGCAAACCGTTTCCACACATGGAAGCGGGCAGACCGTCGGAATTGAAGAATTCCATTTCCGGGAGACTGTCGCCGCCAGTATTCCGCAGCAGAATCAAACCGTCGGCGCCGATGCCTTTATGCCGGTCGCAGATTGTCCGGATGAAATCAGGATTGGTGTTCCAAAGCCGTCCGGGATCATCGGCAACGATGAAATCATTGCCCGCCCCCTGCATTTTGTGAAACTGTAAAGCCATAGCAAACTCCTTTCCGATGCCAATGTAGACGCTGCAGAGAGTTTTGTCAAGAATCACTTTTTCCAAAAAACGCTATTTCCTGTTTTTTTTCGGTATTTCTTTTGAAAAAACGCCAAGGACAGATATGTTACCATATCATTATGTCATCTATTTAAGAGAAAGGATCTGTTCCGATGCCCAGGGATTTTGTGCATCTGCATTTACATACGGATTACAGCCTGCTGGACGGCGCCTGCCCAATTTCCTGGGCGAAGCTGAAGGATTCCGAAGGGAAGCTGGATCTGGTTTCAGCAGTTCAGAATGCGGGAATGAAAGCGTGCGCCATCACCGACCACGGCGTGATGGGCGGCTGTCTGGAATTTCACAACTCCATGAAGAAAGCAGGATTGAAACCGATTATCGGCTGCGAAACGTATGTTGCGCCGCACAGCAGCGAAGAACGCGACAGTTCCGTTTCCCATATCAAAGGATACCACCTGATTCTGCTGGCGAAAAACGATGTCGGATACCACAATCTCTGTCACATCATTTCCGATGCGCACACCCGCGGTTTTTATTATAAGCCCCGGACGGACAAGGCTTTTCTGGCGGCGCATTCCGAGGGATTGATCGCTTCGAGCGCATGTCTCGCAGGGGAACTGGAAGTCGCAGCACTGAACGGCGGAGTTCCCGCCGCCAAAAAAGTGCTGTATGAGTATCTGGACATCTTCGGCAAAGAAAATTTCTACATCGAACTGATGTATCACCATCTGGACGAACAGAAACAGGTCAACCGGGAACTGATTGCCCTGGCACGCGAAACCGGCGTTCCGATGATTGCCACCAACGACGTCCATTATCTCCGGCGCGAAGACGCCAAGGCGCATGAAGTCATGCTGTGCATTCAGACCCGGACCACCATGGCGGATGAACGCCGCATGAAAATGGAAACCGATGAATTCTATTTCAAGAACGGCGATGAAATGTTTGAAGTCTGGGGAAATGAAGTTCCCGAAGCTCTGACCAATACTCTGGAAGTGGCGGAACGCTGCGATGTCAACATCGGTTACGAAAACCATTATCCGGAATATGAACCGCCGGCGGAATATGTCGCCACGCTGGATCTGGACAAAATCAAACTCGAAGCGCATGACGCCGCCGTGGAAGCCATCCGCAAACAGAAGGAAAAGGACGGCGACACCACCGAGCCGACGGAAGATGAAATCAGCTACAAAACCGACCGTGAAATCATTCTGCGGAAAACCGGTGCCTACCTGCGGCATATCTGTCTGTACGGAACCGGCGAAAATTCGGTCTGCGGCTACAAGAAAAAGTACGGCTATGATCCGTTCAATCCGCCGGAGGACAAAAAAGAAGACGCGGCTGTCAAGCTGAAACGTCTGGATTATGAACTGAGCATCATTATGCGCACGAAATATCCGAGTTACTTTCTATGCGTATGGGACTTCATCAACTGGGCGAAGGAACACGGCATACCCGTCGGCGCGGGCCGCGGTTCCGGTGCAGGCTCGCTGGTAGCGTACCTTTCCGGAATCACCGACATCGACCCGATCAAATACGACCTGCTGTTTGAACGTTTTCTGAACCCGGACCGGGTTTCTCCGCCGGACTTTGACACGGACTTCTGCGAACGCCGCCGTCAGGAAGTCATTGACTACGTGATCGGCAAGTACGGCGCGGATTCCGTGTCGCAGATCGGAACCTACGGACAGCTCAAAGCCAAGGCGGTGCTGAAAGACGTTGCCCGTGCGCTCAGCCGTACTCCCGCCGAAGGCAATATGATCACCAAGACCGTTCCCGACGATCCGAAAATGACTCTTTCCAAAGCGGTCAAGGAATCCCCTGAACTCAAGGAACTGCTCGACCGCGAACAGTGGGTGCAGGAAATTTTCTCCTACGCCCGTCCGCTCGAAATGCTGAACCGGCAGATGGGTATCCATGCCTGCGGCGTCATCATTTCCAATCAGCCGCTGGCTAATCTGCTTCCGCTGGGACGCGGCGCACATGACGAAGTCATTACCCAGTATACCGCACCGCTCTGCGAATCTGTCGGACTGCTGAAAATGGACTTCCTCGGTCTGCGCACCCTGACCCTGATTCAGGATGCGCTGGACAACATCCGCAAATCGCGCGGCATAGAACTGGATCTGGACAAGATTTCCCTGGAAGACCAGGCGACGTTCGATCTGCTGAACCGCGGCGACACGGTAGCGGTGTTCCAGCTGGAATCCGGCGGAATGCAGAATCTGTGCCGTCAGTTCAAAGTGGAAAGCATCAAGCACATCATCGCTCTGCTGGCAATCTACCGTCCCGGTCCCATGCAGTTCATTCCGCTGTTCGTGGGACGGAAACTCGGCACGCTGCCCGTCGAATACGACCATCCGCTCATGGAACAGTACCTCAAGGAAACTTACGGCATCATGCTCTATCAGGAACAGATCATGCAGGTTGTGCAGGTACTGGCGGGATTCTCGCTGGGTCAGGCGGATATTCTCCGCCGCGCCATCGGAAAAAAGAAAATCAAGGATATGGAAGCGCAGCATGACAAGTTCATCGACGGCTGCTTCAAGACCAACAATATTTCCAAGGAAACCGCCGAAACGATCTGGCAGAACATCAAGAAATTCGCGGACTACGGATTCAACAAATCCCACTCGGCGGCTTACGGGCTGCTCTCCTACCGCACGGCGTACCTCAAAGCGAATTACCGTCCGGAATTCATGGCGGCAGTGCTGACCAGCGAACTCTCCAACGGCGAAAAACTGCGGTTCCTGATCAATGAATGCAAAAGCTCCGGAATCCCGGTTCTGCCGCCGGACGTCAACCGAAGCGATGTGAACTTCACCGTGGACAAAGACGCCATCCGTTTCGGACTGGGCGCCATCAAAGGTTTCGGGGAAAACGCTTCGGAAGTCATCATCAAAGCCCGCGCGGAAGGCGGCGAATTCAAGACGCTCAGCGATCTGCTGGAACGCACCGGCGGCGTGCTGAACGCCAAAGCCGTGGAAAACCTGATCCGCGCCGGCGCCATGGACTCCTTCGGACTGAAACGCTCCCAGCTGGTCGAGATTATCGAACCGTCCATATCCTCCGCCAACACCCGGCGCCGCGACAAGGAAATCGGACAGGGCAATCTGTTTGACATGCTGGCGGACTTCGAAGACGCCGGATTCGGGGATGTGCCGCCTCCGGATATTCCGGAGTTCGACGAATCGGAAATCCTCGCCAGCGAAAAGGAACTGCTCGGCTTTTATGTGTCCGGACACCCCATCGCGAAATACGACGATTACTTCCACACCTTCTCCACCAGAACGGTTGCCGCCATTATGGAAGGCGAAGGCGATACCGGCGTCCGGGTCGGCGGCATGATCAAGAGTGTCGCCAAAAAAGCCAGCAAAAAAGACGGACGGCTTTTCGGCATCATTCAGTTCGAAGACCTGACCGGTTCGCTGGAAGTGCTTGCCTATTCCAAAACTTATGACATATATAAAGAACTGATTCACCGGGATGAACGCAACCGGGAAGAACGCAGACCGGAAGATCCGCCGCCGGAAGTTACTCCGGTTTTTGTGATCGGGCTGACCAAAAAACTCGACGACGAAGGGTCGCCGGTCAGCATCACCGCAGACAAAATTCTCACGCTGGATGAAGTCATTGAAAAATACAGTGAAGAACTGCATATTCATCTGTATGAACCGGAAGACAACGGCAAAGTCAAGCAGCTGCTGGGAATCATGAAGCATTATCACGGCGGACATACCAAACTGATTCTCTGTGTGCATACGGCAAACGGAGAAACGGTTTTCCTGGAAGCGTCTTCGCGCCATCTGCTGAAAGTTTCCAAAGCCCTGCTGGATGCCGTAACAGAGCTGCTCGGCGGCAAACGCTGGAAAATCAAGACGGATGACACCGTGCCGCAGCCGCGTCCGCGTTTCCATCGACCGGAGGAAAATCCGGGCGGCGAAAATAAACCGCAGGGCTGATTCCGGCGGAAAATAATAGGAGAAACATGACATGTTCAGACTGCTGACCATCCTTCTGCTGTCCGGGACTCTGCTGTCCGCTGCCGCAGACGGCATTCCTGCGCGTCCGGATGCGGAAACCATCCGGAAAATCCAATCCACCTTCAAGGACTGGACGCTGAACTCCTCCGGACGCTGCGCCGCCGCCCGGAATGGATTATGGGCATGGAAAGTCGTGCTGGAACATCCGATCGACCCCAGCATCAAATCGTCCGCCGCACGCGACGGAAAAGGGTATATCATTGTGGTGCTGGTGCCGGACGCCGGAATCGATCCCGGCCCGAAATTCATTGACATGTTTGACTGGAGCATTCCCGGCAGCGATCTGAAACAGTACACGGTTTTCCTCGGACGCGGAAACGGGTATTACTGGTATGTCAAAAGTGATATCGGACGTCTGAACCTGCTCAGGAAAACCATGCGCATCTCCGGCGGAGTGAATATGGACAAGTTGATGGCGGAAGCTCTCAACGTGCAGGATTACGGCAATTACACTTCGCATATTGCGGCGGACTATTTCCGCGAACGCGGTGCCGAAGTGGTTCCGCTGATTCTCGAATCCGCCCGGCGCTGGCAGCTGGAAGAAAAGGAAATGCCAGTACAGCATCTGACGGCTCTGAAATGGACCGGTTCCTCCGAAGCCGGCAAAGCACTGGTCCGCTTTGCCTCCTCCAAAGACCTTAAACTGGCTCATCAGGCGCTCCGTCTGCTGGTCGAAGAACCGTATCTGGCTTCGGACAATTTCTACCGCCGTGCGCTCGCTGTCCCGGAGTACACCGGAAGCATCATCCGGATTTTCCGGGTCCGGAACAAACCGGAGATGATTCTGCCGCGTCTGCGGGAACTCGCCCAGGCTCCGCGAACCATCCGTCAGTATGTGGAAGTGCTGGGTGCTCTGCGCGAATTTGAAGCGGGGAAAAAATTCAAGAGCATCCCCGAATTCGATGCCGTCAATGACATCATGTATCTGATGATGCGCATGGGGGAAACCCCGGACACCATTCAGTATGTACCAATCGAAGCACAGGGCGCAGGGTCGCCGTCCAAACTGGCGGAAGAGGAACGCAAACGGATTGAACCGCATCTGGCGAAACTGCGCAGAAGCCGGGATCAGGAAGCGGTATTCGCCGGCGCATTGGCTCTGGCGTCTTTCTCGCCGCCCAAAAAACTGATTGCCGATTCCTACACTTCCCGCGTGCGCAAAGTCGGCGTGGAAATCCTCCGGACGCTTCCGCCGGAATTTGTGATAAACCGCATGAGTATGCTGAGCCGGAGTCTGAAAGAACCGAAGGAACTGTCGCTGCTGCGGATGATTCAGCAGGAATACGGCGGACGCTGAACAGTCTTACAGCATCAGCCAGTCATAATACTGGACCCGGTCATTGACCGGACCGGTGATTTCGAAAACCGGATAACTGAAAATCAGACGGCGCGACGGGCGTCCGGATTTTTCCGGTGCTTCAATCCGGATCGTAAAATAACCGGATTCCCGCAGGGAGAACACATTCCGCACATTCTCCAGCAGCAGCGCATCCAGCTGTTCCGACAGCGGCGTTCTTTCCTTGAACCAGAGTTCCCGCGCTTCCAGCAATTCGTCCACCTGTTCATCTTCCAGACGCGTCAGAATCTTTATCTGCAGACGGGTCGCCGTGAAGAAATTCGGCAGTATGCGGCGGCGCCGGTTTCCGGTACTGGACAGTTCCAGCAGACGAACCGATGACAGCATACCGTAACGGTCAGGTTCAAACAGTTCGGTGAATCCGGGAATAAACATCAGTTCCTCCCGGTACTGCGCCTTCCGGTTGCGGGGCAACGGCGCCAGATTTTCCGCTTCGTATTCCGGAGCTTCCATGCCGTTCGTCGAAAGGTTGTCGTCCGTATCGGAATAATCGGTCATCCGGGCAGTGAGTTCATCCATGCGGTCGCGGATTTCTTCATCGTCCAGCTCCAGTGCGGCGGCAATTCCCTGCAAGGTGCGGCGGTAATTTCCCGTATCCAGAACAAAGCCGCTTTGCGCATCGAACAGCGTTACCTGCACTTCCGTTCCGTGATAATCAATGATGTGCGGGATTCCGTCGGCGGTGTAACGGTCGTATTCAAATTCCGTGTAGTCCAGTTCGCCGAGCTCCGGGTTGGAACTGTGCTGATTGCGATCAGCCGCCAGCAGCCATTGAATGCGGTTGGCTACTCCTTCATTGACATACGCCGAACGCTGCAGTTCCACATGGGCGCGGACGTCGAACACCGCAATCCGCGAAAGCATCAGCACTGCCGAGGTCAGCATCCCCGCCATGAAAATCAGACACAGCGACGCGATCAGCGCCGAACCGTTTTCATTTCTTCTGCGTAAAATTTTCCGTTTCACAGTCCGCCTCCCTGCCCCAGACGGGAATGTCTGGAATAACCGGAAGTGCGGCGGAGCCAGACTTCCTTTCCGCCGTCATTCCATTCCACAGTCAGCTGGACTGCGGGCGGAATCAGCAGAATGTCGGACGGATTGTCCACCAGACGGGTTCTGTCATAGTCTTCCCATTCGTCATTCCAGACAATTTCATCGTCTTCCAGCGAGGCATACAGAAAGGAAATTGCCTTGACATTTTCCGCCAGCACTTCCTGTTTCATTTCGTATTTGCCTTCTTCGGTCCAGGGAAAACGCGGCAGGGTATGATATTCCGCGATCAGTTTTCCGTCATCCAGTTTCAGACGTATGAACAGATAGGCGCTGTTTTCCCCTTTGACGGCACGGCGGCGGGCGGTGAAAAACATTTCGTCCGTTTTTCCCTGAAACACTACTTTTTCCTCATCATCGTCGTTCTTCCATGAAAATGGGATCATGTTCCGGACGCAGACATCCATGACCCGATCAATATTCTGACAGGTTTTCATGCGGTCAGCGAGCCGTGCCGAACGTTTCCAGGCGTTGTAAAACGCGGATGACGCCGTGCCGATGATGAGCGCGACAAAAACCATGACCGCCATTGCCGCGACCAGTTCCACCAGAGTGAACAGTCTCCGCTGTTTAATCGGCTGCCGACGTGCTGCTGTTTTCATAATCAATCCTGTCAATGATGAATTTGTCCACGGTCTGTCCGTCCGCCTGTTTTTTCAGTTCCAGAACCATCGCGCGCAGCGGTTTCTGTCCGACCAGATTATTGTATTCCTCCGGCAGGTTTTCAATTTCTTCGTATGAGACGTCAACCCGGTAATCGGAATAAGGGAAAAACTGTTCGGTGATTGCGGGCGGATCTTCCTGCTGCATGAGCATGTAATATTCCGCGGACTGCATGAGCATGTGAGTAGTCATCCAGCGGTCATAACTCCGGATGATCCGGTTCTGGGCGGCAGTCATGAGCTGCAGGAATCCCGCAACGCTGATGGTCAGAATCGCCAGCGATACGACCACTTCAATCAGAGTGAAAAATTTTCCTGCGGTCATTTCTTTTCCTCCGGAATTTCGATGAGACGCCCGGTAAGAGTGGAAATTTCAAAAATCCGGACGAGTTCGCCGAGACGCAGTTCCAGCCGCCGCTGTCCGGCAGCACCGCCGTCGCTGTAAAAAGTGAACATCAGATACGTTCCGTCTTCATCCGGTTCTTCGTCCTGCGGCGGAAAGTCTTTCGCCAGTTCAAAGTCATCGGGAAGCCGCCATTCGATTCTGACTGCCGGCCGCTGCTCCTCTTCGTTCTCTGTTTCGGTCTCCGGTGTTTCCGGATTTTCTGCCGGAACTTTCATGCTGAAAAGTTTTTGCTCCGGATTGAAAACGACCTGCCGTTCCTCTCCGGATTCGAGTGCCTGAAACCGGACGCGCGCACAGAATTCCTGCCACTGCAAAGCGGCATCGTCAAGCCGGCGTGCGGGGGACTGTCCCCGGAACTGGGCAATTCCCAGCCCCGCGGCAGCCGCCATGACCGTGATGACCACAATCAATTCCAGCAAGGTGAAAAAATGTTTCTTCATCGGTTTCCGTTTTTATCAGCAGGGAATCACTTCTCCGGACAAACCAGAACGCATGGTCAGTAATTGGTTATATCGGCATTTTCGCCGGTTCCGCCAGCCTGTCCGTCCGCACCGTAACTCACCAGATCGTATTCGCCGTGTTCGCCGGGAATCGTGTAAACGAATTCATTGCCCCAGGGATCTTTCGGAACCACGGCGGGCTGAAGATACGGACCGTCCCACTTGGCGTTCTGGTCGATGTTTTCCACCAGTGCGCGCAAACCGTTGGCGGCGTCCGGGTACGAGCCGATGTCAAGTTTGTAACCGGTCAGTGCCTCCTGCAGCAGTTTCAGCTGCGTCTGTGCTGCGCCCACATTGGCTTTCTTGACATAGTTGAGGTAGACCGGCGTCGCCACGGACGCCAGTGTTACCAGAATAATCACCACGACCACGACTTCGATCAGGGTGAAATTCCGTCTGTTTCTGTGAATCTGTCTGTTTTTCATATTTTGCTTCCTCCTTGATTGATTGCATTCAGTTCCATCATGGACACAAAAATCGAGACCACCACGATCAGCACCATGACTGCCAGAAAAACGATTACCGCCGGTTCAAACAGACTCAGCAGCCGTTTGATTTTCATGCGGGTGTCGTTTTCCAGATGAGTGGCGATGCGGTCAAGCATTTCTCCGACCGTGCCGGATTCCTCACCGACCCGGAGCATGGGAGCCATTCCGGACGGCAGATAGCGGCTGTCTTTCAACGCGCCGGAAAGTTTTGCGCCGCCTTTGAGCTTCCGCCCGATGTCGGCAAAATCATCTGCTATGACAGGATTGCCGATGATTTTCCCGGCAATCTTCATGGTGCGGATGATCTCCACATGATTTCCGATCAGAATCGCAAGAGTCCGGATGTATTTGCACATTTCCAGATCAATGATGATGCGTCCCAGCAGCGGCAGTTTCAGCATCAGCGCACTGATCCGGCGGCGGAGTTCCTTTCTGCCGAGCGTCCGTTCCAGAACCAGCCAGAGAACAACGGCGGCAAGCGGAACCAGCCACCACGCCCAGGAAGCAAACGCGCTCATGCCCAGCAGAAAATTCATCGACGGCGGCATCTCGCGTCCCATGTCTATGAAAATTTTCGCAAAACGCGGCACGAACACGGTAAACAGCAGAACCGTCACCAGCAGCGTAATCGTCAGAATGGTCAGCGGGTAAATCGAACTGGACACTATGAAATCCTTGAACTCTTTGCTCTGCTCCATGAATTTATGAAGCTGATTGACCACTTCGGGCAGACATCCGGTCTCTTCCCCGCTCTCTATCAGATTGGCGTAATAAGACGGAAACACCGAGCCGTGCGAACGGACCAGTTCAGAGAACTTTTTCCCTTCATGCAGTCCCTGCCGCAGGGAATTGACAAAATCTTTCTGTTCTTTGGCTTCCGTGCTTTCCGCGATGATGGCGAGCGCTTTTTCCAGCGGGATGAAAGATTCCAGCAGAGGCGCGAGCTGACGGGTGAAAACATAAGCGTCGATTTTCGGGCGGGACAGCGAAAACTTTTTCTTTCCGGCGGCGGTTTCCCCGAAAGAACGCAGCGGCGTAATATGGCGGCTCCGGAGTTTGTCGAGTGCTTCCTTCTCGTTCTCCGCCTCGATCAGCATCTCCTGCGGTGTCTCCCCTTTGGGAACAGCCATGAACCGGAACAAAGCCATCGCCGCGCCTCCTTACAGTTCCGCCGTGGACCGGCGCAGTTCTTCGGCAGTGGTGATCCCTGCCGCAACCTTCGCTTCGCCGTCCTGTTTGAGAGTAATCATGCCATGCCGCACGGCAATCTCCTCCAGTTCCGAACTGGATGCGTTACGATTGACCGCCGAACGGAGTTCATCATTCATGAGCAGCAGTTCGAAAATGCCGCTCCGTCCTTTGAAGCCAGTTCCGTTGCAGCGCCGGCAGCGGTTTCCGCCGGCGGAAGGAATTCCGTGACAGACCGGACAGACTTTCCGAACCAGCCGCTGGGACAGTACACCGAACAATGCCGAGGACACCAGAAAATTTTCCACACCCATATCCAGCAGACGCGTTACCGCGCCGACGGCGTCATTGGTGTGAAGTGTACTCAATACCAGATGCCCGGTAAGCGCGGCGTTGATGGCGATGTCGGCAGTTTCACGGTCGCGGATTTCACCGACCAGGATGATGTCCGGGTCCTGACGCACAATACTGCGCAGTCCCGCCGCAAAAGTAACGCCGACTTTCGGATTAACCTGTACCTGGCACAGACCTTCGGTTTTGTATTCCACGGGGTCTTCAATGGTGATGATTTTTTTGCGCCGGTCGTTCAGCCGGCTGATGACGCTGTACAGCGTAGTGGTTTTGCCGCTGCCCGTCGGACCGACCACCAGAATGATGCCGTGCGGAATGCGGATCAGCCGTTCAAACTGCGCCAGATGTTCCGGCGACATCCCCAGTGTTTTCAGGTCAAAGGTAATGGATTCCTGATTCAGCAGACGCAGCACAATGCTTTCCCCGGTCAGAATCGGAATCGTGCTGATACGCATGTCCAGTTCCTGTTTGCCCAGCCGGACGTTGGTTCGTCCGTCCTGCGGCAGACGGCTTTCCGCAATATTCAGACCGCCCAGCAATTTGATTCGGGAAGCGATGGCGGGAAACTGGTTCAGCGGACAGGAAAGAATTTCCGAGAGAACGCCGTCAATCCGGCAGCGGATGGACACATTTTCCTCTCCCGGTTCGATATGAATATCGCTGGCGCCCAGCTCTATGGCCTGCGTGAATATGTCATTGACCAGCCGCACAATCCGTGCTTCGCCCGCCATGGTGCGCAGTGCCGTTTCATCTTCGGCATCCGGAAGCGCAGCGTCGTCTTCACTGTCCGCATTCTGCATCTTGCTCAACAGCCGTTCCAGCAGGGAACGGCGGACCAGCCGGAATGCGGCGCCGGTATGCCAGGTACGGCGCGTCAGAAAAGTCAGCTGGTCAACGGAATAGGGATCGGAAACCAGAAAAGAGATTTTCTCGTCATCCCATTCAAACGGCAGACAGAGATTCGCGCTGAAGAAATCGGGACGTCCCCCCGGATAAGGTTCCGGCGTCTGAAGTTCTTCATCGCCGGAACGTTCCAGCCCGAAAGCATCCGCATAACACTGAAGCAGTTCATTTTCGGAAATTGCTCCGGTGCGGACCAGTTCGCGGTCGCGTTCCCGCGCCTCGTCGGGCGTAACGGCATCCGCGCATTCCGGAACCTGCCGGCGCAGCAGTTCCAGCAGTTTTTTATTTGGCGAGAAATGTTCCATCGGTCCAGAAGTCCTTGTTGCCCAGCAGGGATTTTTTGTTTTCAGCCCGTTTGCTGCCCGTGGTCTGATCGAATTTGTTCAGTGCGTTCAGCGCGTCGTTGTAACGGCTTATCATTTCCTCCAGCTGATTGCGTTCGTTGACAATATAACCGGTGATCAGCACGAGGATTTCGGAACGTTCCACCGAAGCGTCCGTGGAGCCGGTCAGACGGTTCAGAATCGGGATCTGGTTGATGATCGGAATGGAGGAAAGCGAATCGTTGACTTTCTCCTGAATCAGTCCGCCGATGATCATGGTGCGTCCGTTGGCAATGGTCATGGAAGTGTTGACCACCCGCTGATTGATGTAGGGATTTTCAACGTTCGGGTCCGGATTGCTGGATACATCCGAAAGCTCCTGCTTGACTTTAAGCGCAATCAGATTGGTGCTGGTTACCTGCGGCGTGATCGTCAGAATGATTCCGGTGTCTTCATACTGATACGTCTTGTTGAGGTCGCCCGAAGACGAGGTCGTGGTGATGGCATTGGAGATGACCGGCACTCTGGTGCCGACGTTGATGACCGCCTGGGTATGGCTGGACACCAGCAGCTGCGGGCTGGACACCACTTTGATCGCCCCGTTCCCCGCAAGAGCCTGGATGTAGCCGAAACGGGTCGCCGGATTCTTCGGGTCTTCCAGCAGACCGCTGAACCCGCTGCCGTTCACCGTGCCGCTGTCCGTGGTTTCCGGTTTGGTGATATTGGAATAGTTCGTGCCGAGCAGTGTCCGGGAAGTGTCGCCGTCCTTCGCCAGTGCAGAAAATTCCAGACCGAATTTGGTCGATTCCGTCAAAGTGACTTCCACCACCAGAACCTGCAGCAGCACCTGCGCCGGAACCGCATCCAGACGGTTCAGCAGCGCCTTGATGGAGGCATACGTGCGCGGCGTAGTGCGGATCACCAGACGGTTCAGCACGCCGTCGGCAAAAACCCGGACCGGAGTATTGAACACATTGGATTGCAGATCGGTCAAGGTATTCGTACCGCTGTTGAGCGTGCCGGAACGGTTGTTCGTATTGCGGTTGGCGGTGTTCCGGCTGGCGGAGGAGTTGATGGTGTCCGTGCGGGTGTTGCCGGAACTGGTGTCGATGGTGAGACTGGAACCCTGCATGTCGTAAATCATGGCAAGGGCATGGGTCAGATTGACCGCTTTTCCGTTGCGGACCTTGTAGACAAACACCCGTTCCTGTTCCAGCGAATCGGAGCTGTCCAGCAGGTCAACCCACTGTTCGATTTCCGCAATGGCTTCGTCGGTTGCCGCGGAAATCACCACCAGCTGAAGACGGTCGATCCCGGTCAGCTGGACCGAGCCTGGCTGTTCTGTGCGGTCGGTTTTCTGATAGACATTGAACCCCAGCACGGGCAGAACAGTCGTGAGTTCTTCCGTCAGTCTGCTGGGCAGAATGCTGCGGCAGAGAATCGCCTTGCGTTTCCAGCCGGATTTCCCCGCCATGTCCAGATGTTCCAGCACCTGTTTGACCTTGGGCATGTTGGCACGGTCATCGGCAATCATGACGGCATTGGGGCGGGTCAATTCCACGCAGATGGCGTTCAACCCCAGGAACGGACGGATCTGCTGTGCCGCTTCCTTGGCGATGGTGTTTTTCAGCGGAAAATACAGCAGTTCGCCCGAACCGTCGCGGGAAAAACGGGAATCCGTGGCACGGGAAATTTTGGCAAGCGACATGATCCGGAGCAGTGTTCCGTCCACCACCACGCCCGCACCGGAAAGATTGAGCATCCGGTCGAAGGCATTCCACAAATCCTTGCGGGTCATCTTCTGGTCAATGTTCAGGGTAACCGTTCCTTTGAGTTCGCTGTCCGCCAGAAAATTGAACCCCAGGGCATCGGCGAAGGACGGCAGCACATCCAGCAGCGGTGCGTTGTTGAACACCAGATTGACTTCGATTTCCTCATTGCCGTTGAGAATGATGAAATCATCATAGAAATGCAGGGCGTCTTTCGGTTTTTCGGTTTTCTGCGCCGGAGCGGATGTTCCGAGTTTTTCAGCTTTTTCGCGGGTTTTCTGTTCTGCGGCGTTCCGGCTTTCGGCATTGACCTGTTCCTGTTCCAGCGTTTCGGCGGATTCCACCTGTTTCGGTGCACGCTTCTGCTCCTCCTGCAAAAATGCAAAGCGCTCCTTGTCCAGCTCCTCCGGCGTTTTTTCCTTTTTTACTTCCGACTGACTGGCAGGCTCTTCGGAAACATTGCCGTTCCAGAAATCACTCTGGCAGGATCCCAGCAGCAATGTCAGAACGGAAAGCAGCGCCGCCCGGCTGATTTTTCCCGATGTTTTCAAATCCCGCATACTGTTCATAACTCATCCTCTTGTATGATAATAATTCTTGATTAACGTCCTCTGGGCGCAGTGCCGCCGCGGCCGCCCGGCTGATTCTGCTGATTCTGCCGGTTCATCCGCATCATTTCAAAATTCTGCATCATCTGCATCCGCTGCATGTTCTGCATACTGCGGAGCATCTGCTGCATGATCTGGGTCTGATTGACATTGCTCCGTCTGCCGCGGCCGCTCTGCGGTGCATTTTTGGATGCGTCGGCAAGTTCCAGTTCCAGCTTGTCGCTGCCTCTGGTCAGTACCACCCGGCTGCGTTCGACTTCCACTAATTTATAACCGTTGGCAAGAGTTTCCCCCAGCCGGACATACTGCTTGAACGCGGTCTGGGGTTGATTTGCCGCACTTGCCGCGCCCGGCTGTACGGCTCCCTGTGCATTGCGGTTCGCCTGAATGCTCTGCGCACCGCCGCGCTGCCGCCGGTTTCCGGCCTGTTCCTGCGGGTTTCCGGCGACCGGACCGATTCCCATCCTTCGCGGTCCCGGCTGTCCGTTTCCGTTCGGATTCATCATCCCGAAAAACGGAAACTGATTCCGGCTGCTGGACTTCTGCAGAATCACAGCTCCAACCATCGAACCCGCTCGGAAAGTTCCCACCAGGGTCAGTTCTACTCTTGTATTGCCTCCGAACATGGTGTTCGGACAGCGGTCCTGATTAAAAATATTCTGTTCGACAATCAGTTTTACTTTTTCCGCCCCGGTCATGACCGCCGGAGCAGACGCGGCGGATTCCGTTTTTTTGACGGATGTTCCCGGCGCTGCCGCGGGTTTGCGTTTTTTTACGGTGAATGCCGTCTTCGGATTTTCCTTCAGTACATTTCCGAACAGACGGAGTCCGTTCCACACCACAGCCGCGGCAAGCAGCAGATTCAGCACTATCAGTATACTTTTCATAACGGACCTCCCCCCGGCGGCGGCATCGGCAGCGGAGCCGGCTGATCCGCAGGAATGTTTTCCGTGCCGGCATTCCGGACAGCTGAAGCCGGGAAATTGCCGGAACCCGTCTCCGGGTTATAGACCAGAGTCCGCAGACTTCCGCTGAACACCAGGCTGTCTTCAGTCGTTCCGGTAACCGTACGGCTGCTGCTGTTGTTTCCCTGCGGACGGCGCATCATTGAAAATATGGAAAGCCGTTTCCAGGCAACAGACGGCTTCTCTTCCTGAATCACCTGAATGAACTGCATGATGGCAGACAGTGATGCATTGGCGGAAACATCCAGTTCTGCATAAGAAAAATCCGCATTGATCCGCGTCAGCCGGACTGTACCCAGATTGTTGAGCGTCAGTTCGCTTTTCCGGGCGGCGGCTTCCGTTTTCTGACGCAGAATCAGTTCCGGATCACCGTCGCGCGCCGGCTGCCAGCTGGTGTCTGCCAGCTCTTTCCAGCATTTTTTCTGATTCTCCGCCTGACGCATCTTTTCCTGCTGTGTCCGGAGTTCAGCGCGAAGTTTGCGGATTTCCTGCTGAACCGTTTTCCGGCGTTCCGCTCCCGGCAAAGCGATTTGCAGTGAACCGCTGAAATTCCACAGCAGAAAAACCCAGCTCAACAGCATTGCACCCAATGCCAGAACCAGTTTTCCCTTCGGCGTCTTTGCCCAGGCTTTCCATTCGCTGCTGTTCATTTTGCGTTCTCCTCTGCCGGAACCAGTTTCAGCATAATCATGCTGGAGGTGTCGTTGTTGCGGCGGCGTTCCTGCAATTGTCCAATCTTCCAATACTTCAGCGGACGCAGCAGTTTCGGCAAATCCAGATTTCCGGCTTCACTGCGCAAAGTCAGATCCACGGAGGAATCGCTCCAGCGGAGATTCTGCACCACCACGTTCTGCGGCAGGATTTTCGACAGATCCGCCAGTTTGCCGATAAGGTCATTTTCCCCGGATTTCTGATTCAGTACGCGCGCCAGTTCCTTCTGCTCTTTTTCGCCGCTCTTGAGTTTTCTTTTCAGCTGGGCGATCTGCTGGCTTAATTGATTGCGTTCTCTTTCCAGTCTGGACATTTCACGGCTTTCGCGGATCAGTTTTCCGCCATGCTCCCAGCACACCCCCGCCGCCAGCAGAATCAACAGAACACTCATGATTTTCAACTGACTGCGCAGACGTCCCGGACGGAAAGCCCGCGGCAGAATGTCCAGACCTTTCTGCTGTGTTCTGAAATCCGACGCTGCGGCAAACCGGGCAATCAGCAGACATCCCAGATAGTCTTTCACCGGGAAATCCGGCGTGCCGGACAAATCAAACAGCTCCCCGAATTTCTGTGTCCATTCCTGATAATATTCGTCATTCCAACGGCTTCTGTCATGCCATTGTCCTTCGGCAAAAAAGAAATCCGGTTCCAGTTCCGGCAGATACACCGGGGGATCATCCAGACGCAGAGCCAGCAGAGGATACAGGAAGCAGTCGATTTTTTTCAGACTCTGCGACAGTTTGGCGGTCAGCGCATCCCGTGCGGCAAGCGGAAAAGCATAAACGTTCACTGCATTTTCCTGCTGTTCCGGCAATGCGCCGGCACTGGTGAACTGAATTTCGGCATCCGGCAATTCCTGCGGCAGACGGCAAGGCAGATCAAACAGCAGGGCTTCCTTCATCGCCCGGACATTCAGCCTGGGAGCGGTCGTCCGGTAAAATACCGCATTTTCAGACAGATTTCCGGTCAGAAAAACCATGCAGTCGCGTCCGAAGCCCAGCTGTTTGCGGAGCTGTTTCCAGGCATCCGCCGGATTTTCCGGATCGGCGGCACAGACTCCATGGGCTTTTATCTGGAAACGTCCAGCTCTTCTCCTGAACCAACATCCGCGGACACTGGCTGAAGAGAAGAACAGTACTGCAAATTCCTGTAAACCGGAAGATTTCATCTGCGGGTGTTTCCTGTTTTATTTGGCATGTTCGCGTTCATAACGTTCGGCGAGTTTGCGCATTTCCTCGCGGTAACGCCCCGGATCATTCCGGCGGAGTTCATCCAGTTTTTTCATTTCCGCCGGATAAGCCGCCCGGATCTGCTGAAGTTTTTCCATAGGATTGCCGCGCCGCGGATACGGCTGATTTGGATTTGCGCCGAACCGGTCATGCCGTCTGTCCGGCATTGCAGGAAATTCGATTCCTTCCTTGCGGTATATTTCCTGCATTTTTTCCCTGGCGGCGCGCGGATCGGTTTTGCGCAGTTTGTCGATTTCCTCAAATTCCTTCGGATATTTGGCGCGGATTTCCGTCATCTTTTTCCGCATGGTCTCCGGGTTGAGGGGCAGCTGCACGCCGGCTTTCTTTGCCAATGCCTGAAGTTTGGTCTCCGCCTCATTGCGCAGTTTGTCGATTTCCGCAAATTCCTTCGGATATTTTTCTTTCAGTTTTGCTTCGACGTTTTCCCGCTGGTCATTGCGGTGCGGCGGTCTCATCCGTTCGGTGCGCGGTCCGCGTTCGCGACGCTGCGGCGCAGCTTTCGCATCCTGCGCAAACACGAAGCATCCGGAAATTATGCCAGCTGCGGCAAGCAGTGTTGTCAGTTTCTTCATGATTTCTTCTCCAAAATGTGATCTGTTTCATATTTCCGTCAATGCACGTGCGTCTTTCATTGCTTATAACGCAGAAAATAAAATATTATTGCATGAAAAATCAGGAAAAAACAGATTTTATTTCTGGATGATTTCCCGAATCCGGAATTCTTCAAAACGCCATTTGGAACCGTCCTTGCACAAATGGCTTTCCAGTTCCCGAATTTCATGAACGGTGCGGCCGTCCTTCAGGGTTCCGACCAGAACCGCAGACAAAAGAACAACGGCGGTTTTCGTATCTTCATTCACTTCGATTTCCAGATCGTCAAACGATAATTTCAATCGGTCAAAAAGCGCGCGCGAACGGAAAATATTGGAACTCAATGCTTCCTGCGAATAAGGACCGGCAATCCAGTCCAGACCGTCAATGCTGAATGTGCTTTGCTCCGAGAACAGGGCAGACAGTTCTTTGGCTTTGCCGATGGCGGGCAGCGCGCCTTCCTTGCCTTTTTTCTGCGCCAGTTCGGAAAACGCCGCGAACTGACGGCGAATCAGTTTTTCTTCGGTCGGTTTCAGAAACCACCACAAGCCGATTCCGAGCAGACACAGCACAACCAGAACCGCGAGCGTCCAGCCGATTTGTTTTCCGGTAATCACCATGAGGGAGCTCCTGCCAGATAACGTTTATGCATTTCACCGAAAATATGACGTTCCATCGGCACGGAACGGTTGTCCCCAGCCAGATAATAATGATCCGGCGACACGGTCCGTTCCGGCAGATTCCAGTTTGAAGGACCTTTGATGTAAGGTTCCGGGACAACTTCCCCGTTGACCAGCAGTCTGCCGTCCTTGAACGCCACCCGGTCGCCGGCAAGAGCAATGACCCGTTTCAGAATCATGGTCTTCGGACCGTATTTCATGATGACCACATCTCCGCGCTTCGGTGTCTTAAACCAGTAGGCGGGCGTCCAGCAGAACAGGAATCCGCGCTCCGGATACGTCGGCAGCATACTGCCGCCACGGATCACCTGCGGCATACAGATGAACCGGAAAAACACCCATGCCGCCAGAATCACCACCAGCAGACGAATCAGAAAAGTCCGTGCCAGTTTCGGAAAAAAGAAGGCACACAGGATTTGTGCCAGCCGCCCCGTATGCAAGGCTTCTTTCACTTCCTGACGATGTTCTTCCGTATTGTACAGACGATATTTCATTGTTCCGGTTCCGTTTTCAGGAAACGCCGGTCCAGCAAATATTCCTCCTGCACATTGGAAAGAGAGCGCAGGATGTTGCTCCGCAAGTCCGGAATCCGTTCCGTGAGCTGTTCCAGAACACGCTTGAAATATTTGCGGTCGCCGTTTTCCAGCTGTTCCTTGTATAGACACTCGCCGCGGATCGGAAGTTCCATCTTTGACACCCATTCCGCAATCATGGCTTCCGGAGTCAGAATCAGCGGACGGATAATGCGCAGTTCACCGTTCTTTTCCGGCACATTCGGACCCATGGTACTGAGTCCCGCGCCGCGGCACAAACTCATCAGGAAGGAAACTTCCGCATCATCCAGATGCTGTCCCAATGCAATTTTGCCGCATCCCAGTTTGCGCGCCAGAGTATACAGATTGCCACGGCGCAGACGGGAACACAGCATACACGGACTGCCGTCCAGTTTCTTTTCCGCCAGCAGAGCCGCCATATCAAAACGGATGATGTGATGCGGGATCCCCAGTCCCGCGCAGAGTTCACCCGTCCCATCTGCGGAAAAACCCGGAAAACCCGGATCGAATGTCGCCGCTTCTATGGAAAATGAAACCGGCGCCGTTTTCTGAAAATGACGCAGCACATGCAGCAGAGCCACACTGTCCTTGCCGCCGCTGATTCCCGCCAGAATGCGGTCGCCCTCCCGGATCATGTCATATTGAACAATGGCATTCCCGGTCAGACGGCAGATTTTCCGGAACAGCAGATCATCCATGAATCCCCCGCAGTTCAGCGGCGGAGAGCCGCTTTTTCAATGACGTCGCAGAGTGCGGAAAGATCCGCCACGGCATGATGCGGATGATGTTCCCCCGGATGCCGGAACACCTGAATCGAACCGCCCAGAGCCAGACAGTTTTTCTCCAGCAGGTCGGTATTTTCCTTGATCGGCACGGTGGTATCGTCCGTTGCGGCGGCATGAATCAGCGGAATGCCCGCCTTGATGAGCGGTTCCAGATTATCTTTCGGATTGTATTTCCAGTTCATCGCTTCCGCTTCATCCGCAAAGCCGTAAGCCTGGATCATGCGTTTCCAATGTTCGGGATTTCCGGCACTGGCGCCCTTTGCTCCGGGCCAGCTCTTGAAATCACAAACCGGGTTGTCGGCATAAATGCAGCCGACTTTGTCCGTATTCTTCACTGTCCAGTTGTAAATGTAGAGACCGCCCACGCTCAATCCGAACAGAATCGGTTTCGGGTCGAATCCGCGTTCCACTGTCAGGAAATGATAGAAATGATCCCAATGCGCCAGCGAACGCGGGGAACCGCATTCGTACGGAATCTGCATGAACACAAAATAATAACCGCGGTTGAGCATTTCCAGTTCAAAACAGGGAAATGCTTCAAAATATTCCGCTTTCCAGATCCAGCGTTTGCCAGGCAGCGGATTGGCGGGTTCTATTACCTTGCACGGACAGCCGTCCAGCTCAAATTCGTGCATGACAAACGAATGATACTCTGTGGTATGACCGGGAAAATTCAGCAGATACATGAGTTCACCTCATTTTTATTGGTTGGTAAAAAGGGAATCATCCGGCGCGGGCGTCTGCGGAGCAGCATTTTCCCTGCCGGGCTGAAGCATCTCTATTTTCTGTTTCAGGGAATTGAGTTTTTTATGACAGATCGACGCAATGGCGGAACCTTCTTCGAACTGGGCAATCATGTCTTCCAGCGGCACATTGCCGGATTCCATTTCCCGCACCAGCTGATCAAGACGGTTCAGACATTCTTCAAACCGGAGTTTTTCCAGCTCTTTCAGATGTTCCGGAGAAACAGCCATCACTCCGCCTCCGTTTCCGCTTCCTGCTGCCAGGGTTTCAGCGTCTTTTTCTTTTCAACGGCACGCAATGCCTTCTGCAGTTTTTCTTTCAGCGCATCGAAGGAACCGTCGGTCGCGGCACTGATCGGAATCACTTTCAGACCTTTCGGCAGATTCTTTTTGAGTTCCTTCAGATTGTCCGCACTCTCCGGCAAGTCCATCTTGTTGGCAATGACAAACACCGCGCGTTCCGACAAACCTTTCAGGTACAGTTCCAGCTCATTCTGCAGGACTTTGAGGTCATCGACCGGATTGCGTCCGTCCACGCCCGCCATATCCAGCACATACAGCAGCATTTTGGTCCGTTCAATGTGACGCAGGAATTCGTGTCCCAGCCCGACGTTGCGGTGTGCGCCGTCCAGCAGACCGGGAACGTCCGCCACCAGATAAGTGGAGAAATCCGGCATTTCCACCTGTCCGATCACCGGATGACGGGTCGTAAACGGATACGGGGCAATTTTCGGGTTGGCGTTGGAAATGCAGGACAGCAGAGTGGATTTTCCCGCATTGGGAAAACCGACCAGTCCAATATCCGCAATCATTTTCAGTTCCAGTTCAACCGCAACGGGTTCTGTTTTTTCGCCGGGTTCATGTTCGCGCGGTGCGCGGTTCACACTCGTGGCAAAACGCCGGTTGCCGCGTCCGCCTTTTCCGCCGTACAGCACAACCACCTGCTTGTCCGGAGTGTCAATATCCGCCATAATTTCGCCGGTTTCCAGATTGCGCACAATCGTTCCCGGCGGAACTTTGATCAGCACATTGGCGCCGTTGCGTCCGTGCATATCCTTGCTTTTGCCGGGGATGCCGTTCTGCGCGGCAAAACGCCGGTTGAAAATGAAATCCTGCAAACTCTGTTCGCCGGGTGCGGCTACAAAAACAACATTGCCGCCGTTGCCGCCGTCACCGCCGTCAGGTCCGCCTTTCGGGATGAAGGCTTCACGCCGGAAACTGCAGCAGCCGTTGCCGCCGTTGCCGGCTTTGATCGTGATCTCTGCTTTATCAATAAACATGGTAACTCTATCTCCTTCCCGTCCAGCTTTTCTGCGAAAAAAAAGCCCGAACAATGAATGTCCGGGCTGAATCAAACGCCTGAATGAAAAAATCAGTCGACCTGTTCCGCCGCTTCCGGAGCGGGGATGATTTCGAC
>ERZ1034992.433-NODE-433-length-24096-cov-5.469448_pt1 | contig 24096 bp, 22 predicted proteins | sample MGYA00520695_ERZ1034992 | MGnify/ENA primary metagenome ERZ1034992 (study PRJEB33766, sample SAMN09781778) | gut metagenome | biome: gut microbiome | host: Homo sapiens | place: Madagascar | study: EMG produced TPA metagenomics assembly of the PRJNA485056 data set...
ATATTTCAGAATGTTCATCTGTTTCCGGAGATTTTTCATCTGTTCACGCAGAATTTTTTCCTGCTGGAAAATCAGTTCAGCCCGTTCGGGAATGGTGGAATCGCCGCGCTGACACATGTCGATATAACTTTTCACTCCTTCGATGGAGAGTCCGGTGGAACGCAGACAATGAATGAGTTTCAGCCAGCTGACGTTGTAATCGGAAAACAGCCGGGCGTTTCCTTCCGAGCGGTCGACATCGGGAATCAGTCCGATGTTGTCATAATAACGGACGGTATACGGAGAAAGTTCCATCATTTCGGCGACCTGCCGGACGGAATATTTCGGAGTGCGGTCGTGCAGAAAACTGAATGATTTGTTTTTGGACATGACGATTTTCTTTCATGGTTTGAAAACTTAGAGCAACTTTAATATATCGGCGGCATTTTCATTTGTCAAGCATATCGGGAGAAAAATTTTTTCTGAAAATGATTTGACTTAGAGCTGCTGTAAGGTTTATGGTATCAGCATGGAGGTGCGGAATGGAACGGGGAGTCTATGCTTGAAAGGCATATGCTGGTATAGAAAAGAAATATTTGCTATTCGTTGAAATCCGATTATAGTATGGCTGTGATCGGAAGAAACGGAGGTGCAGATTTGGAGGAAACTTCATTGAATCAGACGGAATTTCTGCTGAAACGCAATCTGAAGGATGCGGGATTCGGACCGAAACAGACGGAACGGTTCCTGCTGCTCCGGACGGAAGGCAGATGCCGGGAACTGGAGCTGATGCTGGCGGAACAGCGGGCATCGCTCCTGAAAAAAGTGCATGAAAACCAGAAACGGATCGATTGTCTGGATTACCTGACACATCAAATCAAACGAAAGGAAACAGAATCATGAAAAACAAAATGTCAACTCTTGCCATGGCCGCCGCAATGTTCACCGTCGGCGGATGCGCCCAGGAAACCGTTGCCGCGGAAAAAGTATCTGCGGAATCGGGAAAAATTCTGATCGCGTATTACTCGTACAGCGGCAACACGAAATTCGCGGCGGAAGTGATTCAGAAAACCACCGGAGGAACGCTGTTCGAGATTGTGCCGGTCAAAGCGTATTCCGCCAATTACAATGAGTGTGTGGCGCAGGCGAAAAAGGAAATCCGCGCCGGATTCAAACCGGAACTCAAAGCCAATGCGGCAGATTTTGCTAAATATGAGGTGATTTTCGTCGGTACGCCGAACTGGTGGAGCACCATGGCGCCGCCGGTGCTGACTTTCCTGGCGTCGAACAATTTCACCGGAAAGACGGTCATACCGTTTGTTACTCATGGCGGCGGGGGAATGGCGGACTGCGAAAGCGACATGCACAAGGCTCTGCCGAATGCGAAGTTCGCGAAAGGCGACGCATTTTCCGGCAGCCGTGTGCGCAGTTCCGAAGCCGCAATCCGTGATTGGGTGAACAGCGTCGTGGAAATCAAAAAATGAGGTGAGACATGAAAACTGTTTTTCTGGGATTCATCCTGTCGGTTTTCTGTTTCATTCAGATAGAGGCAAAAGAAATGAAAGCATTGAACAGCAAAGAACAGAACATTGTCGTCATTGCCGCAGATACGGCACGCGGCGATTGACGAGTATCTGAAAGCGCATCTGTTCGGCGATATTTTCCGTCGTGACAATCTGGACTGGAAGACCCGTGAAATCGCCACCATCGCCGCATTGTCGGTTCTGCCGGGAGCGGACAGCCAGCTCCAAGCCCACATCGGCATCGGCAAAAACAACGGTGTACCCGATGAACAGGTTGCGGAAATTCTTGCGCTGACAACCGGAAATGAATACGGTGTGCCGCGGATCAGTGATTTCCCGGTCGGCGCAGTCAACCGAACGAAATATCCGGCGCAGGCGTACCAGCTCGGAAAAAATATCTGAAAACATTTTCCGGAGATTTTTTTCAAGCCGGCTTGACTTACAGTAACTTGAATGTGTATATTGCCTGAATGAAACAGAAAACACAGTGAAAGGAAAGAAAATATGAACGTGATGGATATAAAAGGTCCGGAGGATCTGAAAAAGATGGATCGTTCCGAATTTCCGGCACTGGCGCAGGAAATGCGCCGGATGCTGATTGAAAAACTGCACGCGCACGGCGGACATGCCGGACCGAACTTCGGTTTTGTGGAGGCAACCATTGCGCTGCATACGGTGTTCAATTCTCCGGTGGATAAATTTGTGTTTGATGTTTCGCATCAGACATATCCGCACAAAATGCTGACCGGACGCATGGAAGCGTTTGCCGATCCTGCACATTATGATGATGTTTCCGGATATTCCGAACCCGGTGAATCGCCGCACGACCATTTCATTATCGGGCATACTTCGACCAGTATTTCGCTGGCGGCGGGTCTTGCCAAGGCACGGGATCTGCGCAACGAAAAATTCAATGTGATTGCGGTCATCGGCGACGGCTCGCTGTCCGGCGGGGAAGCGTTTGAAGGTCTGGACAATGTGGCGGAACAGGGAACGAACATGATTATCGTGTTCAATGACAACCAGATGTCGATAGCGGAAAACCACGGCGGACTGTACCGGAGTCTGGCGGAACTCCGCCGCACCAACGGAACTTCCCCCTGCAATTATTTCAAGGCGCTCGGTCTGGATTACCGTTACGTGGCGGAAGGAAACAACGTGGAAAAACTGATTGCCGCGTTTGAGGAAGTCAAGGACATTGACCACCCGGTGGTGGTGCATGTCAACACCATCAAAGGTTTCGGCTATGCTCCGGCGGTTGCGGACAAGGAAGCGTGGCACTGGACTACGCCCGGATTTGACATTGCGACGGGAAAACGCGAGGGCGGTGAATGGCTCGGAACCAGAGTGGCGGATCATCTGCTGAAAAAAATGAAGGAAATGCCGGAACTGGTGGTCATCAACGCCGCTGTGCCGTCGATGTGCGGATTTGACAGAACCCGCCGCGCGCTGGCGGGGAAACAGTTTGTGGACGTCGGCATCTGTGAACCTCATGCCTGCGCGTTTGCCTCCGGCATAGCCAAAGGCGGCGGACGCCCGGTCTGGAGTGTGATTTCCACATTCATTCAGCGCACATACGATCAGTTGAGTCAGGATCTCTGCATCAACAGCAATCCCGCCGTGATTCTGGTTACGACCGGGTCGCTGCTGGGAATGAATGATGTAACGCATCTGGGCTGGTTCGACATTCCGCTGCTGTCCAATATTCCGAACCTGACGTATCTCTGCCCGACCAGCGAAAAGGAATATTTTGCCATGATGGACTGGGCAATCGCGCAGACCCGTCAGCCGGTGGCGATCCGTCAGCCGGAAAACGGAGTGGCGGAAAATGAAGTTGCCATTCTGAAGGATTATACCGGCTGCGGCTATGAAATTACCCGTGCCGGCAAAGATGTGGCGGTATTGGGACTGGGCAATTTCCACAAGCTCGGCTCCGAACTGCTGGATGCCCTGGCGGCAAAAGGAATCCGCGGAACGCTGGTCAATCCGCGCGGGGCAACGGTTCTGGATGCGGACGTGCTGGAAAACCTGAAAAAAGAACACCGGCTGACAGTTACGCTGGAAGACGGCGTGATTGACGGCGGATTCGGTGAAAAAATTGCGCGTTATTACGGGACATCCGGCATGAAGGTTCTGGTCAAAGGTGCGCCGAAACAGTTTGCGGACCGTTATGATTATGACCGCTTCCTGCGTGACTGCGGTTTGACTGTCGGGCAGATGGCGGATGAAATTGCCGCTGTTCTGGGGTGAGTTTCCGGCTGAACGTATCTTTTTTTGGAAAAAAGTGCATTTTTTCTGAAAAAAGAATTGGCATCATGCGGCAGCAAGGTTAAATTGCAGTCTGTAAAATAAACGATAAAGGAAAAATCATGAAAAAAGGCAGAATGTTCGGCTGGAAAACGGGGCGCATTGCCGCCGCCGCGGTTTTTCTGCTGTTGTATGGTCTGGCGTTTTCCGGGATGTGCGCTGCCGCGGCACCGCTGCTTCATGCACAGTTCGGACCCGCATTGATGCGTTGTCTTGCGGCGTTTTCCCTGGGGGCGCTGGGGACGGTTCTGGGAATCGTGCTGTTCACTGTTCTGTTCGGACGTTTTTACTGCTCGGTATTCTGTCCATTCGGCATTCTGCAGGATGTGATCATCTTTCTGTCGCGGCGGAAAGCGGTGTCTGTGCCGAATCTGCCGGGACTGCGTTATGCGGTTGCGGGCGTGACGCTCGGACTGCTTTTCTGCGGCTGGAGTGCCGGATTTCTCCTGCTGGATCCGCATACGAATGCAGGCCGCATTACCGGTGCGTTTGCTGCCGGCGGCTTTGTTCCGCTGCTGGTGATTGCCGCACTGGCGGTCTGGAAAAAACGGATTTTCTGTACGGCGGTTTGTCCGGTCGGAACTCTGCTGGGGTTGTCTGCCCGGTTCGGCGTGTTCCGTCTGGCGATCAAGGGACGCTGCGTGAAATGCGGCAAATGCGCCCGGAGCTGTCCGGCAGGCTGTATTGATCCCGCTTCGGGACGGCTTGACAACGAACGCTGTATCCGCTGCATGAACTGCATCGCGGCATGTCCGTTGGACAGTATCGGATTTGTGCTGCCGGAACACAAGGAAATTCCGGTCAATGAATCTCGGCGTGCTTTTCTGATAAACGGAGGACTTCTGCTGGCTGGAGCCGCCGCCGGTGCGGCATTGGCGAAAGCGGGTCTCGGCAAACTGGAGGAATTTGCCCGGAATTGGAAAATTCTGCCGCCGGGTGCCGGGAATGCGGAACGTTTTGTTTCCAGATGCACGGGCTGTCAGCTCTGCACGCAGAATTGTCCGGCGAAAATCATTGATCCCGCCAAAGGCGGCGGTCCGGTCTCATTGGATCTGAGCCGCGGACATTGTCATTTCGACTGCAACAGATGCTCGCAGGTGTGTCCGACCGGTGCGATCCGTCCGCTGACTTTGGCGGCGAAACAGAAAACCAAAATAGCGGAAGCGCATTTCAATCCGCAGAAGTGCATAGTGTTTCAGAACGACGAGAAATGCGGCCGCTGTGCGGCGGTCTGTCCGGTTCATGCGGTGCTGCTGCGGAAAAACGGTACACCGCGTCCGGTGAAAACGGATCTCTGCATCGGCTGCGGCGCGTGCATGGAAATCTGTCCTGCACCGGAAAAAGCGATGACCGTTCATGCCATCGAAAAACAGATTCATACGGAGGCGTAAGCGAAGATGGAGCAGTATAAGGATCTGGGCTTTGCCAAACTGGACATGACCCGCCGCAGCCGGACTGGTCTGGAGGAAACGGTTTACGGACCGGGCAAAACCTGTGAACAGCTGAAAGCAATACTGGAAGCGTTCCGGCAGGAGAATACTCCGGTGCTGACCACGAAATGTTCGCCGGAACAGGCGGAATATGTATGCGGCGGTGAGCTGCCGCTGGAATACGACCCGGTGTCGCGGACTCTGATTTCGCTGTGGGGTCCGGCACGGAAACTCCATGGCAGAGTGGCGGTCTGCACCGGCGGAACCGCGGATATCCCTGTTGCGGAGGAAGCGGCGCGCACGGCATTGTTTTTCGGTGCGGAAGTCGGACGTTATTATGATGTCGGAGTGGCGGGTCTGCACCGGCTGATGGCGAAGATCGAGGAAATCCGTCAGGCGGATGTGGTGATTGCCGCTGCCGGAATGGAAGGTGCGCTGGGCAGTGTGCTGGCGGGTCTGGTGGAAGCTCCGCTGATAGCCGTGCCGACATCTGTCGGGTACGGAGCCAGTTTCGGCGGAATCGCGCCGCTGCTTGCCATGCTCAATTCCTGTGCGGAAGGCATGAGTGTGGTGAACATAGACAACGGATTCGGCGCCGGAGTGTTTGCCTGCCGCATGATCCGCATGATGGAAAGGAAAAGCGGGAAATGAACAGAAATATGCTGTATGTGGAAGGATCGTCCGGGATTTCCGGAGACATGACCGTGGCGGCTCTGCTGGATCTGGGCGGCAGCCGGGAAAAACTGGATGCCGTGCTGAAAAGCATGAACCTTGCCGGTTTTGATTATGAGATTTCGCGCGGCAACTCGTACGGTATTGCCGGATGCTGTTTCAATGTGAACTTGCATGAAGAACATCATCATACCGTGCACGGACATACCCACGAACACCGCAATCTGGCGGCGGTGTACGCAGTGATTGACCGCGGCGAAATGTCTGTACGGGCGCGGGAACTGGCGAAGAAAATTTTCCGCGCCGTTGCCGAAGCGGAAGCACAAGCCCATGGCATTCCTCTGGAACAGGTGCATTTTCATGAAGTCGGGGCGGTCGATTCCATTGCGGATATTGTGGCTGCCGCCGTGCTGGCGGATGATCTGAACATCACAGAATGTGTGGTCAGCGGTTTGACGGAAGGACAGGGAACGGTGCATTGTCAGCACGGAGATTTGCCCGTGCCGGTTCCGGCAGTGCTGAATATCGCACAGAAATATGGTATAGCCCTGCGTCCGTCGCCGGTCAACGGGGAAATGGTAACGCCGACCGGCATAGCCATTGCCGCCGCGCTCCGGACACGCCGGAGTCTGCCGTCCAGCTGCCGGATTGTGAAAACCGGAATCGGGATCGGCAAACGGGATTTCGGTCATGCGAACATTCTCCGGGTCATGCTGATTGAGGAAGAAACCGATCCGGAGCAGATTTATGTTCTGGAAACCAATATTGACGACGCCGCCAGTGAAACTCTGGGGCTTGCCATGGACAGACTGATGGCGGCAGGAGCGTTCGACGTTCATTTTATTCCGTGTTTCATGAAGAAGAACCGTCCGGCTTATATCCTGCGGGTTATCGCCGCGGCGTCGGAAGTGCCGATGCTGGAACGGATTATCTTTGAATCAACCACCACGATCGGAATGCGGAAACTGCCGGTTGACCGCACCTGCATGGAACGGGAGTCTCTGGAAGTCGCATTGCCGTACGGTACGGTGTCAGTGAAACGCTGTACCTGGAACGGGCTGGTCCGGAATTATCCGGAATATGAAAGTGTGAAGGCTCTGGCGGAAAGCACCGGCAAAGATTTTCAACTGGTTTTTGCCGCGGCGAAATTGGCGGCGGAGGAACTGAAATGAACCGTCTGCCGGAACTTCAGCAATATCTGCGGACATTGGCTCCGGATGGAATTGCGCTGGCTTTTTCCGGCGGAGTGGACAGTTCTTTTCTGCTTGCATTGCTGAAAGAACTGCATCAGGAAAGTTCTTTTCCGTTTTTTGCACTTACCATGCAGACGGTTTTCCAGCCGGAAGCTGAGATTCGCGAAATCCGGGGGTTGACCCGTGAATCCGGCGTTCCGCTGAAACTGTTTTCTTGCGATCCGCTGTCGCTTCCGGAAATCCGGAACAATCCGCCGGACCGCTGCTACTGGTGCAAACGATTCATCTTCAAGCAGTTCTCCGCCTTCTGCCGGGAACACAACATCCGGAATCTGCTGGACGGAACCAATGCCGATGATCTGCATGTGTACCGTCCCGGACGGCGGGCGCTGGCGGAACTGGGGGTGATTTCTCCGCTGGCGAAATTCGGTTTCACCAAGGCGGAGATCCGCAAGTGTGCGGCGAACCGCGGGCTGTGCTGTCATGCCAAACCTTCGATGCCGTGTCTGGCGACCCGTTTTGAGTATGGGGTTGAACTGACTCCGGAACGGATTGCGCAGGCGGGGAAGGGGGAGGCTCTGCTCCGGAAATATGTGCCGGAAGCGGCGGATGTGCGCTTGCGGGTTCATGGAAAAATGGCACGGATCGAGGTTTCGCCGGAAGCATTGGCGGGGGTTCTGGAAAAACGGAAACAGATTGCCGCAGAACTGCATCCGCTCGGATTTGAATTCGTTACGCTGGATCTGGAAGGATACCGGTCCGGCTGTTTTGATCAGGGAAAAACATTTACCGAAACGGAGGTTTGACATGTCCATTGGGTTTACGGAAATCATTCTGATTGTGCTGTTCGTGCTGATTGTGTTCGGAGCGAAACGCATTCCGGAGCTGGCGCGTGCTTTGGGACGTGCCTCGTATGAGTTCAAGAAAGCGAAGAATGCGCTGGAAACCGAAGGGCGCGAATTGACGGAAGCCGCAGAAAAAGCGGCGGAAAATGAGGATAAAAAAGAAGAAAAGAAATCCTGATGCCGGAAGAAAACGAAAACTCGCTGGTCTCTCATCTGGAGGCTTTGCGCCGGATGCTGCTGCGGATTGTCATTGTCACAGCTCTGCTGTATCCGGCAGGCTATGTGCTGGCGCCGTACGCCATTGACGCACTGGTCTGCTGGTGCTGTCCGCCGGAAATCGGCAGACTGCATTATTTTGCACCGATGGAAGTGTTCTTTGTGCAGCTGAAACTGGCATTGGTTTTCGCTCTGGCGCTGGCATATCCGTGGAACATGGCGCAAATCTGGGATTTTCTGCGTCCGGCGCTGTATCCGAAGGAACGCAAGGCGCTGGGGTGGTGGATAGCCGCATCTTCTGTGCTGTTTTTCGGCGGCATGGCATTCTGTGTGGGATTGATTCTGCCGATGCTGATGTCTTTTTCGGGAGGTTTTGCTTCGGCGGAATTGCAGCCGATGCTGGGACTGGCGAATTTCCTGAATCTGGCGGGCTGGCTGATGCTGGCATTCGGAGTGATGTTCCAGGCGCCGGTCGTGGTTCTGCTGCTGGTGCGGTTCGGGGTGATTTCTGCGGAATCTCTCCGGAAGAAACGTCCGTACGTCATGACGGTCATTCTGATCGTCGCCGCCATTCTGACGCCGCCGGACATCGTGAGTCAGATCATGCTGGCGGTTCCCACCTGGCTGCTGTTTGAAGCCGGTCTTTTCCTTGCAAAACGAATGGAGGAAAAACAAAATGAACAGGCGTGAATTTCTGAAAAGCGCACTGACCATGGCGGCTCTTGCCCCGGTATCCCGTCTTGCGGCAAAAGTCGGACCGGACGGTGACAAGGCGTCCGATCTGAAATCCGGGCTGCAGGTAACGCGCCGCCGTTACAAAAATACCGGCATGACCGTGCCGCTGCTCGGTTTCGGCTGCATGAGATTTGCGCGTATTTCGCCGGACAATCCGGGAATTGACTATCCGACGGTGCGCAAAATGATTGCCCGCGCCATGAATGCCGGCTGCAATTACTTCGACACCGCCTACATGTACCACGGCGGAGAAAGTGAAAAATGTCTCGGCGAGCTGCTGAAGGAATATCCGCGCGATTCCTATTATCTGACGGATAAAATGCCGGTCTGGTTTGCCAAGAAGGAATCGGATGTCGAGCGGATTTTCAAGGAACAGCTGGCTCGCTGCAAGACCGATTATTTTGATTTTTACATGCTGCATTCTCTGAATACCGCCAACTGGAAACTGGCGCAGAAATTCCATGCGTACGAATTTCTTGCCCGAATGAAGAAAGAAGGCAAAATCCGCAAACTCGGATTCTCGTTCCATGACACGCCGGAAGTGCTTAAAACCATTGTCAAGGCGCAGCCGTGGGATTTCGCGCAGATTCAGCTGAATTATCTGGACTGGGAACTGTACCGTTCCCGTGAGCAGTATGAGATCCTGACTCAGGCGGAAATCCCGGTCATCGTCATGGAACCGCTGCGCGGCGGAGCGCTGGCGTCGCTTTCTCCGGACGCAACGGAAATTCTCCGCAGGTCCGATCCGGATTCCAGCAATGCAGCCTGGGCGTTCCGGTATGCCGCCAGCCTGCCGAATGTGCTGTGCGTGCTTTCCGGCATGACTTTGCCGGAACACCTGGAAGACAACATCAAGACGTTTTCGCCGTTGAAGCCGCTGAGCGACGGAGAACGCGCCGTGCTGGATGCGGCGTTGAAAGCCCACCGCAAGCATCTGACGGTTCCCTGCACGGCGTGCCGTTACTGCCTGCCGTGTCCGGTCGGCGTGGAAATTCCGAAAATCTTCGAAATCTACAACCAGTACAAGGTTTTCGGCAACCGCCGGCTGTTCAACAGAAATTACCGCGCCATTCCGGAAGAATCCCGCGCGGATGCCTGCGTCAACTGCAAACGCTGTGTGCAGCACTGTCCGCAGAAAATTCAGATTCCCGATGAACTGAAGAAGATCGATGCGGAAATGAACGGCTCCAAGCTGTCCGCGCTTCAGATGCACGAAACCAAACCCTATGTCTGATAAGACGCATCGCCGCATCCGGCCGCGTTCATTGTGAAACATTCCGTTATTTCCGGATGACACGTAAAACGCGGTTTTTGCAGGGAAAAGAATAAAAAAAGCCGGTTTTTTCTGTCATGGCGGCTTGAAAAAGAAAACTTCAAATGCTTTTTTATAGGACGGGAGATCTCATTCGGAGGTTTTCCGGCGGGAACGAACGGAATTTCCGGTTCCCCTGAGTTTTGACTTGACCATTTCATATAAACAGAAGCCTGTTGTGATCGGCGGGGAGGTTTATGGACTGAAACATGATTTTTCGTGACTTTTTCAAAAAGGTCACTGCTGCCGCGTCAGAAAAAGAATTGAGGCGGGAAAAGACAAGTTTTTAAGAAAAGGGCCGAAATATTTTGAAACAGGCTCTGCGTGAAAGGTTTTTTATTATGCACATGGCTGATGCTTTGCTGTCGCCTGCCGTAAGCGGTACAATGCTGGTTGTTTCCGCTGGCGTGCTGGCTTGTTCGATCCGGGATATCCGGAAAAATTTTCAGGAGAAACGCATACCCCTGATGGGAGTCGCAGGAGCGTTTGTTTTCGTCGCGCAGATGATCAACTTCGCCATACCGGGGACGGGTTCCAGCGGGCATATCGGCGGAGCGGTGCTGCTGGCTGCATTGCTGGGGCCGTCTCCGGCGTTTCTGGTGCTGGCGGGAGTACTGCTGATACAGGCTCTGTTCTTTGCGGACGGCGGACTGCTGGCATGGGGCTGCAACCTGTTCAATATGGGATTCTTCGGCTGTTTTCTGGCATATCCGTATATATTCCGTCCGCTGGCGGGGAAGCAGATGACCCGGAAGCGGATCGTGCTGGCTTCTCTGGCGGCGTGCTGTGTATCGCTGGTGCTGGGAGCATTGGCGGTAACGCTGGAAACGCTGGTTTCCGGAATAACGGAATTGCCGTTCGGTGTTTTTGCCGGAGCCATGCTGCCGATTCATCTGGCAATCGGCGTCGGTGAAGGACTTGCCACGGCGGCGGTTCTGGTGTTCGTGCGGAAAAACCTGCCCGATTGCGAGTCTTTGCGCCTGGAAGAGGAAAAACTTTCCCCGGTCCGGCTGTCCTGCGTGCTGGGACTTGCCGCGCTGGTGCTGGGCGGCGGATTTTCTCTGCTGGCGTCCGGCCGGCCGGATGGACTGGAATGGGCTTTGGAAAAAACGGCGGGGACTGCCGAACTGGAACATTCCGGCGCGATCCATGAATGGTTTGCGCGTCTTGCCGAAAAAATTGCACTGCTGCCGGATTATGCGTTCCCGGCGGGAGAATCATGGTTCGGGACTTCCTTTTCCGGGATCGCGGGGGCGGTGATCTGTGCCGTTGCGCTGATTGCCGCGGGATGGCTGATCTGTCATCGCCGGAAGGTTTTTGTCAAATGAATCTGTCATTGCAGAGACTTCAGCAGCTGCACCATACGGCGGCAGCCAGTCCGTTCTGCCGGATTGCGCCGTTGCCGAAGGTTTGTTTCGTGCTGGGGTTTCTGCTGCTGACAGTCTCTCTTGGTCATTATGCTCTGACGGGAGCTGTGCTGTTTGCCCTGACGCCGTTTCTTCTGGCTGTGCCGGGCGGGATTCCGGCCGGTACGCTGTTCCGCCGTGCGCTGGCGGCTCTGCCGTTTGTGCTGTGCGCCGGGGTTGCCAATCTGTTCTTTGACCGTCTGCCGGTTCCGTTTTACGGACTGACCGTTCCCGGCGGACTGCTGTCCCTGCTGGTCCTGACTGCCAAAACGCTGGCATCTGTCGGGATGGTTCTGCTGCTTGCCGCGACAACGTCCATGCAGGATATCGCGGGATCGCTGACCCGTCTGCATGTGCCTTGTCTGCTGATTCTGGTGCTGCAGCTGCTGTACCGTTATCTGTTCCTGCTGGCGGAGGAGGCGGTCAACCTGCGGAACGCCTATTTTCTGCGGAATCCGGGCTGCCGGGTGATTCCGGTTCGGGAATGGGGGGTGTTGACCGGACGCCTTTTCATCAAAAGTGTAGAGCGTGCGGATGCCGTTTATGCCGCCATGCAGAGCCGGCTGTTCCGGGCGGGTGCGCCGCTGCGGGCAGGCAGACAGGGCAGCCGGAGTGAATGGGCGGGGTTTGGCCTGTTGTTCGGGGTATTCTGTTTTTTGAGGATTGTCTTATGAGGATCGAACTTCGTGAGCTGGTGCTGGAACGGCCCGGCGGAATTCGCGCGGTGGACGGCGTATCGCATATATTTGATTCGGAACGCTGCCGGAGTGTGGCTCTGCTGGGGGCGAACGGCGCGGGAAAATCCACTCTGCTGGAATGTATTCCCGGCTTGATCCCGGTTCATTCCGGCTGTGTGCTGGTGGACGGGATGAAAGTGGAGAAGAAAAATCTGACCGCCGTCCGGCGGAAAGTCGGCATGGTATTCCAGAATTCCGATAATCAGCTTTTTTCCCAGACTGTGGAGGAAGATGTTGCGTTCGGTCCCGCGAATCTGGGGCTGACGGATGCGGAAATCCGTGTCCGGGTGCAGGATGCTTTGCGGCAGATGGATATAACCGGGCTGGCTGGGCGGGATGTAACCCGGCTTTCCGGCGGGGAAAAACGGCGTGCCGCCCTTGCCGGCGTGCTGGCGATGTCGCCCGAAGCGATTCTGCTGGACGAACCCACTTCCATGCTGGATCCGCGATCCTGCCGGGAGCATGCCGTTCTGCTGGAACGGCTTCCCATGCTGAAAATCATGGCGACTCATGATCTGGCATTTGCTCGGCGGGTCTGTCCGGAATGTCTGATTCTCCAGCACGGAAAAATCATTGCCGCAGGAGCGACTGCCGAATTGCTGGAACGTCATGACCTGCTTCTGGAATGCGGGTTGGAATAACGTTCATTCCAGCATATAGCCGAATCCGCGGACAGTGCGGATCATTTTTTTATTGTACGGCTTGTCGATTTTTTCGCGCAGACGGAAAATACAGGCTTCCACAATGTTGCTCTGGGTGTCGAAGTGGTATTCCCAGACATGTTCCAGAATGGTGGTCTTGGAAATGACCCTGCCGCGGTTGCGCATCATATATTCCAGAAGCTGGAATTCCAGCGGCTGCAAATCAATCGGGTCGCCCGCACGGGTCACCTTCCGGCGCAGCAGATCCAGGGTCAGATCCCCCGCGGAAAGACTGGTCGGCTCTGCGGAATGGGAGACCCGGCGCAGCAGAGCCTGAATCCGTGCCAGCAGTTCCCCGAAGGAAAACGGTTTGGCAAGGTAATCATCCGCGCCGCATTCCAGTCCCTGAATTTTATTCTCCACGGAATCTTTTGCGCTCAGCACCAGCAGGGGCATGTCGATTTTCGCCGCCCGGATTTTACGGATTACGGATAAACCGTCCAGACGCGGCAACATGATGTCCAGCACTGCCAGGTCGAACGGTTCGGTCCGGGCTTTGGACAAGCCGGTCTCGCCGTCTTCCGCCAGACAAACCCGGATTCCGGCTTCCTGAAGCCCTTTGGCAATGAAGGCGGCAGTCGCCTTGTCATCTTCAACGATCAGAATTCTCATAAAAATACCTCGCAGTGTCGTTTCTGTAATATAGTCCGCAGATGGATTTTTTCAAATACCGCCGTTCCGGGGCTCCTGAAAAATTAACAGAAACGAAACATTCTCCGCATTTTTTTCTGTTTTTTTGTTTGACCCCCTTGACAAATTTGAATTTTTGATTATAATTAATAACAGAAGGGAAACATGTTAACCTGAAAGACAGATTATGATAAAACAAAGCGTCAACATTCGGGAAATAGCAAAAATAGCGGGAGTTTCCGTGGCATCCGTGTCGCGTGCACTCAAAAGCGAACCTTCCGCCAAATTGTCTGAAAAACAGCGGAAACATATTCTGGAAATCTGCACAAAACTGCATTACTGTCCCAATGAACATACCCGCCGCATGTTTTCCCGGCGCGCCAATACGGCAGCCATCTTCTTCCCGCCGTTCGGAAAAATATCCGAGGACACGGTGGAAGATTATATCGACATGAACTTTGGAACCTGTCTCATGGGGGCGCAATCCTTCCTGCGCGAACACGGCATTGACCTGCTGCTGACGGAAATCACGCCGGATTTTCTGGAAGGAAAACGGTATCTGAACATGATCCGCGGCAAGCTGATTGACGGCATCCTGCTGTGGGGCGCACTGGAAAAAGATGAATACCTGTATGAACTGCAGCAGGAAGGCATTCCCGCGGTTCAGCTCCAGACCCGCAAGCATGACTGCGGAATTTCCGCTGTGGCTGCGGACGACTTCACCGGCATGAGTCAGCTGGCAGAAAAAGTGATTGCGGCGGGACATACCCGGATTGCCGTTGCCGCGCCGCCGGAAGAATCCTCCACCGGAAAAGAACGCATCGCCGGAATCCGGGACACTCTGCTGAAACATGGCATTCAGCCGTATTTCACCCGGCAGTCCGGATACGGATATCTGTTCGGACGCCATGCCGCCCAGGAAATACTTTCGGAGTTTCCTGATGTTACCTGCATCATGAATTCCAACGACATGGCGGCATTCGGCTGCATCGATGAATTGAAACAGCGCGGGCTTGCCGTGCCGCGCGATATTTCCGTAACAGGCGCGGACGGTTTGAAACTGCCCGGACGGGATCAGGTCATCGACTCGTATTTTTCTCCGGCATTCGAAATCGGCCGTCAGGGCGCAGAAGTTCTGCTTCATCTGATCGGCGGCGGCGAGCCGGAACAGCGGGAACTGAAAATCACTCCGGTGGAAGGCTCCACCATCCGTAATATTCACGAAAACAACAGGATAGAAAAATGACAGCGTATCAGGACAAAGTATATGGCTGCTGGCTGGGCAAGTGTCTCGGCGGCGCCATCGGCATGGCGTATGAAGGTGTTCCCTTTCAGCCGGAACTTACGGAGCGGGACATCGCATTGCAGGATGTGCCGAATGACGATCTGGAACTGCAGCTGGTCTGGCTCATGGCGCTGAAAAAACACGGGCTGGGACTCGATCACCGGAAACTCGGTCAGATCTGGCTGGATCACATCCCGCACGGCGTTGATGAATATTCCTTCGCCTTGCGCAATCTGAAACGCGGAATCATGCCGCCCGCCAGCGGCTGGAAGGATAATTTTTTCACTGACGGCATGGGCGCAGCCATCCGGTCGGAAATCTGGGCGGCGGTTTTTGCCGGACGTCCCGACGCCGCCGGGTATTTTGCCGCGCTGGATGCATCCGTCGATCACTGGGGCGATGGCGTCCGGGCGGAAGTCTACATGGCAACGGCGGAATGTCTTGCCTTTGAAAATCCCGACTGCGCGGCAACTCTGAAACAGGCTTTGGAAATTCTGCCGGACTGCCGTCTGAAACGGACGCTGTGCAAGGTGCATGAACTGCATGAATCCGGCATGTCCGATGACGCCATGCGGGATTACTTGCTGCGGCATTATCAGCACCACAATTTCACTGACTGCGTCATGAATCTGGCATCCATGACATTCGCACTGCTCCGCGGCGGCGGAGATTTCCTGAAAACCATTCTGCTGGCGGTCAACATGGGACGCGATACCGACTGCACGGCGGCTTCCGCCGGAGCGTATCTGGGCATTGCCGCCGGCAGCGAAGTCATCCCGGAACAGCTGCGCGGAAAAGTGCGCAATGAATTGACTCTCAGCGATTTCGTGCGGGTTATTCCGGATGTTCCGCTCACATTGAACGATACTGTCGCCGCCACTCTGGAACTGCATGACACTCTGACTCTGCCGGAACAGAAATATCCGGCATACACGCCTTATGTGCCGACTGGCAGCGAACCTTCGCTGGATTGTTCGCGCTGGCTGGCGGTGATGGAATCGGACTGCGACATTGCCGCTCTGGAAAAAACGCTGGCGGAAACCGGAAAAGTTCCTGCTGAACTGCAGAACCGGGTGGTTGCGTTCGACGGTCTGACCATGGATCTGGAACCTTATGCGGAATTGGGCGGCAATCTGCATCTGTTCAGTTTTCTGGAGGTGAAACATCCCGGACTGGACGGGGATGATGTTTATCTTTCCGCCACGGCGGATACCGGACTGACGCTCTGGCTGGATGGACGGAAAGAATTTGACCAGTTCTCGCGCGCTCTGATGATTCCGTCGTTTCACCGTGCGGAAGGCGGCATGTGTTACCGTTGTCCCATGCACGACGGCGAACGACATCTGGTGCATCTGCGGCTGTATTCCTGCATCCGTCCGCTGCGCTGTACATTCATGTTCGGCAACGGAATGCGCGATCATCTGGACGGTTTCCAATTGAGCATATGAATATGAAAAAAGGAGGAAGGGAAATTTGAAACCAGAGAAAAATCAAATCCAGAACTGCCTGAAAAAGAACAGGAAGGAGAACCAGACCATGAACAACCAACAGTCATTGTCATCCATTTCAGATTTGAAGCGTAACCCGTTGCGGTTTACACTTATAGAACTCCTCGTCGTGATTGCGATCATCGCTATTCTGGCAGGAATGCTGCTGCCGGCGCTGAACTCCGCACGGCTTATGGCGAAAGGCGCGGCATGTCAGAGCAATCTGAGAAGTCTTGCGCTCGCCGCAAATCTGTACACCGATGATTACAATGAATACGTCCTCGGCACCGCCAGAGAATCCGACGGCACTCAACTGAAAATGTGGGCGGAAGTACTGTTCCCGTATATGAAAAACCGCGGAGTATTCAAATGTCCGCTGGATACCGCGCCGCGTTATCTGGACTATGCGCCGCTGTCCTACGGCCTCAATGAATATTATGAAAACGGACAATACAATGCCAATATGAAAAATCCGGCATGGGCATGGTATTACTGGTGGATCGGCGGCAGAAAAGTCAACTTCGCCAAAAACACCGCCTGCGCTTTGTTTGTCTGCACTGTCAACACGGGAAAAATCAACGAAGCCGATCAGGCGCTGCTCTGCCGGAAAGACCTCAACTCTGCCTCCGCCTGGTCGCAGGGCGAAATGATGCGCGCGTACCCCGGCGCACATTATCCGCCCAGTCTGGAAGACAACAAGGGACATTCCGGCGGCACCAATTTTGCTTCGCTGGACGGTTCGGGACGGCATCATAAATACAACAAGTATGCACCGTATTTTGCCTCGCCCGCCGGATTCAAAAACAAGGAAGACTGCAAACAGATCTGGTCTCCCCAACCGGATCAGATCAACTGACAACCTCAAAACGAAAGGATATAAAAATGAACAGCAAATTCTTTGGCGCAGTCATTCTGGGCTGCGCTCTCTCGGCATCGGCACTGGCACAGATTCAACTGGAATTCAATCAGAAAAGCAAAATCCTGCCGCTGAAAAAAACAACCGGAGAACTGACTTTCTCCGCCCGTTTCGACAGGGATCAGCGCGACTGCTGGTACTGGATCAATTTTCTCAAAGCGGACGGCAAACCGGCGATTTCCGTGCGCATTGACCCGGACAAACTGATTTATTACACCGCGGAAAAGAAGGACGGTCCGTTCGTCGCCAGCACCGCTTATTCCTATAAAAATCCGCTGAAAATGCGGGAGTATATGAATGTAACGGTCAAAGCAATTGACGGACGTTTCTATCAGACTTCCATCAACGGACAGGATTTGCCGAATGTTACTGCGGGCAGCGGAGACATCACCGGCGTTCAGCTTGCCGCCCACAACTGCAAAATCACTTACGATAAACTGAAATGGACCGAACAGGAAAGCCTTCCGCTGAACCTGCAGCTTTTCGGCAACACCGGTATTCACAGTCAGAAGTATCTGGAACTGCCGAAAGGTGATTTCGAGCTGAGCTTCCGTTTTCAGGCGGAATTCCGCGGCGGAGACCGGACGCATTACGGAGTCGAAATCGAACCTGCCGACGGCAATATGCAGGAACGGGTTCAGCTGGTTTTCTGGGACAACGGTTTCCAGATGATTCAGGGCAAAAACAGCAAATGGCTCGGCAATTTCAACAAAGAGGAATTCAACGGGAAAGAACATGAATTCCGGCTCAAACGCAGCGACGCCGATTTCTACGAAGTCTATATTGACGGCAAGCTGGTCAACAATTTTGAAGCGCTTGTTCCCGCGGACAGCCAGTTCAAATTCTGGTCCTACGGCAAATGGTTCGTGGAACTGAACGGCATTACGCTGAAATCTGAAAAATAAACCGGAGCCGCCATGAAGAAACTCCTTTTTACTCTGACTGTTCCGCTGCTGCCGGTATTCGGTATGCAGGCCGCTGAAATCCCGGACTTTCATCTGTCTTTTGACAATACGGCGGATGCCCGTCTGCCGCAGAAAACGGAATCTCCGGAAGTAAAAGGGAGATTGGTTTATGTTCCCGGCATACGCGGTCAGGCTCTGGAAATCACGGATGCACACCAGACTGTTCTGTGTTATCCGTCCAATGGTCTGATCGGCGAAAAAGGCACGATCTCCATGTGGGTGAAGCCTTACTGGAACGGACTGCCGGAAACCAGTCATTACTATCTGTTTCAAACGCAGAAGGACAACGGACAAAAAGATTTCCGGTTCTGGTTCTGGACCTGGCTGCGCGGAGATGTGCCGCTGAAAAACGGCGGCGGCATCATCGAACTCAAAGGCGGAACCCGCGACAGTGTCACCAGAAACGACTGGCTGCATGTCGCAATGGTCTGGAACCGCCGCAATTGGTCGAAAATCTATGTCAACGGGGAAGAAGTCGCCGCCAGCCGGTTCACCGGCATTGACCTGGAAATGATCCGCCGTTTTTCCATCGGCAGCGCAATTTCCGGAGAAGGCAGATTCAACGGTGCCGTCGACGAAGTCAAGATTTTCAGAAAACCGCTGTCCAGCCGGGAAATCCGCGCGGAATACCGTTCCAGCGCATTGTTTGACCTGACCATGGACGAAACGTTCGTCAATTCCGGAAAAAACATTGTTCTGGAAGTTTCCGCGGCACCTCAGGGAACCCGGACGGGCAATGCTCTGGATAAAAACACGGAAAAATCCGCTTCTGCGGCTGTGTCCATGCGGCTTTTCGATTCTGCGGAAAAATGTATCGGTCAGCAGGATTTCGGCATGGTCCGGCTTCACGGTCCGCAGACTCTTCCGTTCCAGGCCGGAACTCTTGCGCCGGGACATTACCGGCTCGAAGTTTCCATGCGGGACGGAGACCGCTCCATTGTCCGCACTTTCAAAATTTCCGTGACGGATGTAAAACCCGAAAACGCCCCGGACGGACCAATTGTCTGCGGGGAATCGTTTTTCCGGAAACAGTATGATTCTCTTCTGGGCAGTGAAATCACCGGAACCCTGAACGGCAGGAAATACCGGGAAGCTGCGTCGGAAAAAATGAGCCGCATTTACTGTGAAGTTCCCATCCCGGAACAATACCGGAACGGGGAGCTGCTGATGCTGGAACTGGAATGGCCGGACGACAAACCGCGCATGGCGGCATTTTATCTGCACTCCGGCAAAGGCTCGCAATCCATCATACGGGACCGTCTGGGGCAGGGGCTTATTTCCGGCGGAGCATATCCGCTTTCCGGAAAAATGCAGAAAGTCCGTTACTTCTTTTATGCCGGACTGCCCGAATATCTTTTCGAAGCCAGGACCATGGCTGCCGGCAAGCCTGCCGCCATCGCCTCCATCCGTCTGAGCCGGGTGAAGGAACCTTTGCCTGCGCTGAAAATCAATCTGCCGCCCAATATGCGCGGACGCTCCATCGGGCATCTGGACGAGGATCAGTCCTTCGAATACAATCTGGACTGGGACAACACCCGCCCGAAAATGTCCCGGCTGGATGTCGAAACAAAATTTCTCCGCAAGCTCTGCGAATACTTTGCCTACACGGGACAGAACTATTTTTCGCTTCCGCTGCTGCGCTATGATTTCACCGCATACGAGCGGACTACGGTTCCCGGATTCCGCGGCAACATTCCGTTCATGCCCGGCTCCATTCCCTTCTGGATGAAGAGTCTGCATGAAAACGGCATTGAGTTTACCGCCATCATCAATCTGTGGGCTCCTCCGGAAATGACTCTCCCCGATCAGAAAAGCCGTTTCATACTGGAAAATTATTATTCCAGGGACAAGGACGGGGCAGTGCTGGAAAAATCCTGCAATCCGCTGCATCCGGAAGTCCGGAAACTGCTGGAACGCAATATCGAAGACTTTGCCAGCCGCTTCGCCGCCCGGAAGGGATTGACCGGAATTGATCTCTGGCTGGAATGGGACAGCTTCGGTTTCCGCAGTCTTGATAACGGCTATGATGATGAAAGTGTCGGGCGTTTCAGCCGCGAAACCGGTCTGACGATTCCGGCTTTTGCGGAGCAGAAATATCAGCGGCGTCATCAGTTCCTTACCACTGGCGAAAACCGGAAACGCTGGGTTGCCTGGCGTGCGGAACAGACCACGCAGCAGATCCGCCGGGTCCGGGAAATCATCAACCGGTACAATCCCGCTCTGCCGCTGTATGTTACAGTTTCCGGATTCCCGATGCGGGGCGATCAGGCAGCCCGGACGCCCGATACCGTGGATTTCCGCAAAAACATTCTCGAAGAACAGTGTCTGGATATAGATGCGGTGAATGCCATTCCGAATGTTTATGTTACGCCGATGCGGTTCTGCACGGATCAGTACTGGATTGAACACTGGTCCGGCGGCTATGCCTCCACCGAAGAACTTCTGCTGAATCCGGCGGTGTCCGCCATATTCAGAAATCCCCGCGGAAATTATGTCAGCAGTTATCGGGAATATTTTGAAACATTCAGCAAATCTCCGCTCGAAAGTAAATTCCCGGCGTATTTTCAGAATGCCGACCTGAAACCCCATGGACGCTTCTTCCTGAAGGAACTGGCTTACAGTCTTGCCATGACCGATGCCCAGCGAATCGCTTTCGGTGCACAGCCGCTTGCAGCTCTCGGCTTTGAGGAACTGGTCCGCGAATTTGTCCGCGCCTACCGCGCATTGCCGGACCGTCCGTTTCAGGACGCTGCCGGAGCCGGCGACCCGGTTACAGTCCGTTTCCTGCAAACGGAAAACGGAACATATCTGTATGCTGTAAACCTGATTCATTGTTTCGGCGAGGTGATTCTGCAGCTGCCCGGCGCATCCGGGGCGGAAGATCTTTCATCCGGACAGAAGCTCCCGGTTCAGAATGGACGGCTGACTGTTTCCCTGAAACCGTTTGAACTCCGTTCCTTCCTGATTCCGGGCAAGACAGTTCCTGCTCTGGAAAAAGTTCTGGTGCCGCAGGATTTCCGGAATGAGACGGAAAAGCGTTTCAAGGATTTCGAATACGCCGAACGCGAACTTGCCGCCGCCGGAATCCGCGACAAAGCATTGAAAGACTGCATGGAAAAATGTCGGAAAGCATATTCGGAAGGTCGTTTCGCGGAACTGTATCGTCTGTTCAACAGCAAACTGATGGGGGAACTGAGTCAGAAAATCAGTATGCTGAAAAACGGTTTTCTTTCCCGTGAAGTCCGGATGCTGGAAGAATCACATTTTGCTGTCAACTGCGGCAGTTCTGAATATCTGCTGAGCGGAGACACGCTGTTTCTGCCGGATATGAAATGGGAAGATGGGACCACGAACTACGGCTACACCGGCAAAGGAACGCTGGTAGCCCGCAATACGGAAAAAATGCCGGAATCTCCTCTGCGTCCCCTGTTTCAGACAGAACGCTATGACATCAGCGGATATCGTTTCAAGGTTAAAGACGGCAAATACACCCTGAAAGCCAGTATGCGGGTCGGGTATGAACCGGCACGGAAAAACGGCATTTTTGTAGTGGATGCCGCCGTGAACGGAAAAACCGTGGAAAAGGCGTTTGACCTGTTTCAGCGGGAAGGGAAAAACGGTTATGCCCAGATCATTGTCCGGGACATCAAACCGCAGAACGGAATTATCTCGTTTGAGCTGACAACCCAGGAAAGCTCCACTGTGCGTCTGCTGAACGCCATCGAAATAATTCCGCAGTGAAATATTGATACTCCGGAAAGCACAGCCGGCTGTCTCCCGACGGAGGTTCAGCGGGGCTGTGCTTTTTTATCGGCAGGCGTTCTGTAAATCAGAACTTCTTCGCCTTCCCGGCAGTACTTGAACTTTTCCCGCGCGATCCGTTCCGCCGCCAAGGCGCTGTGTTCAAGGTCATGCACCTCAAGAATCAAAGAACGGCATTCTTCCTGCGCCTGCCGCAATTCCTGCTCCAGATCAGAGACTTTGCGCTGCATGTCTGTGTATTTGCGGTAAACCGGCATCACCAGAATTACCGCAAATCCCAGAAAAACAGCCAGGAGGATATACAGCGAACCGGAAAGCATTTTCTGAACTTTACTGCCCATGACATATAATCTCCATCCGGCGGCAGGGAAACGATGCCCGCTGTCCGCCGGGCTTGTTCCGGAAGAACCTTACACCTGAAGGGTCATCAGGAATTCGGCGTTGGTTTTCATTTTCTTCAGCTTGCCGATCAGCAGCTCCATCGCTTCCACCGGCGGCACACCGTTCATCGCCTTGCGGAGAGTCCAGACACGCTGGAGTTCATCCGGATGCAGGAGCAGTTCCTCTTTACGGGTACCGCTGCGCTCGATGTTGATGGCAGGATAGACACGGCGGTCGACCAGATAACGGTCAAGGTGCAGTTCCATGTTGCCGGTGCCTTTGAACTCTTCAAAGATGACTTCGTCCATACGGCTGCCGGTGTCGATCAGCGCGGTGGCGATGATGGTCAGACTTCCTTTGCCGTCGATATTGCGGGCTGCGCCGAAGAAACGTTTCGGTTTGTGCAGTGCGTTGGCGTCCACACCGCCGGTGAGAATCTTGCCGCTGTGCGGCTGAAGGGTGTTGTAGGCGCGGGCAAGACGCGTAATGGAGTCCAGCAGGATCACTACATCTTTGCCGTATTCCACCATGCGTTTGGCTTTTTCGATCACCATTTCGGCAACCTGAACATGGCGTTCCGGCGGTTCGTCGAAAGTGGAGCTGACCACTTCCGCTTTGACCGAACGCTGCATGTCCGTAACTTCTTCCGGGCGTTCGTCAATCAGCAGAATGATGAGTTCCACATCCGGATTGTTTTTGCTGATGGCGTTTGCCATTTTCTGCATCAGAACCGTTTTACCGGTACGCGGCGGCGCTACAATCAGACCGCGCTGTCCCATACCGATCGGCGTCACCAGGTCGACCACACGGGTGGACAGTTCTTCCGGAGAATTTTCCAGAATCAGACGCTGTGTCGGAAAGTACGGAGTCAGATCACTGAACGGAATGATGGTGCGTTTGCGGTCCGGAGACTCGTGGTTGATGGTTTCCACTTTGAGCATGGCGAAGAAACGTTCTTTTTCGCGCGGAGGACGGATCTGTCCCGTAATGAAGTCGCCGGTCTTGACCGAGAAACGCCGGATCTGCGACGGACTCAGGTAAATATCTTCCGATGAGGGCAGGTAGCTGTACGCGGGGGAACGCAGAAAACCGAAACCGTCCGGCAGAATTTCCAGGAATCCGCTGCCGTACATGATGCCGTTGCGTTCGGCATTGACCCGCAGAATTTCAAACACCAGTTTGGATTTTTCCAGCGCACCGACACCTTCAATGCCCATTTCACGCGCCATCACGCTCAATCTTTCCATCGACATTTCCTGAAGTTCGGAAATGTTCACGCTGGGAACCGGAGTTTTGGGCGCATTGGGATCAGCCGGAACTGCCGGAGCCTGCGCTGCATTCTCCATCGGCTGAACCGGCTGCTGCATCTGCGGCTGCGGACGCGAAAGCTGGGAATAATTGTTGTTGGAATTGTATTCCTGGCTGTAATCATTGCCGTAGCCGTAGGAATTCCGGTTGTAATCGTTCTGGTAGTTCCCGTGGTTCTGACGGCTGCCGTTCTGGTTGTTGTGGTAGAAGCGGCGCTGTCCGTCCTGATAATCGTCATCATACCGGTTGTTGTTCTGCGGCTGATAACGGCGGCGCTGATTGTTGTTATTGTTGTTATTATTGTTG
>ERZ1034992.435-NODE-435-length-24025-cov-152.073342_pt1 | contig 24025 bp, 25 predicted proteins | sample MGYA00520695_ERZ1034992 | MGnify/ENA primary metagenome ERZ1034992 (study PRJEB33766, sample SAMN09781778) | gut metagenome | biome: gut microbiome | host: Homo sapiens | place: Madagascar | study: EMG produced TPA metagenomics assembly of the PRJNA485056 data...
AAAACCGGCCAGAATAATCGGCGCCAGGCGGACTGAGTTATTGTCGTCTCATAGTAACCGATCCCGCAGAAGCGTCCCGGCTGATTCGTCGGGGACATCTGACTTATACTCAGGCCCGTAATATCACCCGGTTCGGGACCATCGAATCGGTCACTTATGATATTGCCGAGGGTTCGGTTGTCAGTCTGGCGGCCGGAGGGATCAGTTTTGCCCTGACGGCATCGGTCTTCTGGCTCAGCACCGGCGATCGCGATGCTGCCCTGCAGACAGCTGCTGTCCAGGCAGGAAAAACCTTCCCCCGCACACTGGCTGTCTACGTCACAACCCAGCAACTCCACCGGCTCAGTGTTGTTCAGGGTATGCTGAAGCACATTGATTTTTCGACTGCCAGCCCGACTGTCCGACTGGCTCTTCAGAAGGGGACCGGTGCAGGAAATATCAGTGCCCTGAACAAAGTAATGAAGGGTACGCTGGTGACATCTCTGGCACTGGTAGCTGTCACAACCGGCCCTGACATGATCAAAATGTTGCGGGGACGGATCTCCGGTGCGCAGTTCATCAGGAATCTTGCCGTGGCATCTTCCGGTGTGGCAGGTGGAGCTGTCGGGTCAGTGGCGGGCGGGATACTGTTCAGTCCACTGGGACCATTTGGTGCACTGACAGGGCGTGTGGTTGGCGGTGTTCTGGGGGGAATGATTGCCTCCGCTGTATCAGGAAAAATTGCCGGAGCGCTGGTTGAAGAAGATCGCGTCAAAATTCTGGCAATGATTCAGGAGCAGGTGACATGGCTTGCCGGCAGTTTCCTGCTGACCGGACATGAGATTGAAAATCTGAACGAGAATCTGGCCCGTGTTATCGATCAGAATGCTCTGGAGATCATTTTCGCCGCCGGTATACAACAACGGGCCGCGACCAATATGTTAATCAAACCACTGGTGGTCAGTATCATCAGGCAACGCCCCGTCATGGAATATGATGCATCCCATCTCGGCAATATGGTTAACCGGCTGGAAGAAGCATTACCCCCGGAGTTACCGGCATAACGGCTATTCTGCGCCTTTTACGCTTTATCACCTGATTTGTCAGTGTCATCGTCATGACTCAGAGAGGTAAATACCATGATTCACCTGTTCAAAACCTGCATGATTACCGCCTTCATTCTGGGGTTAACGTGGTCTGCCCCACTCCGGGCACAGGATCAACGTTACATCAGTATACGCAATACAGATACGATATGGCTCCCGGGAAATATTTGTGCTTACCAGTTCCGGCTGGATAATGGCGGAAACGATGAAGGATTTGGCCCCCTCACCATCACTCTGCAACTCAAAGACAAATATGGTCAGACGCTGGTGACCAGAAAAATGGAAACGGAAGCTTTTGGTGACAGTAATGCCACGCGAACCACAGACGCATTTCTGGAAACGGAGTGCGTGGAAAATGTCGCCACAACCGAAATCATTAAAGCAACTGAAGAAAGTAACGGCCATCGTGTCAGTCTGCCGTTATCGGTTTTCAATCCCCAGGACTACCATCCACTGCTGATTACCGTTTCCGGAAAAAACGTTAACTGATCCCTGAAGTCAGTTTCATGCTTCAGCCTCTGTCACAACGCGTGGCAGAGGCTTTTTATTTATCAGGAGAAAACAGATATGCCGGGTTACACAGAGTATGTCCTGGCTGAAGGATCTTTCTCATACGGGCAGGCGGTTGCTGTCATAACCGCTTACCGCAATGTGTTTATCCAGGATGACCCGGGAATGCATTTCCGTCGGGTTATCCGCAACGCGGAAGGTCAGCGACGCTGGCGCTGCCGGAATTCTGAACCCGATGCCGGAAAGGTGCTTAATACGCGGCTCGCCAGTGACGGTCTTCTCAGACAATAAACGTCATTCATTTCACCCATCAGGCCGCGTCTTCTCCGGGAGACGTGGCTTTTTCATTTATTACACCAGTAAATCTTAACCACCGATAAGGAGCAAATTATGCGACTAGCCAGTCGTTTTGGTTATGCGAACCAGATACGCCGTGACCGTCCGCTGACACACGAAGAACTGATGCACTATGTGCCGGGGATTTTCGGGGAAGATAAACACACGTCCCGAAGCCAGAACTATACGTACATCCCCACCATCACCGTACTGGAAAGCCTGCAGCGGGAAGGCTTTCAGCCATTCTTCGCCTGCCAGACCCGTGTGCGCGACCCGGGCCGCCGGGGATACACAAAACACATGCTGCGTCTGCGGCGGGCCGGAGAGATAAACGGAGAACATGTCCCTGAAATTATTCTGCTCAACTCTCATGACGGTACCTCCAGCTACCAGATGCTGCCGGGTTACTTCAGGTTCGTCTGCCAGAACGGATGCGTCTGTGGTCAGTCTCTGGGGGAAGTGCGTGTTCCGCACCGGGGAAATGTGGTGGACAGAGTCATTGAAGGGGCTTACGAGGTGGTGGGCGTGTTTGACCGGATAGAGGAGAAGCGTGATGCCATGCAGTCGCTGGTCCTGCCGCCACCGGCACGCCAGGCGCTGGCACAGGCGGCACTGACTTACCGTTATGGTGACGAACATCAGCCCGTCACCACCGCCGACATTCTGACGCCACGACGCCGGGAGGATTACGGTAAGGACCTGTGGAGTGCTTATCAGACCATTCAGGAGAATATGCTGAAAGGCGGAATTTCAGGTCGCAGCGCTAAAGGAAAACGTATCCACACCCGTGCCATTCACAGCATTGACACTGACATTAAGCTCAACCGCGCATTGTGGGTGATGGCGGAAACCCTACTGGAGAGCCTGCGCTGATTCAGCCATTACCCTGAAAACCACGCATTTATTTGTCCTTTAAGGAGTCATTTCATGAAAACCATTTCACATAATTCCACCACATCTTCTGTTTCCGTAACCGCTGCATCAGGGAATGACCAGCCTCAGTTGGTTGCCACCATAGTCCCTGATGAACAGCGCATCAGCTTCTGGCCGCAGCATTTTGGCCTCATTCCACAGTGGGTGACCCTGGAGCCCCGTGTCTTCGGCTGGATGGACCGTCTGTGCGAAGACTACTGCGGTGGTATCTGGAATCTGTACACCCTGAACAACGGCGGGGCATTTATGGCACCCGAACCGGATGACGATGATGACGAAACATGGGTACTGTTCAATGCCATGAACGGTAACCGCGCTGAAATGAGCCCGGAAGCCGCCGGCATTGCTGCCTGTCTGATGACGTACAGTCATCATGCCTGTCGTACGGAGTGTTATGCCATGACGGTCCATTATTACCGGCTGCGGGATTACGCCCTGCAGCATCCGGAATGCAGCGCCATTATGCGCATCATCGACTGAATGGAGAGAAGCACAATGCAGCAGCTTTCCTTTCTGCCCGGAGAGATGACGCCCGGCGAGCGCAGCCTCATTCAGCGGGCCCTGAAAACCCTGGACCGCCATCTTCATGAACCCGGCGTGGCCTTCACCTCCACGCATGCGGCACGGGAGTGGCTGATTCTGAACATGGCGGGACTGGAGCGGGAAGAGTTCCGGGTGCTGTATCTGAACAACCAGAATCAGCTGATTGCCGGTGAAACCCTCTTCACCGGCACCATCAACCGCACGGAAGTCCATCCCCGGGAAGTGATTAAACGCGCCCTGTACCACAATGCCGCTGCCGTGGTACTGGCACACAATCACCCGTCCGGTGAAGTCACACCCAGCAAGGCAGACCGCCTTATCACGGAACGTCTGGTACAGGCACTGGGCCTGGTGGATATCCGGGTGCCGGACCATCTGATAGTCGGTGGCAACCAGGTTTTCTCCTTTGCCGAACATGGTCTGCTTTAACCCGTCACAACCACATCACACCTGTTTTCACTTTTATCTTCTGTCTTCAGAGGTATCCCATTATGAAAATTATCACTCGTGGTGAAGCCATGCGTATTCACCAACAACATCCGACATCCCGTCTTTTTCCGTTCTGTACCGGCAAATACCGCTGGCACGGCAGCACTGAAGCGTATACCGGTCGTGAAGTGCAGGATATTCCCGGTGTGCTGGCCGTGTTTGCTGAACGCCGTAAGGACAGTTTTGGCCCGTATGTCCGGCTGATGAGCGTCACCCTGAACTGATGTTCCGTCACCCGGAAAACGAGTACGACTGGCTGAGCTCAGACGCCGCTGTGGATGAGGCCCTGCTCATAAACGAATACACCTTTACCGAAGGCGGTCTGCGCGCCGGCTGACCTGTCATCGTTAAACCATTCTTAACCGATTTTCTGTGAGGACTTTATCGTGTCAGACACACTCCCCGGGACAACGCCTCCCGACGACAATCACGACCGCCCCTGGTGGGGGCTGCCCTGCACCGTGACGCCCTGTTTCGGGGCACGTCTGGTGCAGGAGGGTAACCGGTTGCATTACCTTGCCGACCGCGCCGGTATCAGAGGCCTGTTCAGCGATGCAGATGCGTACCACCTGGACCAGGCCTTTCCGCTGCTGATGAAACAACTGGAACTCATGCTCACCGGCGGTGAACTGAATCCCCGCCATCAGCATACCGTCACACTGTATGCGAAAGGGCTGACCTGCGAAGCCGACACCCTCGGCTCCTGTGGTTACGTTTATCTGGCTGTTTATCCGACACCGGCAGCGCCCGCAACCACCGTATAACACCGGATATCTCCCCTTTATCACCACCTGTTACAGAGAACTTAAGATGAATACATTACCCGACACTCACGTACGGGAGGCATCGGGCTGCCCGTCTCCCATCACCATCTGGCAGACACTGCTCACCCGACTGCTGGACCAGCACTATGGCCTCACGCTGAATGACACACCGTTCGCTGATGAACGTGTGATTGAGCAGCATATTGAGGCAGGGATTTCACTGTGTGACGCGGTGAACTTTCTCGTTGAAAAATACGCGCTGGTACGTACCGACCAGCCGGGATTCAGCGCAGGAGCCCCGTCGCAGTTAATCAACAGCATTGATATTCTCCGGGCACGCCGGGCAACCGGCCTGATGACCCGCGATAACTACAGAACGGTAAATAACATTACCCGGGGGAAGCATCCGGAAGCGAAACAATGAAACTGGCCCTGACGCTGGAAGCCGACAGCATTAACGTGCAGGCACTGAACATGGGACGCATTGTCGTTGACGTCGATGGTGTTAAAATCCGACCAACAGTCAACCTGCACACTACCACCGTTTGCAACCCTTGCCGGCATACGCTGCAGTACCGCACATATCACGGAAAAGGATAACGCCTGGCTGTACTCGCTGTCACACCAGACCAGTGACTTCGGTGAATCAGAATGGATTCATTTCACAGGTAGCGGATATCTGTTACGTACCGATGCGTGGTCATATCCGGTTCTGCGGCTTAAACGCCTGGGGCTGTCAAAAACGTTCCGTCGTCTGGTTGTCACACTCATCCAACGTTATGGCGTCAGTCTCATTCATCTGGATGCCAGCGCTGAATGTCTGCCGGACCTGCCCACTTTCGACTGGTAACCAGGAACAACATGAAATCATTAACCACGGAAACCGCACTGGATATTCTGATTGCGTGGCTACAGGACAATATCGACTGCGAATCGGGAATTATCTTTGACAACGATGAGGATAGAACGGATTCGGCAGCACTGTTGCCCTGTATCGAACAGGCCAGAGAGGATGTCCGTACCCTGCGTCAGCTACAGTTTTTGCAACAGAACCGGTGAGTCTTACTCACCAGACTTCATTCCACTGACGCCAGCCTGAATACGGCTGGCGTTTTCGTTTATCTGCAAAAAGGAATATCGATTATGTCTGAAATCACAGCCTCTCGTCCGGAAGTGGTCAACGGGCATACGGACGTTATCTGCTCAACCAGTATCCGCCACATTCTGGCTGTACGAAAGAGTACATTGCTGCAAATCGACACACTTATCCGACAACTGGCTGAAATATCAGCAATGACAGAAAGTATTAGAGGTAAAACGGCTCTGGACTGGGCCATGAAACAGGATTTTCGCTGCGGTTGCTGGCTGATGGAGAAACCGGAAACCGCAATGAAAGCCATCACACGCAATCTTGATCGCGAACTCTGGCGTGATCTGATGCAACGTTCCGGGATGCTGAGTCTGATGGATGCGCAGACCCGGGACACATGGTACAGGTCACTGGAATATGATAATTTTCCGGAAATCAGCGAAGCGAACATTCTGAGCACATTTGAACAACTGCACCAGAACAAAGATGAAGTGTTTGAACGGGGAGTGATCAACGTCTTCAAAGGGCTGAGCTGGGATTACAAAACCAACTCACCCTGTAAATTTGGCAGTAAAATTATCGTCAACAACCTGGTGAGGTGGGACCGGTGGGGGTTTCATCTTATCACCGGGCAACAGACTGACCGACTCGTCGACCTGGAAAGAATGCTACATCTGTTCAGCGGCAAACCGATCCCCGACAACCGGGAAAACATCACTATTCGTCTGGATGGTCACATCCAGTCCGTTCAGGGTAAAGAGCGCTATGAAGACGAGATGTTCATCATTAAATACTTTAAGAAGGGATCTGCACACATCACTTTCAAAAGGCTGGAACTGATTGACAGAATTAACGATATAATAGCCAGGTACTTTCCTTCTGTGCTCTCAGCCTGATCCCGAGTGTGATTCCCTTTCGATATCAAAAGGGACTGCGGGTATAATTGAGGGTACATTTTTAATCAAATCAAACAAATTGCATTAATATCAATATGATAAAAGAAATTTTCGATTCCGAGTCCGGCACCACTGTTCTAAAGAACCCGCCCACAAGGCGGGTTTTTGCTTTTGGATCTTTATATAAAATAAACTTGGGAGCATAACGCCATCAGGTCTTAAAACACTCCCGAATCATCAATAAACATCCCCCGCTAACAAAACACAGTTCAGTTCACATAACATCCCTGTTATCCCACACATATCTGCTGGCCGAACGACGCCAGTGCGCGTACGGAGGCAAGAGCAGCCCTGCACATGGCAGCGTTTGTGGTAACCTGGTTTAATCCGGTGATAAAGGCGTTTTACATGCATCTGCCAGCAGCCGGAAAAACCAAAAAAGTGGCGCTGGTTGACTGTATGCGTAAATTGCTGACCATCCTGAACGCAATGCTCAGAAAGAACGAAGAGTGAAATGAATCGTAGCATCATGTTGCTCCATAATTTTTACGTTCAAGACAGTTGATTATCGGCGCATATGACTCAAAAAGAGCCTGATGATTGCCTCTTTTCCATAGGCTCTTTCTCTGAAGTGCAGGAAGGCCCGGAAGAAAGCACTCGCTGGCATACGTGACTCCAGCTCAATCGGAGATAATCACCATTGTTATTTTTCTATTTAATAATAATCTCCTGAAAAATAGATATAGCAAAAATACAATCCGGCCAGATTTAATTCCGCATTCATTACCAGAAATAATCAACACCACAACTATCATATCATTCAATAGTCACCGCTAAAATTTTATTATTTTCCTCTTCTTTACATAGAAATTGTCAACCTGTTTATTATGCAGCACTTAAATAGTTAATCACAAAACAACATCACCATTATTTGCGTGTTTTATTTATTAATAACATAGTCATACGTTCTTTTTTTACAAGGAAATAATCAATTGATAAATTGTTTTTTATCTCAATAGTCAAGTAGGAAACATTTTAATAAATGATAAAAATCCTAAATTCCTTGTTCATAATGTAGAGGTGTGTTAAATAGGTGGACAAAATTTGGTTCCCCTTCTCGCCTGTAATATTGCAGCATCTTCGCACCTCCATGAGACATTGCGACTTAATAAGAAGGTGATAAGTCCTGCATATAAGCATGGACTGACCATGGTTTTATATTCATTAAAAATTTTGTTACAAACCATTGATTTAGCATAAATAAATTATAGTGGGTTCGGGTTTGTTGTGACTGTGGCATTATTTCCGTGCAAAGGAGCTGATATGTCTGAAAGACATTTACCTGATGACCAGAGCAGTACTATCGATCCATATCTAATTACCTCTGTTCGCCAGACTCTGGCAGAACAATGCGCAGCATTACAAAACTTGTCTAAACAACTGGATTCCGGGCAGTACCAGCGTGTCCTTAATTTGATAATGAACTGTAAAGGTCACGTTATTCTTTCGGGAATGGGTAAATCAGGGCATGTCGGTCGTAAAATGTCAGCGACGCTGGCCTCTACGGGTACGCCTAGTTTCTTTATTCATCCTGCAGAAGCTTTCCATGGCGATCTGGGCATGATTACGCCTTACGATCTTCTGATCCTTATTTCTGCCAGCGGTGAAACGGATGAAATCCTCAAGCTAGTTCCTTCACTGAAAAATTTCGGCAACCGAATTATCGCCATTACCAATAATGGAAATTCCACGCTGGCGAAAAATGCTGATGCCGTGCTGGAACTCCACATGGCGAATGAAACCTGCCCGAATAATCTTGCACCAACAACGTCTACCACGCTGACGATGGCGATCGGCGATGCGCTGGCGATTGCCATGATCCACCAACGCAAATTTATGCCGAATGATTTTGCGCGCTATCACCCGGGCGGTTCATTAGGTCGTCGCCTGCTGACCCGCGTTGCTGATGTCATGCAGCATGATGTTCCTGCGGTACAGCTGGATGCGTCATTTAAAACCGTGATTCAACGTATCACCAGCGGATGCCAGGGAATGGTGATGGTAGAAGACGCAGAAGGTGGGCTAGCGGGCATTATCACCGACGGTGACCTGCGTCGCTTTATGGAAAAAGAGGATTCTCTGACATCCGCCACGGCTGCGCAGATGATGACACGTGAACCGCTGACGCTACCGGAAGACACCATGATCATTGAAGCGGAAGAAAAAATGCAAAAGCACCGCGTCTCAACGTTATTGGTGACCAACAAGGCAAATAAAGTCACTGGCCTTGTGCGCATTTTCGACTAATTAAGCAACGGGGTGCGAGAGGTTAGTCTCTCATTGAGTTTGCGCCCCACTGAAACTTTGATAATCGTTACATGTTGATAAAAGTGAAGTCTGCCGTATCCTGGATGCGTGCTCGTCTGTCTGCCATCTCACTGGCAGATATCCAAAAACACCTGGCGAAAATCATCATTCTGGCACCGATGGCGGTGCTGCTGATCTATCTGGCTATCTTCAGCCAGCCTCGCTATATGAGCGAGTCGAAAGTCGCCATTAAACGCTCAGATGATTTAAACAGCGGCAGCTTAAATTTTGGTCTGCTATTGGGTGCCTCTAACCCGAGTTCCGCAGAGGATGCGTTATATCTGAAAGAGTACATCAACTCTCCAGATATGCTGGCAGCGTTAGATAAGCAACTGAATTTTCGCGAAGCGTTTAGCCACAGCGGGCTCGATTTTCTTAATCATCTTAGCAAGGATGAAACCGCAGAAGGCTTCCTGAAGTACTACGAGGACCGTATCAACGTCTCGTATGACGATAAAACCGGATTGCTCAATATTCAGACGCAGGGCTTTAGCCCGGAGTTTGCGCTTAAGTTTAACCAGACCGTGTTGAAAGAGTCAGAGCGCTTTATCAATGAGATGTCACATCGCATTGCGCGTGACCAGCTCGCCTTTGCGGAAACGGAAATGGAAAAGGCACGCCAGCGTCTGGACGCCAGCAAAGCGGAATTGCTCTCTTATCAGGACAACAACAACGTTCTGGATCCCCAGGCACAGGCACAGGCGGCGAGCACGTTAGTGAATACGCTGATGGGCCAGAAGATCCAGATGGAAGCGGACCTGCGGAACTTGCTGACGTATCTGCGTGAGGACGCCCCGCAAGTTGTGAGTGCGCGTAATGCGATTCAGTCATTGCAGGCACAAATCGACGAAGAAAAAAGCAAAATCACAGCGCCGCAGGGTGACAAGCTAAACCGTATGGCGGTGGATTTTGAAGAAATCAAATCAAAAGTAGAGTTCAACACTGAGCTCTACAAACTGACGCTGACCTCCATTGAAAAGACCCGTGTAGAAGCGGCTCGTAAGCTCAAGGTGCTGTCGGTGATCAGTTCGCCACAGTTGCCGCAGGAATCCTCTTTTCCAAACATCCCTTATTTGATTGCCTGTTGGTTACTGGTGTGCTGCCTGCTGTTCGGCACCCTGAAACTGTTGCTGGCTGTTATTGAAGACCACCGAGATTAACGCTGTCGCTGAATGAGTTTGTGATGAAATTATTGAAATCAATTTTACTGATTGCCGCCTGTCAGGCTGCGCAGGCCAGCGCGGCCATTGATATTAACGCTGACCCAAACCTTACAGGAGCCGCACCGCTTACCGGTATTCTGAACGGGCAACAGTCGGATACGCAAAACATGAGCGGCTTCGACAATACCCCGCCGCCCTCACCGCCGGTGGTAATGAGCCGTATGTTTGGTGCTCAACTTTTCAACGGCACCAGCGCAGATAGCGGTGCGACGGTAGGATTCAACCCTGACTATATTCTAAATCCGGGTGATAGCATTCAGGTTCGCTTGTGGGGTGCGTTCACCTTTGATGGTGCGTTACAGGTTGATCCCAAAGGTAATATTTTCCTGCCGAACGTTGGTCCGGTGAAAGTTGCTGGCGTCAGTAATAGTCAGCTAAATGCCCTGGTCACATCCAAAGTGAAGGAAGTATACCAGTCCAACGTCAACGTCTACGCCTCCTTATTACAGGCGCAGCCAGTAAAAGTGTACGTGACCGGATTTGTGCGTAATCCTGGTCTGTATGGCGGTGTGACGTCTGATTCGTTACTCAATTATCTGATCAAGGCTGGCGGCGTTGATCCAGAGCGCGGAAGTTACGTTGATATTGTGGTAAAGCGCGGTAACCGCGTGCGCTCCAACGTCAACCTGTACGACTTCCTGCTGAACGGCAAACTGGGGCTTTCGCAGTTCGCCGATGGTGACACCATCATCGTCGGGCCGCGTCAGCATACTTTCAGCGTTCAGGGCGATGTCTTTAACAGCTACGACTTTGAGTTCCGCGAAAGCAGCATTCCCGTAACGGAAGCGTTGAGCTGGGCACGCCCTAAGCCTGGCGCGACTCACATTTCGATTATGCGTAAACAGGGGCTGCAAAAACGCAGCGAATACTATCCGATCAGTTCTGCGCCAGGCCGTATGTTGCAAAATGGCGATACCTTAATCGTGAGCACTGACCGCTATGCCGGCACCATTCAGGTGCGGGTTGAAGGCGCACACTCCGGTGAACATGCCATGGTACTGCCTTATGGTTCCACTATGCGTGCGGTTCTGGAAAAAGTCCGCCCGAACAGCATGTCGCAGATGAACGCAGTTCAGCTTTATCGCCCATCAGTGGCTCAGCGTCAGAAAGAGATGCTGAATCTCTCGCTGCAAAAGCTGGAGGAAGCATCACTTTCTGCCCAGTCATCCACCAAAGAAGAAGCCAGCCTGCGAATGCAGGAAGCACAACTGATCAGCCGCTTTGTGGCGAAAGCACGCACCGTGGTTCCGAAAGGTGAAGTGATCCTCAACGAATCCAATATTGATTCTGTTCTGCTTGAAGATGGCGACGTCATCAATATTCCGGAGAAAACATCGCTGGTTATGGTTCATGGCGAAGTGCTGTTCCCGAACGCGGTGAGCTGGCAGAAGGGTATGACCACCGAAGATTACATCGAGAAATGTGGTGGCCTGACGCAGAAATCGGGTAACGCCAGAATTATCGTCATTCGTCAGAACGGTGCAGCCGTCAACGCAGAAGATGTGGATTCACTCAAACCGGGCGATGAGATTATGGTTCTGCCGAAATATGAATCGAAAAACATTGAAGTTACCCGTGGTATTTCCACCATCCTCTATCAGCTGGCGGTGGGTGCAAAAGTGATTCTGTCTTTGTAAGGAGTTGAAATGAGCAAAGCAGTTATTGTCATTCCGGCTCGCTATGGCTCCTCGCGCCTGCCGGGTAAGCCACTGCTCGATATTGTTGGTAAACCGATGATCCAGCATGTTTACGAGCGTGCGTTACAGGTGGCGGGCGTTGCGGAAGTTTGGGTGGCAACAGACGATCAGCGTGTTGAAAAGGCCGTGCAGGCATTTGGCGGGAAAGCCATCATGACGCGCAACGATCATGAATCCGGCACCGATCGGCTGGTCGAGGTGATGCATAAAGTCGAGGCAGATATCTACATTAACCTGCAGGGCGACGAACCAATGATTCGCCCGCGAGATGTAGAAACGCTGTTACAAGGAATGCGTGATGACCCCGCGTTGCCAGTGGCAACGCTATGCCACGCGATTTCTGCCGAAGAAGCTACCGAGCCAAGCACGGTAAAAGTGGTTGTGAATACCCGCCAGGACGCGCTTTATTTCAGCCGTTCGCCGATTCCGTATCCGCGTAATGCTGAAAAAGCGCGCTACCTGAAACACGTTGGTATTTACGCTTATCGTCGCGATGTGCTGCAAAACTACAGCCAGTTACCGGAGTCCATGCCAGAGCAGGCAGAATCACTGGAGCAGCTGCGGTTGATGAGCGCGGGGATCAACATCCGCACATTTGAGGTTGCCGCAACCGGTCCGGGCGTCGACACCCCAGCATGCCTGGAAAAAGTGCGCGCCCTGATGGCACAGGAACTGGCTGAAAACGCATGATTGGCATTTACTCGCCTGGCATCTGGCGTATTCCGCATCTGGAGAAATTTCTGGCGCAACCGTGCCAGAAACTTTCTCTGCTGCGCCCTGTTCCGCAAGAAGTTGATGCTATCGCCGTGTGGGGACATCGTCCCAGCGCGGCGAAACCAGTAGCCATCGCCAAAGCAGCGGGAAAACCCGTCATTCGTCTGGAAGATGGATTTGTGCGTTCGCTGGATCTTGGCGTCAATGGCGAGCCGCCGCTTTCTCTGGTGGTGGATGATTGTGGCATTTACTACGATGCCAGCAAGCCTTCAGCACTGGAGAAACTGGTACAGGATAAAGCCGGAAATACAGCTCTGATAAGCCAGGCCAGAGAAGCGATGCACACCATCGTGACCGGGGATTTGTCGAAATATAACCTGGCACCTGCGTTTGTGGCTGATGAGTCAGAACGTTCAGACATCGTTCTGGTTGTCGATCAGACATTTAATGATATGTCAGTGACGTATGGCAATGCTGGCCCGCATGAGTTTGCTGCTATGCTGGAAGCCGCGATGGCGGAAAATCCTCAAGCCGAAATTTGGGTGAAGGTGCATCCGGATGTCCTGGAAGGAAAGAAAACAGGTTATTTCACTGATCTGCGCGCCACGCAACGAGTACGTTTGATTGCCGAGAATGTCAGCCCGCAGTCGCTGTTGCGACACGTTTCCCGGGTTTACGTCGTGACATCCCAATACGGCTTTGAAGCCTTGCTGGCAGGAAAACCAGTAACATGCTTCGGCCAACCCTGGTATGCAGGCTGGGGCTTAACGGACGATCGTCATCCGCAGTCGGCGTTGTTATCTGCCCGACGCGGTTCAGCCACACTGGAAGAACTTTTTGCCGCTGCATACCTGCGTTACTGTCGCTATATCGATCCGCAAACGGGAGCAGTAAGCGATCTGTTTACCGTGCTGCAATGGCTGCAATTACAACGCCGACATCTGCAACAGCGTAATGGCTATTTATGGGCGCCAGGCTTAACGCTGTGGAAGTCAGCTATCCTGAAACCTTTCTTGCGAACAGCGACAAACCGGCTGAGTTTTTCACGTCGTTGTACTGCGGCGAGCGCCTGCGTGGTATGGGGTGTAAAGGGAGAACAGCAATGGCGAGCCGAAGCGCAACGAAAATCACTGCCGTTATGGCGAATGGAAGATGGTTTTCTGCGTTCATCCGGACTTGGCTCTGACCTTTTGCCGCCGCTATCGTTGGTGCTGGATAAACGCGGGATCTACTATGACGCCACGCGCCCCAGCGACCTGGAAGTGCTGATTAATCACAGCCAGTTAACACTGGCGCAGCAGATGCGAGCTGAAAAATTACGCCAGCGACTGGTTGAAAGTAAACTGAGCAAGTACAACCTGGGGGCCGATTTCTCTCTACCAGCCGAAGCCAAAGATAAAAAAATCATCCTGGTGCCGGGTCAGGTAGAAGACGATGCCTCAATTAAAACCGGCACCGTTTCTATTAAAAGTAACCTTGAGTTATTGCGTACCGTACGTGAACGTAACCCGCACGCCTACATTATTTATAAACCGCACCCGGATGTATTAGTGGGAAATCGCAAGGGCGATATTCCGGCAGAACTGATTGCTGAACTTGCTGATTATCAGGCACTGGACGCAGATATTATTCAATGCATCCAGCGCGCAAATGAAGTGCATACCATGACATCATTGTCCGGGTTTGAAGCGTTATTACATGGCAAGCAAGTTCATTGTTACGGCCTGCCCTTCTATGCCGGTTGGGGTTTAACCGTTGATGAACATCACTGCCCGCGCCGCGAGCAAAAATTAACGTTAGCAGATTTGATCTATCAGGCGTTGATTGTTTATCCAACCTATATCCACCCAACACGGCTACAACCTATTACGGTTGAAGAAGCTGCGGAATATTTAATCAAGACGCCGCGCAAGCCGATAGTAATTAGAAAAAATAATATTGACAGAGTTATTAATATTTACCGTAAGTTAATCATGTTCTGCAGAGTCAGACTGGGTTAACCAATTTCATTATTGACTATTGCACAGATTATTTATGCAAGGTAATGCACTAACCATTTTATTATCGGGTAAAAAATATCTGCTATTGCAGGGACCGATGGGACCTTTTTTCAATGACGTTGCCGAATGGTTAGAGTCATTAGGCCGTAACGCTGTGAATGTTGTGTTCAACGGCGGTGATCGTTTTTACTGCCGCAATCGACAATACCAGGCTTACAACCAAACGCCGAAAGAATTTCCCGGTTGGTTGCGAGATCTCCACCGGCAATATGACTTTGATACCATCCTCTGCTTTGGTGACTGCCGCCCATTACACAAAGAAGCAAAACGGTGGGCTAAGTCGAAAGGGATCCGCTTTCTGGCATTTGAGGAAGGATATTTACGCCCGCAATTTATAACCGTTGAAGAAGGCGGAGTGAACGCATATTCATCACTACCGCGCGATCCTGATTTTTATCGTAAGTTGCCAGATATGCCTGCGCCGCACGTTGAGAACTTAAAACCTTCAACGATGAAACGCATTGGCCATGCGATGTGGTATTACCTGATGGGCTGGCATTACCGTCATGAGTTCCCTCGCTACCGCCACCACAAATCGTTTTCCCCCTGGAATGAGGCACGTTGCTGGGTTCGTGCATACTGGCGCAAGCAACTTTACAGGGTAACACAGCGTAATGTATTGCCGAGGTTAATGAATGAGCTGGACCAGCGTTATTATCTTGCCGTTTTGCAGGTGTATAACGATAGCCAGATTCGTAACCACAGCAATTATAACGATGTGCGAGACTATATTAATGAAGTCATGTACTCATTTTCGCGTAAAGCGCCGAAAGAGAGTTATTTAGTGATCAAACATCATCCGATGGATCGTGGTCACAGACTCTATCGACCATTAATTAAGCGGTTAAGTAAGGAATATGGCTTAGGTGAGCGCGTCATTTATGTGCACGATCTCCCGATGCCGGAATTATTACGCCATGCAAAAGCGGTGGTGACAATTAACAGTACGGCGGGGATCTCTGCGCTGATTCATAACAAGCCACTGAAAGTTATGGGAAATTCTCTTTATGATATCGTTGACTTAACATACCAAGGAACATTAGATGACTTCTGGTTAACAAAATTCAAACCAGACATAAAGTTGTTTAAAAAATTTAAAGAGTATTTATTGTTTAAAACACAAATAAATCATGTTTTTTATGGAAACGAGAAAATAAATAAGAGCATAAATATCAATAGTTTTATTGGTTCACACAAATAAGGATGATACAAACAACTTTTTGGATTTCTAAGATTTAATAAAGAGGGGTATAAGAAGGCGTTTTTCTAAGTTAATGGGGAAATGAATTAACAGTCCATTGGTAGCTGTAAAGCCAAGGGCGGTAGCGTGGAGAAATTTTGGGAGCATAATGTTAAATGATAAGAAGTGGATTTGAAGTGCAGGTAGCGGCTGTTAAAGCATTGTTTTTTAGAGAAATTCGAACTCGGTTTGGTAAATTTCGCTTGGGATATTTATGGGCAATTTTAGAACCTGCATCGCATTTGTTAATATTGTTAGGGATATTCAGCTATATCATGCATCGCACTATGCCGGATATTTCATTCCCTATTTTCCTTATTAATGGGCTGATTCCATTTTTTATTTTTAGTAATATCAGTAGACGTTCTGTAGGGGCTATCGAAGCAAATCAGGGGTTATTTAATTATCGACCTGTTAAACCAATAGATACTATAATTGCACGTACATTACTTGAGTCATTTATTTACGTCTATGTCTATGTTTTCCTAATGTTCATCATCTGGCTTGCTGGTGAATATTTTCAAATAATAAGACCTTTACAACTGATAGGGGCTTGGAGTTTACTGATCGTTCTTTCATATAGTATTGGAGTAATATTTATGGTTATCGGAAAAAAATCCCCTGAAATGCAGAAAATATTGCCAATACTAATTAAGCCTTTATATTTTATATCATGTATTATGTTTCCTCTACATGCAATCCCAAAGCAATATTGGTCATACCTTCTCTGGAACCCTTTAATTCATGTAGTAGAATTAAGCCGAGAGGCTGTAATGCCGAGTTATGTAAGTGAAGGAGTAAGCATAAATTACTTACTAATATTTAGCTTAGCTACTCTATTCATTAGTCTAGCATTATATATATACTATGAAGAGGATATGTTGACCTCATGATTAAAATTAATAATTTAACTAAGTCATATATAACATCAACTGGGCGGCACTATGTTTTTAAAAATTTAAATATTTATATTCCTTCAAAAAAAAACATTGCATTTATTGGGCGAAATGGTGCTGGTAAATCAACACTTTTGAGAATAATCGGTGGAATTGATAAACCTGATTGTGGAAAAATTATCTCTAACAAAACGATCTCATGGCCAGTAGGGCTTTCTGGGGGGTTCCAGGGAAGCCTGACTGGGAGAGAAAATGTAAAATTTGTTGCTCGGTTATATGCCAAGAGAGATGAATTGAAGAAAAAAATAGAATTTGTAGAAGAGTTTTCTGAACTTGGACAATATTTTGACATGCCTATAAAAACATATTCATCAGGAATGCGTTCCCGATTAGGTTTTGGATTAAGCATGGCATTTAAATTTGATTACTACATTGTGGATGAAGTTACTGCTGTTGGTGATGCCAAGTTTAGAACAAAATGTTATCATTATTTTAAGGAGCGTCGTTCCGAATCAAATTTCTTAATGGTTTCCCATAATTTAAATGTCCTGAGTGAATATTGTGATGCAGCCTTATTATTTACAAAAGATAAGCAAGTAATTTATTATGATGATATTAAAATAGCTATTAACAAGTATATTGAAGATAATGAATTAACGAGATAATTCATGAACACAAACTATAATAAATTCAAAAAGCTTATAAAAAATCCTGGATTATTTTTTAGAGATTACTTACTAAAAAAACATCCTTTATATTATAATGAACTTCAATGTGCTCTACAAGAGGAGCAAATAATCATAGAAAATGATTTATCATTAGAGCGGCAAATCCCATCTGAATTACCTATAGATGTAGTATATACATGGGTAAATCACAATGACAATATCTGGAAAAATAAATATTTATCATATAAGAAAAATGATTATAGTTATGGTCAAAACGCAACTGATTTATCTAGATTTAGTAATAATAATGAATTGTATTTTTCCTTAAAGAGTATAAAGAAATTTATACCATGGGTGCGAAAAATATATATCATTACAGATAATCAAACCCCTGAGTGGATTGATTTATATTCTAACGTAACCATTATAGATCATAGAGATATAATTCCAAAAGAATACCTTCCAACATTTAATTCTCATGTTATAGAGGCGTATCTTCATAAAATAAAAGATTTATCTGAGTATTTTTTATATTTCAATGATGATGTTTTTGTTTCACGTGAAATACCCAAATCACATTTTTTTAAAAGTAATGGCATATCTTCTCTATTTATAACAAAAAAGAGTATAAATGCGATGAGGGATAAAGGTATAAACACACCAACTTTACATGCCTGCCTCAACTCTAGAAAGTTATTATATGATGAATTTTATATAGAAATTGATACACCATTAGTCCATTCATACATTCCACTAAAAAAAAGCCTGTATAATGAAGTGTTCAATAAGTTTCACGCTGAAATTTCTGCATTTTCAGAAAATAAATTCAGGACAAATCACGATCTGAATATGGCGACATTTCTTGTCCCATGGTATTCATACTTAAAAGGGTACTCAGCGCCATACAAAGATATTTGTTATTATTTTAACATCCGTTCAGCAACGGCACAACAAATATATAAACAATTAAAGCAATCAAATATAATGCCACATTCAATATGTGCCAATGATATATCACAAAAAGGATGCTCTAATATTAACATGCAAAATGAAGAACTAAACAAAACATTATCAAAGATTTTTGGAGGATAATTAATGAACATAAGAAAATTAAAAAAATTAAAGAAAAACCCAAAGCTTTTCTTTAATGACATGATGAAAAAACGAAAGTCTAAAGTGACTAATATCAAAAAATTAAATGGCAGTTATAATATTGTCGTATTTTCTAGTGATGACGAACATAAAACATCCAATTATAACTTCATTAAAAATATTAGGGATTATGAAAATATAAATGTTATACATGTTAATTTATTTAATAAAAATGATTTTATATTTCTTTCATCATTATTAAAATACGAGAACACATTATTTTTATGGCACGATGATTACATAGACTCTGATTTCTTACAAAAAGCAGACGAAATATTAAACAGCAAAAATAAAGGTTACGCTGACACAATAATAATACCAAATAGTAAACTTTCAGAAATCCCATTTATTAAATCAACATCTGATGCCATTTCATCTCATTATGAACTTAAAGAATATAATAGAATTGTGAACGAGTACTTTGTTGCAAACTCTATATATGGGATGATAATCCCTTCAATATTAATTAAAAAACATCTTGTTTATCATGAAAATGCTCATAAAAAATTCATTTTTAATGGCTTTATTTTTTTACTAGAGATACTTGAAGAATGCGAAAATAAATATACAATACGTTTTGAAAAGAAATTACATTACTTAAACAATCGAATGTCATCAATTCCTTTTAAAGGACAATCATGGTGCGACAGAAGTATTTTTTGTGATGATTTCATTTCACTAGTTAAAGGCATAGAACTTATATTAGAGCACTCGACTTCAGATAATATAAAAATTTCAGTTAAAAGATCTTTTTTTAATCTATTATTAACGTATATTAAATCTGGTTTAACAAATCATTCATTACTTGATATTATGAGTAATGATGAAAAAAATAAATTTAAACATTACTTAAATTATGCGTTAAATTTAATTGGTGATGATTGCATCTCTTCTTTTAATATTTCATGCGCGGAAACAATTAAAATTGGTTGTTTAAAAAAACTAGGCATTGAAAAGCAAAGTAAATATTGTGACTTGTTACAATTAGATAAAGATAAGAATGAAGTTTTATTACGATATTATTCTTCATGTGAGGTCTCGGCAGAAATTAGAATAGACAATAAAGAAGTTATTCCTATAGAATTTAAGACTATATGTCATAATTTATTTTCAGACGTATTCTTTTATGAGCAAAGAATGTGGTTATGGTTGACCAAGCAACCACATAAAAAACCGATAAAAATAAAAATATCAAATAGACACAAGGAAATTAGAGATTTTCGTAGAAAAGTAGAGGCCAATATTACATTTGATAAGATACAGTCGCAATATAATGCCATGCATCCAAAATTTAAATATGCAAGAAAATATTCCGGATGTTGGTTACTCATGGATAGAGACAATCAAGCTGATGATAATGCAGAACATTTATATCGATATATAAATCAGAACAGGCCTGATATATCTATATTTTTTGTTTTATTAAAGGACTCACATGACTGGGTCAGATTAGAGAAAGAAGGTTTTAAATTACTAGCATTTGGCAGTCGAGAGCATGAAGCTGCATTAGAATCATGTGATAAAATAATTAGTTCTCATGCGGCTCAGTTTGTTACGGATTATTTTAAAGATAAACGAATGCTATGGAAAAAATTTATTTTTCTTCAGCATGGTATCATTCATAATGATCAATCTACATTATTTAGACCAGACTGGAAGAAAATTGATATTTTTTTAACATCTGGAGTGGATGAATATAATTCCTTGGCAGGAGAGAAAACCACTTATAAATTTACTAAAAAAGAAGTGAAACTTACGGGGTTGCCAAGGCATGATTCATTATTAAAAAAAGATATCGATGAAGAAAATATCATTTTAGTAATGCCAACCTGGAGACCTAACTTGTTAGGAAAAGTCACATCTGGTACCAGTCGTGAATTATTACCTGATTTTCAAAATAGTGAGTATGCTAAAGCATGGACAGAATTGCTATCATCCGCGTCATTGTATAATCTAATAAAAAATGAAGGGTATAGAATAATTTTCTTTCCGCATGCCAATATGCAACCATATATAAGTGAGTTTAACCTACCAGAACATATAAGCATACAATCTCATTATGATGGTAGTATCCAGAGTTTATTTAAGCGTTCAAAAATAATGATCACTGATTATTCATCAGTAGCATTTGAAATGGCGTACTTGAATAAACCAATCTGTTATTATCAATTTGATGAAAAACAGTTTTTTACGAAAGGTCATTATAATAAAGGTTATTTTGATTATCGTTCTTCTGGATTTGGCCCCGTGTTCAATACTGTTGAAGGAGTTCTGGAGTTTTTACATAATATTATAAAAGGTAGATATCCTAATTCAGATATATATGAAAAACGTGCTGCTAATTTCTTTCCTTATCGTGACGGAAAATGTTGTGAACGAGTTTTGGATACTATAATTAAACTTGAACAACCAAGAGTAACACAATGTAGTACCGACTATTTAAAATGGGCTGCTCATGCCTATAAAACAGGAGATTATATTAGTGCACGCTCTCGTTATGAAAAATATTTCATTAACCATAATGATTCATGGGCGACATATAATGGCAAACATTTATTTAACTACATGGTTAGTTTAATATCACTTGGCGATTTTAACATTGCACTTAATTTACTGAACACAGGCAGAATAAGCGTATATAAAAAGAAGTATTTAAAATATCGCATTAATGTTTTATTATCATTAATATCCCTGACTCCGCTTAATATAAAAGAGACGATTAACAATAAAACAATTAAAGATATTACTTGGTATTGTAGTGATAGCATGGATTCATGTTTCAGTACCCGTAATAAATTGTTTTTACATGAGTCATCTCGCAGGTTACGGTTGTTAGAAAAAAATAAAGCATACGAAGATGTTGTAGTTATGTACAAATCATTATCAGATAATGAAAAGCATGATATAATTAATAAGAGCATATATATTCGAACATTATATCATTTAAAAAAATGGAAATTACTTCTGGATAATATTAATAGCAATGATATCTTTACAGGGCAAACTGGCATAAACATTTATATGGCAGCTTATTTCTTTGCTATTCGTTCAAGTAAAAGCAAAGTACCTGATTTGAATAAGTATGTAAAATATCTTTTAAGTGACACGCTTGATAACCAATACGTGGACGAGATATTCATGTATCTTTTGTACCACAATGAAAATGAAATTATTGATTTATATTACCAAACACACTCTTCTGAAATTAATACAAAATCCGTTCTTCTTTATTTTAAATACCTTATTAAAGTTAAAAAATATGAACAAGCATATGCCCTTTCAAAAAAAATAAACATTACAGAAATAGATGATGAGTCTTTATTCTTTATAGCTGAGTTTTATATTATTTATGAAGATTATGACTTAGCTATGTTATACATAAAACACATTCGACTTCGTTTACTTCTTAACAAATCTTCAGATGTTTATAAAAGAATTGATTATCTTATGTCATTAATCCCTTAATTATTTCACATACATATTCATGTGTGTAACACACACATGAATAAATATTAAGCAAGTAATGTGTCACATAATACTAAGGGCTTATTTTAAGCCCTTAGTCCAATACGGTCACATGACATATATATGAAACCATCATTTATTGTAGATGGAATAAATATAATAGGACTTGACAATAATATTCTTTTACTTATAACAGAATTTCTTATTATCTATGAAAAATACAACTTAGCAATGAAATATATAAAATGCTTACGCCTTCGTTTACTTAGTACTAAATCTTCAGAGTTATCTACAAGTGTAAAGTATTTAATGTCACTTATACCATAAAACTCTTTTGTATTATATAAAAGCACATGGCCCTCTTGTATATGTGCTTTATTTAGAGAGGTAAGTATGAAAAAATTTTTACACCTTTTATTTAATGAACATAGCTCTTCTGAACATGCAAGAGATATATTAATTATCAATGGCTGTGAGATACCTGTATTTTTAAAAAAGGGACGATGGTTGACAAATATTTGTGTAGATGCCGATTCAGACATAAAATTAAAGAATAAAAATGAAAATATTCAATTGCTACTTACATTAGAAAAAAAATTTCATCCAGATCAAATTGCATTTGATCAAAAACACTCTATAATTTCTCATTCATTGGAGAAAGAGTCAGTATATTATTCAGTATATGGCAATATTCACTCGCCAAACAAAATACTTATAACCTTTCCAGGTGTTTCTAATCTTGATAATGTACATCACAGATTGAGTGCATTAACTTCATTACATAGCAAGTTGAAAAATGTACTTGTTATTGCTTTCCAGGATAAGGAGGGAGTGTATGGGAATTACATGTTTAAAACATTAACCAATTATAGAATTCGCCCTATTGTTGTAAGCTTGATTTATGGATTAAAAACGAAATTCAGTTTAAAAAATGAAGATATAATTTTTTATGGTAATTCAAAAGGTGCGACTATAGCTATAGATTATATAAGCCTGTTTCCGGATTCATATTTTTTTATTGATATTCCACAACTTGATTTATATAATTACAAAAGTCAAAATCACATATTTCGATATACATTAGGTGAAGAAGCAAGAAAATATTATGTTTATAAAGAATCATTAACAAAGTTAGAGAATAATAGGGTTTTTTATTCTTTTGGTGAAAATGATCATGACTCTTCTTGCTCTATTCCAATTAAGAATTTTTCTGGCATAAATGTATCGATGTTAAAGGATATGAAACATTCTGGAAGTGCAATGGAGTTAGTTAAGAAAAATTTTGTTAAAATTCTACAGTTAATCACAGGTAGAACAGCAATAATAAGACCAACCATAAGTGTGAAATGTTTCTTTAAAAATGAGCGTCTGTATTTTAATAGATTGCTACCTGCTTTTGATAATATTCAAAAAATAGAGCATGTTTATGCTGAGATTAATTTTCAACCAATCAACCAATCAACCAATGTTTCGTTAAATAAACATTATGATAGAGTCTTGCGGGTGTATTGGAAATATGGATTTGATATATTACGTCATTTGACGTGTGGTGAGTATAGAATTAGTTTGCATGTGTATTATAATTACAATGAGTTCATATACCCGTTGGATAAAAAGATCATCGTGTCTTCAGGTAATGTTGTCGTGATTTGATAATTAAACTTTAATAAATTTATATTTGATGTTAATATTAGTAAGGGACGCCTTTTGGCATCCCTTACTAACTAAACTTGCATCGTAAGATATGTTCTAATAAAATTGTGCTTTCCTTGACTTACACATAAAACCGTAGGCGTTTTTTTCACCATAGTATCTACTGACGAAATTTTTCTTGACAGGATTTTGGGTAATGACTCCAACTTATTGATAGTGTTTTATGTTCAGATAATGCCCGATG
>ERZ1034992.437-NODE-437-length-23918-cov-76.140846_pt1 | contig 23918 bp, 14 predicted proteins | sample MGYA00520695_ERZ1034992 | MGnify/ENA primary metagenome ERZ1034992 (study PRJEB33766, sample SAMN09781778) | gut metagenome | biome: gut microbiome | host: Homo sapiens | place: Madagascar | study: EMG produced TPA metagenomics assembly of the PRJNA485056 data...
CCCCCTTTTTCTGGATTTCGGTTTTCCGATTTTCCCCACCCCTTAATTTTCGGGAAGTGTTAAAATGATTAAACATGAATAATATGGAAGTAAAGATAGGAAAAGGTCTTTTGTCTCAGATTGAAAAGCAATTCGAGTCTAGCTGTAATGAGATAACGTTAGATGGTTTATTGAAAATCATAAAAGAAATGGACGAGCAGTATAACAATAGAGTAAATACTAGAAGAGAGTATTGTGCTCGGTTGATATGCAAGGATGGAAAAGTCCGAAATGTGCAAGTGGAAGAAAGCAAGAAAGAATCTGAGGAGTGGGGTTCTAAAATCTACTATTACAAAGAGACAGATAACGGCATTATTCCTGCATCATACCACGATATTACAAACTTATTTTTAAAACATAAAACAAAATAGATTATGAATAGATTTCAGAGATTTATAAAGCGAATTGGCGGCGAAGACAAGGTATTGCACTTTGAGACTTGCTGCCTGATCACGATGGTTGTTGCCCTTTTGGGTATGAACGTGCTTGGTCTGGGTATTGCAGCTTCGGCTGTATCAGCCTGTTTGATTGCGGTTGTTGTCGGCGTATTGAAGGAGGCATACGACTATAACACATACGGCTTGTTTGACATCAAGGATATTGTAGCAGATGTATTTGGTGCATTTGCTGGTTTTTTAATCATTATTTTAATTGGATAGATTATGACATTAAAAGAAGCAAAGAAGATATTGAAGAAGGAGATGGTGATTAGCTTTCATTCAACAAAGCCATTTGTGTTTGACGAGAGTCGCTGGATTGAGCATGAGAAGCCATCTGTGCTTGAAGCTTTCCGTGTTTTAGCCAAGGAAGGTTATTATATATCTATCAGCGGACATGATTACAATATGCGTGAGAAATGTTTGCAGAAGGAGTATGAACAGAACACCAAGGCACCTGGTTCTGGTGAAGAGCAGCCAAAGGAAAAGAAAGGTATCATTTACCCTTCAACCTCCCCAAAAGCTGATTTTTACTACAAACATGTTCTTAATGAAGGCAATCCTGCCCTTAAAGAAGCAGCCTCCCAGTTCAACGATGCCTTGTTGGATGAGCAGGCAAAGAAGATTGCTCGACTCAAAAAGATTATCCACAAGAAGAACATGAAGATTGAGGAGTTTAGAAAGGAAAGTTCTATACACCTAAGAGGAAAGATAAAGATGTTCGTCAAGAATAGGGATTTGGAAGGTAAGCTAAAGGATAAGGACGCTGTTTTGTCTGACGTTGCAGAGGAGCTTCGCCTTTCAAAGATTCGTGAGAAGAATCTGACCGAGGTTTGCCAGAAGTACATGAAGGAGAATGAGAAGTTGAAGAAGGAGCTTGCCGACAAGGTTGTTGACGAGATTGATGCTCGGGCTTTGAAGAGTGCCGAGAGTGCTCTCGCTTACAAAGAGAAGGTGATTGCTGAGAAAGATGAGGTGATTGCCGAGTTGAGGGAGAAGTTGAAGTCTATCAACATGAATCGTCACAACGAACGTATATGCAAGAAGCAACTTGCAGAGAAGGACGAGGTGATTGCTGACTTAGGCAAGGAGTTGGCTGAGGCTAAGAAGCTGAATACAGCAAAAATACTTGATATAAATGCTAAGTGCATGAGAGCTGCAAGAGAATCCATTAATGATGTTTTTGAGTCTTATGCGGCAAAATATGCGAAAAGCACTCTCGATGAATTGAAAGACAAAGCTTATGAATCCTTTAACGCAAAGGCGCATAAACTCGGACTCGTAGGAAGCAAGGACGGAAAAGGTGTTCCAGACCAGATGGAAGAGGAGAAGAAACTTTCTCTTTTCAGAGACGATTCTGTTGGCGCAGTAACAAACCAGAAAGATATTTCTCCAAGCTTAAAGGTTACGGTTAGGCTATTGGGTGATGATGTTATAGACTTATTTAAGAATATGCAACACTTATGGTAGTAAACAATAATCAGAATACGCAGCAGCCTAGGAAGAAGCCGGTAACTATCGGCGGCTATCCTGAGGCTGTGCATGACTTGATGAGGGCGAAATATCCCGATTATGATCAGGTGATGAATGGAGGCAACGGAGGGACCGCGGGGGTTAATGGCGGTGCCGCGGGGGTTAACTTCTTCGGGAATGGGGGCGGTGCTGCTGGTAAGTTTGAGGCTCAGCCTGTTCATACTGGCGCAGCACCTATTACCGACTTCACCCAGATGCCTAAGCAGGAAGAGTTCGTTCCGCAGGGCAACGGTAATGCGAACCCTGCTTTGGGACCAGTACAGACTCCCTACATGGGCGATGCGGCAGAGAACACTTCTCAGCCTCAGAGTAACTTTGAGGGAATGCCGCAGCCTTCTACTGGTTGGAATGCTGACGGAACACCTCGCTATGATACGCTTTCTACTGCTCTGAGCGGCTTTCAGATGCCGCAGGAACAGCAGGTTCCAGAGTTTGAGGCTGACCCTAAACAGAGGGATGGCGGCTTTTTCAGTTGGCTCGGCAAGGTTATGCCGAAGAGCAGGCCGGGAATGCGTGAGGGTGAGACTCCTGAGGAGTATGACCGCCGAATCACTACCAACCGTGAGAATATCGCTGCCTTTGCCGATGCCATCCGTCACATGGGAAACATCATCAATACTTCGAAGGGTGCGCCTCTGCAGGTGTTCAATGACCCTACGGCCATGATGGAACAGGGTTATCAGAACCGCAAGGCTCAGAGACAGAAACAGGCTGCCCTTGATGCGGATGCTGCCTATAAACAGGCAAATCTCGACCTAAATAACCGAAAAGCACAGGCTGATCAGGTTTATAAGGAGTATCTTATGGGGCTCCGTGGTGAGGGTAATCAGCTTGCCAAGGATAAGTTTGAGTACCAAAAGGGAAAGGATCAAAGAGATTTTGCCTATAATGCAGGTCAGGATGAAATTGAAAATCAGATTAAGTTGTGGGACCGTGAATTAAAGGAGAAAGGCTTTAATGAAAAGAAACGTCATGACTTAATTATGGAGGCTATTTCTAGATACCGCGCCAACAAGAGCGGTTCCGGCGGTGGGCGGTCCGGCGGTGGAGGCTCTTCAGCCCACAAATATACAACTTGGGATGCAGAAGGCAAGCCTCATTACGCACCCAACAAGACGATGTATGAAGTTAATGAAGCCTACTACAATGGAAATACTTCTGGCAGTTCATCTACTTCAAGCAGTAAGGTAGTGACCAATACGGATGGCTCTACCACAAGAACCACCAACAGGCAAAGCGGTTCTTCTGTTGCACAGAGAGCAGGAAAACTAAGAAGACAGAGGGAAGAAGCCAGAAAGAGAGCATCAAAGCCTACGAGTAAAAAGACCAATAAAAAAGGCGGTTGGGCTTCTGGCTTAAAATTTTAACACAAAAAATATTTATATATGACTATAGATAGGAACAAGCTCAAACAAATGCACAGTCTGTTAGCTCAGAACGGCTACACTCAGGACTATGCGACTTTCGAGAAAGCTTTTGTTGGGAACAGTAACTATTCCAACAGAAAGAGGGTGTATGATTTGTTTACGCAAAATGGTGCTGATATTGGTAAAAGCTACGAGGATTTTATGCGTAGGATACAGGCTAAGCCTCAGCAGAAAGCTAAACCAGTAGCGCAGCAGAAGCCAATGACTACTTTGCAGAGGGCACAGCAAGTGGCAGCTCAGTATCGGAAGCCAAGGCAGCAGAAGGCTCAGCAGCCTAGAACGGCTACAACTTCTGGTACAGACTACATGCAGAACTGGCGGTTGGCGCACATGCGCAACGACCAAATGACCCCATTGCAGCAGGCTCAGGCTAGTAATGCGCGCGCACGCATGCAAAGAGCACAAGAGCAGTCTGCACGTCAGGAGCAGCAGAAAGCTACCCCTATCAGCAGAAGCAGAATAACTCCTACTGCCAAGAACTTCAACGAGACGATGCAGCAGCTTTCTACTCCTGAGGCTAAACAGGCTAGAGCCAAGCAGCAGAGAGAGGACGATGCTAGAGCATTCGCCCAGTATGAGGTTGAGGGCAACAGGTTCTTAAGGAATGACGGACATGCCAAAGGAATTTTGGGTAATGATCTGCTCGAACTTGTAGATTCTTCTATGAACGAGGCACAGGAATTGACGCGTCAGCAGTATCAGCAGAACCTTGACGAGAAAGGCGGCATCTATGCGCCTCAGTCGGTAAAGGAACAGGCTTTCCGTGATGCTCAGACACAGGAACAGGTGAACCGTCAGAACGTTCTGATGAACAATCTCAGCAGCAAAATCAACGAGATTTACTCGCAGAAGGGAATGCAGCGCCATATTGCCGAGAGCGCAGAGAAACTGAACATGAGTGTGGAGGAATACGTGGACAAATACGTTACTCCAGAGATTATGAACTATGCTCAGAAGGCTTTGACGATGCGTAATCAGGAGGAGATCATGCCTCATGGTGCGCTTGACTATATTGCCAAGAACCTCAGCAACTCTATTATCGGCATGGTGGTGGCTCCATCTGTTATGTCTAGAGATACAAGACAGAGATTGCAGGAAGGTATTGCTATTGCGGATGGTGATGCAGAGATTCAGAAGGTTGCCGGCCACAAGGACGAAACCTATCGCTCGGGCATCGGTACGAGATTCGCTTCTACTGCCGTAAACATGGCTGCTGATTCTGGTCCGCTCGCCGTAATCGGTGCAGGCGCAAGTGCTGTCGTGAATACTGGAACACGAGTTCTGACTAACGGACTGGTGAAGGCAGGCGTGATGAAGGCGGCGCAGAAACTTACCGCCCAACAGATGGCTTTCAAGGTGGCCAACATGACAACGGCACAGAAGATCATGTCGGGGTTGGGAACCAGAACGGCTACAAGTTCACTGAACCTTGCAGGATATTCGGGCGTAACGGCTGCTTTGAGTCAGGCTTCTACTGGTGATGATACTTCGCTGCAGGCTATCGGCGAGGCTAGTCTGAAAGGTGCTGAGCATGGTGCGGTAACAGGTGCTATGTTCGGAGTTTCGGGCGCAATCATGTCTCCTTGGGTTTCTAAGTTCGGAATTACCGGCATGGAGAAGAGTACTGGCGAGCGGTTGCTTCACGGCGCGCAGAAGTTTGGTGCTACGGCCGCCGGTCTTGGCGTTGAGGCAGGAACCATGATGGTTGCCGATAATGTGACTGGCGATAAGGATATTTCCTTCGGCACTTGGCTGGAAGATGTTGTGATGGTTGGCGCATTCAAAGCTGGCGAACCTAGCAACTTCGTGAAGATGGGTAATATTCTGCATCATCTTACCCATAATAGCGGTGGTAATTTCGTGATTGGCAAGAATGCCAACGGCTCCCCTATCGCTGTGGATATTCGTCTGACTGCTGATGAGAAGAACGAGCTGATTAACTCGGCATCGGGCAAGAATCTGATGGATGCTTTCGTAAAGGTGGACCGTGCATCGAAGACTGCCCCAAGAGATCCGAAGTATAAGACTGCTTACACGGATTTTATGAACGACCCTTATGTTTCACAGAGCACCAAGGAGAAGGTGAATGCGGCCATGGGACTGTTCAATAACACAAGAGGCAGAAGCTACCGAAGCGTGAACGACGTGAAGAATAAGCAGATTCTGGAATACACCAAGAACGGAACGCTGCTCACTCGTACCTCTTATAAGAATGCCGATGAGCGCAGAGCTATTCTTTACAAGCAGAAGCTTTATCGTGATAATGACGATATGATGTCGTTGATGGGCTATGCAAGGATGAAGGATCTGCAGCTGACTGATGAAGACGGAAATGTTACCAAGTTGGCACTTGGTTTCCTTCGTGATAACGGATATGATATGAACAAGGATGCTTCTGACCCAAACAACGCCCGACTGATTAATGAGTTGCGCAACCAGAAGAGTGCGCTCTATCTTGACTGGGAGAAGTATGTAGATAAGAACGGCTTGCTCGAATACCTCAGATCAGAAAGCAGTACTGTTACTAACAACTTCATGGCTTCTATCAAAGAGCTTTTCGGTAAAGAAGGAAGCATTCTTATTGATATTGACAAAATCATGCGCAAGGACCCGATGAAGCGTACCGATGAGGAGAATAGAATCTTCTATCATGTGAAGAAGGCACTCGAAGATGAGCTATTCCCTAGCTGGAGACCACACGCAGACCAGTCTGCCAGCCAAGGCAAAACGGTTGCCGAGGAGAACAAACTGGGAACAGATAACCCAGATAGTGGTGTTGTGGTTGATGAGTTGCGCAACCTTCGCAACGCAGAGCAAGCCCTTGATGCAGCGATGGATAGCAACGATGTGTTCAAGCAAACCTTTGAGCAGTTGCACCAGCAGGGCTTAACACCGGCACAGATTTATGATGCACTCATTCAGAATGGATTGACCGAAGAAGAGTTGACCCCACTTGCCCAATATATTAATGCGAACGCTAGATTGCAGGGTATGCAGCAGGCTACTGCTGATGCTATCAACGAAAACGTGAAGGATTTTGTTTCTGATTGGAGCTATCACGGAACCTTGAGCGGTCAGCCAATGAACGGCGAGCAGGCTCTGTATGTACAGGACAGCAACGGAAGGACACTTCTTGTTGGTTCTGGTGATGTTGCTTTCGACCCGACTACCGGCAGAGCCAAGGAAGGTAGCGGCGACATGCTCGTCTGCTTAGATCCTAACACCAAGGAAATGGTTTATGTGAAAGCAGATGAGGTTACTCTGTTCCAAACCCAGCCTCTCGACCAGTTTGTTGCTGAACAAACTCAGAGATTGCAGATGAAGAACTCTGAGCCATATAATCAGGCAGCGCAGGAGCAGGCTATGTTGGATGCAGCCAAGGCTCAGCAGGAGAAGCCACAAGATAATACCACAAAATCGGAAGATAGTACCACAAAAGAGGGTGATTTAACAAAAGATAATACCACTTTAACAAAAGTTGATACCACATCGGGCAAAGATAATACCACAAATGAGGACTTAGTACCACAAGAGCAGCCTCAGCCTACCCGAAAGTTTGCAGATGGTTCCGATGTTCCTATGGCTACGGATAGCAAGGGAAGACCTACACCGGACTATGAGAAAATGACTCCTGAGCAGAGTGCAGAGATTCTTACTGAGGACTTCGGGGAGAATGCCGAGAAGGTAGTGGACGGACAGATTCAGAAAGCAGAGAAGGCTTTGAAGGATGCCGAGAAGATGAAGGTGGACTATACCGCCGAACCTAACGACATCATGGAGCAGGAGACTTTGAAGAATCAGACTATTGAAGCTGCCAAGAAGCAGCTGGACCACGCCCGGAATATCAAGAAGACTATGACTGCCAAGAAGGTTGCGGAGACTGTGGGTAAGACAGAACAGACTGAGAGCGCACATGAAGCTGGTAGCGTGGCAGGACAGAAGTTTGCGAATGCGCCACGACTTGTGGGAAACAAGCGCACAAGAATGCTGCCTGACGGAGAGACCAAGATAAAGGGACACTATGAGATTGTGCCGGCTGACAGTCTTACTCCTTCTCACGATGTGAACAATGGCTACAAGAAATCTGAGGGATTCCCTACCGATGCTGAGGGCAGAACCGTGAATGACCGTGATTATGAGCACGACAAGGCGGCTCAGCAGAATACGGACCAGATTGCCCGAAAGTATAACGGTATGGCTATCGAGCAGGTGCCAGTGGTGTCTGATGAGGGTATCGTTTATGATGGCAACGGTAGAACGATGGCAGGACAGAAGGCGGCAAAGGAAGGTACAGACGCTGAATACATCAACGACCTCTTGGAGAATGCCGAGAACTTCGGTTTTACCAGAGAGCAGATTGAGCAGAGCGGAATCGAGCATCCACGTCTGGTATTGGTGACGGATGAGCGATTGCCATACGATGCAGCGACCTTCGCCAAGTTCAACCGCAACGAGAAGAAGACTCAGAGTAATACCGAACAGGCGGTTGCCAAGGCTAAGACTTTGACTTCTGACGAGGTAGGCGCGATTGTTGCCGAGATTGAGGGAAATGGTTCTCTTGATGCTTTCTTTAACAATTCCAAGGCAATAAATGACTTGGTAAAGACGTTAGTAGATAAAGGTATCATCGGACAGAACGAGGTGGCACAGATGATGGATAGCCCTGAGCGACTTTCTGCACAAGGCAGGGAGTATGTGAAGAACCTTCTGTTGGGTTCTATCTTCAAGCCAGAGACTATCAGAATGCTGGGCATCGACTCTACGGTAAAGAATAAGGCTATCAACGCTATCCGCTCGGTAATGGACAACATGAAGCTGGGCGAGTTTTCTCTTCGTGACGAGATTGATCAGGCTATCCAATTGCTTTACGAGGCAAGACAGGGTGGCAATAAGGTTGATACGTTGCTGAGAACACCAGACATGTTCGGTGAGGATGCGGCTAAGCGTTACTCTTCTATCTCTCAGATGATGGCTTTAGCCTTGGAGGGCAAGGTTTCTGATTTCAGAGATTTGCTTGACGAATACAACCGCATCGCTAAGGCTAGAAATACTGGCGAGGGCAGTATCTTTGAGGCTGCTCCTACCAAGGAAGAGTTAATAAAAGAATTTTTGGACTTTAAAAAATGGCAAGATTATGGAACAGGACATTCAGAAATTGAAGGAAGCAATGATGTTTCAGGCAATGAAGAACCTCAACAAGAAGCATCAGGAGGAAATGAACCAGCAGAAGCAGAGCGACCAAGAGTAGAAGAGGCTGACGACTTAGAAAACAAGGAACTCGAAAGTCGCATTGAGGTGACGGACGAGGAAACCGAGACTCCATCAAAGAATGGTCCTATCATGAAGCAGAAGATTCTGATTGATGGAGACAAGGAGGTTATTAAGGTTGATGAGCCAAACGAGAAGGGAGAATACACCGGCTCATACTATGAGTATGATGGCAAGAAGTTTGGTGACCTGAATGAGGTTACTGAGTATATTGACAGCAAGAATGAAGAAGGTCCTCTCCCACTCCTTCCTAAGGAAGAGAACCCAGACCCTACTTTTGACCCGATTGCGGCGGCCGCCCAGGAATTCAAGAAGGAGCATCCTCTGACTGAGGAGGAGATCATGAAGGCAGACGTGGATGGTTTGTCCAAGGATATGGCTCTTGATTATCTGAACGGAGAAGTGACAGATGATTTGCATCGTGCTATCTATGAAAGTATCTTTGCCAAGACCAGAGGGAAGAAGACAGAACCAAAGGTTGAGACTCCTAAAACGGAACCATCTGCTGACCCTATGGAAGGAATCAAGAATGCAGCAGAAGGATTCGAGAAGGAGAAGAAATCAAAAACCGAAAAGAAGCCTCAGCAGAAAGCTGACGATGCAGCAGTAGCGGCTTCTAACAAGAAGGTTAATGATCTTTGGGATATGCTCAAGAATGCCGGTAATGACGAATTGTCCGCTTCGTTTGTTGGTCTCAACTCTAGACAGTTGGAAGTATTGCCTAATCTGGTGAGTGCCATGGCCGAAAATGCTTATCTGAGAATCAAGAGAGGTATGCACAATCTTGAAGACGTGGTGAAGGAAATGCGCAAGGAGTTTGCTCCTGCTGCCAAGATTTTCAAGAAAGAAGATGTGGATGCTATCTATGAGCAGATGATAAATATCCGCTATCGTGATGGTGAGCAGCGCATGAGCTTGAAGGAGTGGGCTGACTACTACGAGAAGACTTCACCTAAGCATCAGGAGAATCTGGTGGGTGACTCCAAGAGTGCCGAGGAAAGAAAGATGGCTGAGAAGAAGTTTATTGATACCGTGAACATAAAGTTGGGCTTCAAACATAAGTTTAACGGTATTGTTGAGCTGAGAAAGATAGCTGAGAGAGTTGGTTTGAAGGATATTAAGGATACTGACCTTCAGGAGCTTGCTGAAACTGCCATTGTTAAGCGTGCAAGAGGTATCTCTTCGTCGGAATCAACCAATAATGCCGAGAAATTCAAGCGCATCAAGACACTCTATGAGAATCAGCCGAGCCTCAACCAGCGTGATTCTGAGCGAGTGATGAAGCAGCAGTACTCTACCCCTGCCCCTTATGCTTTCCTTGCGGATATGTATGTGAAGGGCAAAGGTAAGGTGATTGACAGCGCCCTTGAACCAAGTGCCGGTAACGGTATGCTTACCATTGGTCTGCCAATGGATAAGGTGCATGTGAACGATATTGATGCACAGCGATTGGCAAACCTGAGAAGACAGGGCTTCAAGAACGTGACCAGTCAGGACGGAACCCAGCCATTCAACGTAAAGCCGGTTGACATTGTGATTACAAATCCACCATTCGGTAGTGCTACACCAAAGGACTATGACGGCTACAAGATTTCTTCCTTGGAAGGACAGATGGCTATCAATGCCCTGGAGAGCATGAAGGGTGATGGTCGTGCTGCTATCATCATCGGTGGCAACACGGAATATGCCAAGAACGGAATTCTGAAACCAAAAGATAAGGCTTTCCTTGGTTATCTCTATAGCCACTACAATGTGGAGGACGTGATTAATGTGGATGGCGGTCTGTATGCAAAGCAGGGAACCAGCTACCCTACACGTATTATATTAATAAACGGAAGACGCTTGGACGAGAATGCCTTTCCACCAGTAAAGGATAAGGCTAGAGCAGAGACCGTGAAAGATTATGACGAACTTTATAAACGAATTGAAGATGATATACTACGAGGTGAACGGATGGATTCTTCCATCGGAGGAGAAACAAGAAGTACTCAACCAGAACTTGATAAACAAGGCGCTGTTGGTACTCCTAAAGAGAGAGTACGAGCAGGAGAACGAGGAGGAAGCAAACCAGATGGTGAGCGAGAGCCTGACCTATTTGACTCCACTTCCGTATCAGGAACCCATGATGACTTGGAGAATCAACGAGGAACCGAACCAAGACAAGATGAAGAACTTCCTAATGGAGATAGTAGAACAGACGGAACAGGGACAGAGCCTTCTCCAAACAAAGAGCCAACCACTGGAACCAATGAGCAACGAGGAAATGGATCAGGAGGAGCTGGACGGAATGACGCTCAGCCAAGTACTGATGAACCTGCCAGCACCGGGAGCGGAAGCGGACCACGGGGACAATTACAGCGGGTGGACAAACCCGTACGTGGACTAAGCACCGAGAAAGTTACTTACGCCCCTAAGAGTGAAAATCCATTCACTCTGAAAGCAGTTATGCCTGCCGACCAGCAGGAAGCAGTAAACAAGAATCTTGAAAAGTTGGGCGATGCCGACCAGTTCCTTGTTGATGAACTGGGCTATAATGATAAGGATGATTTGTATTCTCATCTTGCCGCAGAGCAGGTTGACTCTGTAGCTCTTGCCTTGCAGCAGGCAAAGAAGGGCAACGCCTTTATTATCGGAGATATGACTGGTATCGGTAAGGGAAGACAGGCTGCTTCACTTATCAGATACGCCAAGAAGCAGGGGCAGGTTCCTGTATATTTCACTAAGACAGCAGGATTACTGAGCGATGTTTACCGTGACTTGGTGGATATTGGAAGCCCTGAGCTGAGACCATTCGTATTCGGTAGCGCCAAGGAAGCAGCCATTACCGACTCAGACGGAAAAGTTGTATTTGCTTTGCCATCGAAGAGCGAGGTGAAGCGTGTGCTCGACTACATCGAAAAGAACGGAAAACTACCAGACGAATACGACTATGTATTGACTACTTACAGCCAAGTAAGCAATGGAGTGTATGAGTTTGACGAGAATGGTGCCCGAAAAGAGAAGAAACTTGCGAAGGGTAAGACATTCGGCGCTGCTGCCCTTAGCGGACAAAGAAGACGTGATGCTATTGAAAAACTGATGGGTAACGCCTATCTTATCCTTGACGAAAGCCACACGGCTGGTGGCAATAGCGGTCAGGGCAACTATTTCCAACACATTATTCAGAAGGCAAAGAACGTTACCTTCTTCTCGGCAACCTTTGCCAAGAGACCAGACAACATGCCTATCTACGCTTTGCGTACTGCCATGAACGAGGGCGGTATGAAATCATCCGATTTGATTGATGCGGTGAAGCGTGGTGGTGCAACCTTGCAGGAGATTATGAGCCAGACCTTGACGCAATGCGGTCAGATGATTAGACGTGAGCGAGATATGACTGGCGTAACCATCGACTGGAAGGCGATTGATGATCCTGAGCGAGTGCAGGAGCAGCGAGAACAGTATGATAGTATCATCGGTTTGTTTAATGATATTATCAATTTCCAAAAGAAATACGTTTCAAATTACGTGGATGAGCGTAATGATGAGCTGGCTGCCATTCAGTCTACTATGGGAATCAAGAAGGGTACGGCTGCACTGGGTATCAAGAACCAGCCATTTGCCAGCAAGGCATTCAATACCGTTCAGCAGGTACTTCTCTCCCTGAAAGCGAAGTCTGCTGCAGAACGTGCCATCGACTATTTGAAGCAGGGTATGAAACCTGTGATTGCGTTGAACAATACTAACGAATCTCAGACTGGCAATCTTGCGCTTGGCGAGGAAATGGACGCACCAGACTTGGGTACATCTTTGAAGAAGGGTCTTGAAGGTACTCTTCGCTATACCCAGAAGGATGCAAAGGATAATAGCGAAAGCGGTTACATCAAGCTTTCGGATTTGGGTGATGAGGCAGTTGAGGCTTATCACGAACTGGAAAAGAAGATTGAGCAGACAAGTACCGGTCTTTCCCTCTCTCCTATTGATGTTATCAAGAACGAGTTGCAGAAGGCAGGTTATAAGGTTGGCGAGCTGACCGGTAGACAGACCGAGTTCGTTTATAACGACAACGGAACTGTTACCAAGGTGAAGCGTGCTGATACCGACAAGAAGAAACTCGCGCGCGACTTTAACGATGGCAAGATTGATGCGCTTATTCTCAACAAGAGTGCAGCAACCGGTATTTCCCTTCATGCTTCGAGCAAGTATAAGGACCAGAAGAAGCGTGTGATGATTGTGGCTCAGCAGCAGCTTGACGTGAATGACGAGGTTCAGATGCGTGGACGTATCGACCGAACCGGTCAGGTGGCTAGAGGTGCATACGAGTATGTTGTTTCCCTTATCCCTGCCGAGCAGCGACTGCTGATGATGTTTAAGGCTAAGTTGAAGTCTCTTGATGCCAACACTACTTCTTCTCAGAAGAGTAAGTTCAACGAAATGGAAGTTGCCGATATTACCAATAAATATGGTGATAAGGTAGTTAAGGAATACATGGCAGAGCATCTTGACCTTTATGCACGCATGGCTGATCCATTCGGATGGGAAAAGACTTACGGTGATGATTTGAGTAGAATCAACCCACAAAACCTTGTTGTCAGTGGTGGAGGTGTCGGTGATGGTGAAGCTGGCGGTGACGCAAGCAAGTTGCTTGGACGTATGGCATTGCTGAGAGTAAACGAGCAGGAGAAGATGTTGCAGGAGATTGGCGAGCTTTATGCCAACGAGATTCAGCGACTCAACGAAATGGGTGAGAATGACCTTGAGATTACCGAGCTGCCTTTGAAGGCTAAGACTCTCCACAAGGAAGTTTGGAAGCAGGGAGCTGAGCCGGGCGGTGATAACGCCTTTGCCGACAACACCTATATAGAAAAGGTGAACATGGCTATCTTGAAGAAACCGATGAAGGCATCTGAGGTGAAGGCTTCGCAGAAAGGACTGACTGGCGGCAAGACTTGGGATGAATACAAGACCGAGAAGAAGACTGCCGTGAAGGAATACTTCGACCAGAAGATTGCGGACGAGACTCAGAGGTATGAGGAGCGTGCGGTGAAGGCTGCAACCAAGGCAAAAGAGAAGTATATCAAGGACGGAAAGAAGGGTCAGGAGAAATCGGGCATGACCGATGAGCAGATAGAAAAGAATGCTGAATATCAGTACGAGACTATCTACAAGCAGGAGAAGGATAAGCTGGATGATGTAGTGAAGAACTTGAAGGAGAAGGCAGAAATGTTTGACCGTGTTCTTGACACCTTCGACACCGACCAGTCTTTCGTTCTGCCTACGGACATGAACAATCCTAACGAGTTGAGCGGATTTGGCAACAGTTACGGTAGACTGATTGACATCAAGATTACTGATAACTTCTCGCCTAACGCCTCTTCTGTTTCCTTCGCTACCTTGGATGGTAGAAGAAAGATTACCTTCCCTATCGCAGGCAAGGTGGGTTCTGGTGAAAACAAGGCAGACATTATCGGTGCCATCGACAACATGACTAAGCAGGCAATCGGTATGGGAGACAGCCATCTCAGAGTATTGAACCAAAACTTTGATAACTGGGATAGACTGACTAGCAATGAGAGCCGCAAGAATGGTTATATCGTGACCGGTAACCTGATGCAGGCTTTGGTTGACAGCAAGGATCAGGGCTTGGGCGGTCAGTTGGTGAAATATACTACTGATACTGGCGAGGTGAAGACTGGTATCTTGATGCCAGACCGATTTGACCCTAAGGGCTTAACAACGGATGCGCCTATCAACAGCGTGACCGAGAAGTTTGAGCTTTCATCATGGCATGGTGGTATTGACGAGGTTATTTCATCGGATGGTGATGTAAATGTGAAGCGTGTAGACAACAATCGTGGCTACTACTACGAACTTCGTGTACCGAAGAGCAAGGCGAAGGGCGGCAAATACTTCTTGGATGAAGATTTGCTGAAACTGGTTAATGGCAATAACTTCGAAACCAGAGGCAACAATATGCTTGCTGAGTTCAAGCCAGAGCAGTTGAAGCCAGTACTGGACCGCCTGTCTAAGATGGGTGTGAAGGTACAGGAGGAGCGAAAGACTTCTGAGGATGAAGGCATTCGCTTCCGTGAAGAAGACCCTCAGGAGATTGAACTACCAAAGGATGAATATGCAGCATTGGCTCATACCATTGACTCTTCACATAAGAATTATAAGCGAGGAAAGATTAACTTTGAGTACACAGCCGATAATTTTTATCTGTTCAAATACAATAAATACAACGACTGGAACGTTTATCAGAAAATACCTATCGAAGGTAATGAGGAACTTATAAATTATTTAATAGATGGAATCGACAAAGAAATTATCAGAAGTCCAAGAGATATTAATTCAACTTTTGAAGCAGGTTGGAATGGACAAGACAAACATTATTGGGATTCTCCTTCTTATCAAGGACGACGTGGAGGCTCAGTACGATCTGGGGAGGTACCTCCACTTCGGTCACGCAACGGAAGACCAAGTGATGAACGTATGGGTGAAGAACTATCTTATAGCCCATCCTCAGCAGTCAACAACCACATCGAAAGAATAGCTCAGAAGACTGGTGCAAAGGTGAACATGGTTTCATCGGTTGATGAAATCACCAACAAGGCGGCGAAGGCTGCTGTTGAGGAAGGCAGAAAGATTACTGGCTGGTATGATGAGAAGACTGGCGAGGTACATCTTTATATGCCTAATATCCATGATAGATATACTGCAGAAAAGACCATCTGGCATGAGGTAGTAGGACACAAGGGAATGAGAGAGTTGTTTGGTGATGAACGATTCGATAAGTTCCTTCGTGATGTTTGGTATGACTTGGATAAGCCTGAGAATGCGGCTTTGAAGAAGCTGGTGGATGAGGAGAGAAAGTTCAATCCTCTGAATATCTATGATGCCATAGAGGAAGGTATCGCCCGACTCGCCGAGGATGGCAAGGGTGAACCGGGCTTCTGGAATGGTATCAAGAATAAGGTATCAGATTTCCTTCACGAAATCGGTTATCGTATTGCTCCTAATACTAAAGATGTGAAGTACTTGCTTTGGTTGAGCAAGAACTTGCAGAAGAATCCGAAAGACCCTTATTGGAAACTGAGAGCCGAGGCGGTGAAATACCGTCTCGACCATGATCGTGTGCCTGCTGTTGTGGCGCATGATGGTATGTTCTATGGGAATGACGGCAAGGTTCGCAGCATGGAGAGCATGACCAAGAGCGAATGGAACGAGGCTACAGACGGACAGATTCACTTCCGTACTACTCCATCTGCCGGCACAGCACTTGACAGATACCACCGTTCGCTGGATGAGCACGGATATATGTTCACCGAGAGCTATATGGATAATATGCTTTCATTGAAGAAGTTGATGAATGCGATTGTTCCTGACAAGAAGATTGAGGATATTGCCTCTTCGGAGAATCCTTATATTCTGCAGAATACCATGCAGGGAGCGATGAGTGATGCGGCTCAGATGTTTGAGCGCAACGTAATGAAGCCTCTAGACAAGGCAATGGCTGACGTACTGGATGCTTTCGATGGCAAGAAGGATGATGAGAAGATTAGAAACTTCAATCTCTATATGATTACCAAGCATGGTTTGGAGCGAAACCGTATCTTGTATGTGCGTGATGCCTTGAAGTATATGCGCATGAACGAGAAGACTAAGAAGCTAGCTGATACTGTGGAGTTCGATTGGAATAACGAGAAAGCTACCCTTGACGAGAAATTGGAGCGTGGAGACATCGACTTGAAGACTTATTATGAGCGCATGGACAATTTCATCCGTACCTACGTGGATAGTGACAATAAGTTTGATGCTGGCGAACATGACTATTCGGGTATTCACGCTATACAGGAAGTGGCTAAGCCTTCTGATCCTTACGATGATGCTGAGGCTATTCAGAGCGTGATGGATTCAGAAGCAAAGATGGAGAGCATTAAGAAGGGAGCTGTGAAGGACTATTGGGATAAGGTGAAGGCTGCTACCCAGTATTCCATTGATAGCGACTACAAGAATGGCCTTATCAGCAGAGAGCTTTACGGTCACGTGTCTGATATGTTCAACTGGTATGTGCCTTTGAGAAAGTATGATGAGGCTACTGCAGAAGATACTTATGGCTACATTACTGAGCAGGGAGACCCGAAGAGCTATATCGGAAGCACGATCATGAGAGCGAGAGGGCACAAGTATCTGAGTGAAACAAATGTACTGGCGCAGATTGGTGCGATGGGCAACAGAGCCATCAAGAACGGTGGTATGAATGCTATCCGTCAGGCATTTGCAAGATTCGTAAGAAACAACTCGAACAATAATCTTGTGACGGAGACTAGGGTTTGGTACGCCGATGACCCTATCACTCACACCACCGTGGAGCGTTACCCAGACATTCCCGAGGACGCTACGGCTGATGAAATAAATCAGATAGTAGCAGACTTCAATATGGAAATGACGGATTTGGAATCAAAGGGGTTGGCGACAAAGGTGTATCGAAGAGGAAAAATCGGTTATAAGTTCCAAAGAGCAGAGAACAAATCGCAGCATATAGTTGATGTAAAGATTGCCGGAAGGACCCATACCTTTATTATCAACGGAAATCCTAGAGCAGCGCAGGCGTTGAATGGACTGCTGGAGAACTCTAGCGCCAAGGGATTCATGAAACCTTTGAGCACTATTTCTAGAATGATGGCACAGCTCTGCACTTCATACAACCCTGAGTTTGTGATGAGAAACGTCTTCCGTGATGCCGAGTTTGCTTCAAGCAACGTTACATCGAAGGAAGGTGCAAGATACGGGGCACTCTGGGCTAAGTACTACGCACAGCTGGGTCTGTATAAGGGCGCATCGAATATCAGCTTCAAGGATTTGAGCGGAACTACTGGCTTGGGCTTATTTGCCAAGTATCGTAACGGAACACTTAATACTTCTGACAAGGTACAGAGATATTTCAAGGAGTTCATGGAGAATGGCGGCGAAACCGGTTGGGTTCAGATCAAGAACATGCAGGACTGGACCAAGGAGTATAAGAAGGACGTGAAGAGCGAAAGAAGCAAGATTGACAAGGGCGGTGCTGCCCTTCGTGACTTCTTCTTCGGAAATCTGGCGAACATCAACGAGGTGGCTGAGAATATCGCCCGATTCGCTACCTATTGTGCGAGCCGAGACAGTAACCGCTCTATCATCCGTTCGGTCTATGATGCGAAGGAGGTATCTACCAACTTCAACCGCCATGGTAGCGGTGATGCCATCAAGAGTTTCAAGAACGGAGAAATGACTGGCGGCAAGGCGGCTGCAAGATGGGCTTACGGATTTACGGCTAGCTATCTGAGACATTGTTCTATGTTCTTCAATGCCGGTATTCAGAGTACAAATCTTCTTGTGAAGAACTTGAAGAATCATCCTGTGGGTACTTCTATCAACATGCTTGCCATTCCTTTTGCCCTCGGTGCGCTTGCTGCACTTGGAAACAACGTGCTAATTGCTAGTGAGGACGAGAAGGACAGAAAGGGCGTGAAGGATCCATACGGCGAGCTGCCTGACTACGTGAGAAGAAACAATCTCTGTATATATAAAGGTGGCGGTCAGTTCGTAACTATTCCGCTTGCCATCGAGTTGAGAGCCTTCTATGGTTTGGGTGACTTGGCGGCTGGATTGACCTTCTCGCCAAACGTAAGCGGACAGAAGAACCCTGCCTTAGATGCCGTTGGCTGTATGTCGCAGCTTGTGCCGGTGATGGACTATCTCGGCAACTCTTCAGCTGGCAAGGAACCATTGAATGAGACGATCAAGGCTATCTCTCCTTCTGCCCTATCTCCTTTCGTGGAATGGGAGTTAAACACAGACTGGAAGGGTGCGCCGATTGAAAGACGTGGTGACTGGAATGAAAATTCCCCTGCTTGGCAGAGAGCCTACAAGGGTGTGCCTGACGGATATATGGCTGTGAATAAATGGGTGAATGCACAGACCAACGATGTAGCCAAGGGTAATGAGGATATGCTGGGCAACAGTTTCCTGGATATGGTAACGAACCCTAGTATGCTGAATCATTACATCGGTGGCCTTGGCGGTGGTGCTGCTACCTTTACCGAGCGTGCTATCGGTGTTATTAAGCACGGAAGCGACACGGAAACCAAGGATATTCCTTTCCTTCGCTCTCTTCTCTATACGCCTAGTGAGCAGAGTAGCTTGCAGCGAACTAAGAGCAAGTGGTATAACTACAAGGACGAAATGGAAAAAACCATGGCCAACGTGGACCGCCTGAAATCGAAGAACGTTCCGATTGACAAGAGAATCACGAATATAGGTGAGTATTATCACTTCCAAAACTCCAAGGAGGCTGCCAAGGTTAGAATCATTGAGCTGGCAGAGAAGCAGATGAAGCGATGGAAGAAGCTCAGAGGTAAGTCTTCTGATACCGAAAGCATCAACTTCGCTAATCAGAATATTGACAGAATCATGATGGATGCGGTTGATGAACTGGATAGATTGGAATAAATAAAAAAAGGAGTGGGCGCAAGGCCCACTCCTTTAATATTTTATGTGCATCCTCCTCTTTTACGCATTTAGCACAAACGGTCATAGCATAACAATCCTTTAATGATACTTCCATATATGAATCAATATCGGGACAATTTGGTCTTGAATGAGCAACCGTTATTCTTGGACCGCTTGAACCTACAAATTGAATATATACTTTATCCCCTATGCTTTTCTTATAACCACAAGATGTTAGGGCTATAGCGAAAAACAATACTACTAATTTCTTCATAATCTTTTATAGTTAAGCGTTATTTTCTGCAAAAGTACGGAAAATATTGATAGGTTGTATCGGGTTTGGGACGGTTTCTGCATAGTTTAGATTTTTACTAAATAAATGAGCAGGAAATGACTCAGCATAAAATACTGAGGAACAGAGGCTTTAATGGCAAAAATTTTATTTTGAGCATAGTTAGGCAGAGCCTCATCTTCTTCGTAACTTTGCACCAAGTTCAATAGTGAACGAAACGAATAATCTATTTTATTATGTCAGAATCTAAGACATACATCTTTGGTGAAAACCAAAACGGAGGTTCAAACGGAATGCTTGGACTTCTTGCTCCTCTGCTCCAGAAGCAGGGTGTAGATCCAAATGTGCTTCTCGCTATGAAGGGCAATAATGGCTTCGGCGGTGAAGGTGGTTGGTTCATGTGGGTTATCTTCCTCTTCTTCCTTATGGGTTGGGGTGGCAATGGCTGGGGTGGCTTCGGCAATAACGGTCGTGGCGGTCTTGCTAACGAGATTAACAACGACAATGGCCGTGCCCTCTTGATGGATGCCATCGGTGGTAATCGTAATGCGCTCAGCAATTTGGCTACTCAACTCAATTGTACCGAAGGTCAGATTCAGAATGCCATTTCTGCTTTGACTTCTCAGGTTCAGAGTGTAGGTAATCAGGTAGGTATGAGTGGCATGCAGACCATCAATGCTTTGCAGCAGGGTAACATGCAGATTGCTCAGCAGATTGCAAACTGCTGCTGCGAGAACCGCTTGGCTATCTGTCAGCAGACTGGTACCTTACAGAATGCTATCAACAACGTTGCTGTAGGTCAGGAACGTGGCTTCTCTAACGTAGCTTACGAAACCCAGCGCCAGACTTGCGATTTGCATAACGCCATCAAGGAAAGCACTCAGACCATCGTTGACGGTCAGAAGCAGGCTGAGATGCGCGAAATGCAGAACAAGATTGATTCTCTGCGTGAGGAGAACAGTACCTTCAAGGCTTCCGCAATGACTTCACAAATCGTGGGTCAGGCTGTAGCACCAATCAATCAGGTTTTGGCTGGTCTACAGAACGAGGTAGCTGGCATCAAGTGCAAGCTGCCGGAGACAGTAACCACCCCTTACAGCCCATTTACTGCGGTTCCTAACTGCGTGGCCTATCAAGCAGGTTTGTATGGTTTGAATGCTGCCAACAATGGATTCTGGGGTTAAAGAAAGGAGGCTGCTATGTTATGGTTAAGACCTTATACATGGGTAAATCGTAACGGTTCGGCGGCTATCGCTTCTACAGGCGTGGTGGTGAATACTGCCAATGTGGTGTTCACCTTTAAAAACCACGCCTTCGTGAATGCCAACTACAGAGGAACGATTTTCGTAAATCTGAAACAGGCTATTCCGACTGGAACGACTGGTACGCTGCCTATCCTTTTCGAGACCAACGGCGCAACCCAAGCTGTAACCAAATTCAATGGTGATGCTTTGACGGTTGCAGACGTGCCGGGAACTGGAGTTGTTCAGCTCTGGTTTGAGAGAGACACTAACACCCTTCAGCTAATGACGGGTATTGTTTAACAAACAGAATAGATAATAGGAGATTACATTATGTTTCAAGGTTTAAGAACAAATTCTTTATTCTATGTCCTAGATAAGGGCGAAAACCCGAACTTGCAGATTGGTCAGGTTGTTTCGGTCAGCAATCCTCAGACAAAATACCCTACCTTCAATAATGGCTTCACGCCTCAGCCTATGGAAACTGTGGTTGATGTGAAGGTGAAGCTGAACGATGAGGAGGTGGATTTCAAGCAGCTACCTGCTAACGGACAGATAGCCAACGACAAGAACCTTGTGGTGAGCGACAACAAGGAAGCCATGAGTGCTGAGGTCGATACGATGCTGAGACAATCCAAGGCGATACTGGAGAGCGTAGATTACCACAAGAAAGTCGTTGATTCTTGTGAGGGAATGCTACTGCAACTCAACCCCCAGATAGCCAAGGAGAGGGAACAGACTGAGAAGATCAGCAAGCTGGAAGGCAAGGTTTCTGGCATGGAGGGCAAACTCGACAAGATGATGGGATTGCTCCAACAGGCGATAACCAAGTAATCTCCTATCTATTCACTTTAAAAATCTTAGAATTATGATAATGGTTGAGATTACAGAAGACAAGTTTGATGGCTTGTATGAGAACGTGGAGAAAGGCTTGTGCTACTTGGATAAGGCTATGAACTGCCTAGGCGAAATGAAGCGTGAAGGCAGACGTGACCGATACGGCGAGCGCAACCGCATGCCCGATTACAGAGGTCGTGGAGGCAGAAGTGGTATGCGAGAGCATGAAGAGTACGACGACATGCGCCAACGTAACGACAGAGACCGTGGAGAACGTGATTATCGAAGCTACGGCGACGAGTATTAACTAACTTGGGGTTTGGTAGTGAAACAGATTTCGTTACCAAACCCTTTTTAATATCAGAAAGATTATGGAAAGAAAATATAGACAATCTTTGAACGCCTACGATTATCAGCCGGAAGAAATGAGGGCTTACCTTCGCTACAATGGCTGGCACTTCAATAAGAAAATGTGTGAGTGGGCCGTGAAGCAGATGCGGAAGAATGGTAAGCCTATCCGCATGATGAGCAAGGATGATATTGAGGACATCTTGAAGAAGAACAATATCGTGCTGGAGAACAATGTGGGCTATGATGCGGTTTACATCGCACACATGTGTCTGGCTGATTTCTACGGCTCGTCTATCACAGAAGAAAAGCAGATGGCCCAGTTCATCAAAGACTACGTAGATGATGAGGATCAGCAGGACGGTTTCATCTTTAATAGGTTTTATGCTGATACATCATTTAATGGTGTTGGAATTCCTTGGGAAGAGATTTTGTAAAATATGACTGAGCAGGAGATTTATTTGGAAAGGTATGATTGGACGGTACATGTGATGTATGATGTTCACTCAAAGGATGCCATGAAGGTAAGAAGGCATCTTCGGGATTTGGGATGCGCCGGCATTCCTCTCGAAGATGCCTGTAATCTCGTGCTCGAAGGTGAAGCCAATAAAGGAATAGCCTATTCTAATGTTGATATAAGAAAAACGATAGTTGTTATAGGATGGGCTACTTCAAAGGCTGAATACATGAACAGCCTCAGCCACGAAATGCTGCATGTAGTTCAGCATATTTCTGAACAGTTTTTGATAAATATGTATGGGGAGGAAGCTTGCTACTTGCTTGGTGGATTGGTGCAGGCTTGCTGTATAAGAAAAGGGTGAATCATTTGACTCACCCTTATTCTTTATGGTTTACTCCCCATACTTTGGCTCCTCATACACCAAGTTATGCTCATCTACGTAATCCTTTGCTTCTGTGTATGTGTCAAACTCTACTGCGGTGGCATTCGCCGATGGGTATACCTCAGCATTGTCACCCTGCTCTGTCAAAGGAAGAATAATGTTCTTGCCTTCGTGAACTACCTTGAATGGTTTTGTTAATTTTCTCAATTCCATATCCTAGAAATATTATTTATCAGTAATTAATTGCGATAAAGTATATCCCTTTCCTTGCAAGGTGGAAACTGCTGCATCAGATGCACTTGTGCGATGGGATTGCTGAAAATAGATTTGTTTTCTATCTGCTGCCTGACACTTAGCCATGTTTATCAAGAAATTATCTGTATCAGTCGCTGTTGCAAATCTGAATTCTCCAGAGATAATTTTGCTACTTGATGGTCGTAAGTCCTGACTGCTCCAAGTGTTTTGCAGATTCCAGTTTGTAAAGTAATACAACTTAGAAAGTCCTGCAAGCGAAGACAAGTCACCACTAACAGACGTATTTTTCACATTAAGTATCTCTAGGTTTGTGAGCGTAGATAAGTTCGCTATATCACCTGTAGCCATACTATCAGTCAGATTAAGATTTGTAAGACCAGTACAGATAGAAATGTCTTGCGTATTAACAGAAATGGTTTTATTGTTGGAAATATCCAGACTAGTCAACAAGTATCTGTTTGGCAATGAAGTAATGTCACCAGTAACTTTACTATGTGATAAAGACAAACTTGTCAGTTTCAAATCAGCAATCTCACTTAAATCTCCAGTCTGTCCAGAGTTAGATAATGACAGAGATGTTAAGTTTCTGCAATATTTATTCAAGTCCTCAAACTTGACATCTGCGGCATACATCCAAGTTGTATTTATATCGCTAACATTCTTTTTATCAGAGCAATATACAATACCACTCTTTGGCTGTTTGAAATAAATCGTATAAGAACCAGTTTCTAACGAAACTGGTTTCTCTTCACCAGCCCATTCAATATTGGAGTTTTTTACTTGAATATAGCCCTGACTATTAGAATGGTAGTCATTAGTTTTGCCCAACAACTTAATTCTAATCTTTCCAAGAACGGGCAGGTCAGCACCACTAACACTGCCCTTCATTTTTGTTATCAAACACTTTCCCATAATTATTATTTATTTAA
>ERZ1034992.439-NODE-439-length-23883-cov-23.081543_pt1 | contig 23883 bp, 45 predicted proteins | sample MGYA00520695_ERZ1034992 | MGnify/ENA primary metagenome ERZ1034992 (study PRJEB33766, sample SAMN09781778) | gut metagenome | biome: gut microbiome | host: Homo sapiens | place: Madagascar | study: EMG produced TPA metagenomics assembly of the PRJNA485056 data...
TAAGAATACTGCACAGGATAGTGCTATTGATAAGAAGCTGGATAAGTCGGCTTATATAGTGGATGCAGAGTTATCTGAAACTTCTACAAATCCAGTACAGAATAAGGCTATATATGATAAGTTTACTCAGGCTGGTGAAATCATGGGCAATTGTGTTCAAGATATTTTAGCAACTCCTCCTTTAGGAATTATGCCTTCTACAGGTACTTCTTGGGCAATAGTACCGAATCCTGAAAAGACTGATATAGAAGACGCAACTGGTGGTGTAAGATATACTTTTAATGCTGCTTTGTTTGCAACTAAGGAAGGACTTGAATCTTGCTTGAAGAAGACAGATATGACAGCAATCACTAATGAGGAGATTGATGCAATGTTTAAATGAAAAGAAGCATAATAGGGAAAAGGAGCGAGTATCTACGGATATTACGCTCCTTTTTTTATACATTGTACATATTAATTACTTTTCAATAAAAGTTTCAGAATACACAGACTCTTGTATCATTTCTTATATTGTAAAATTGGGTACATGATTAATAGCAAATGTGACATGGAGTTTTGTGTAACTTCTTAGCTTGTTCGAGAGTTACTTGTTTTATCTCACAGCTACAATTGCGCAAGCCCTTGCAAGTTGCAGACTTGTGGTAACGACGTGCGTGTGGGCCTGTGCATACATAAACATTGTCGCCGGCTACGCAAGCGAACAGAGCTAAAGATAGAAGTATTGTTTTCATAAGAGTTATTGATGTATTGCTGCAAAAGTACTAAATATCAGCGATACGGACAAGAATATTTTACAGAAGTCGTGTAAAATGTTTTACAAATAATGTTTGGCGACGGGATAAGAAGCTTGTGCGAGAGAACCGAGGAGATAGCAAGGGGATTCTGTGTTGAGAGGAATACTGTAATAATCGGATATGTGGGTGACGGCGTGGAGAAGTTCGTGGGTGAGGGTATTGAGGAATTGAGAGGGAGAAGAAGAGGGACAGAGAACGATGAGGGTACGATGGAGAGAGACATTGGTATAAGTAAAAGCAGTGTCGGGGACAGAGTGAGAGACAAGAAGGCAGGCATCTTCAAGGGGCTGCGAATGACAGCCGAGAGATTGAAGATGTCTGCGGATAACATCAACCTTAGAAGAAGGGACGTTATAGAAGATTTGCACCGTCCAATCGTAGGAAGGGAAGTGGATTTGCTGTGAACGCATAGGCTATGAGGGGTCTAATACGTCTTCCCACGGGATTGGCGTGCCAGAGAGGGCACAATCGGCATAGAAGCGGTTAAAGACGAATCCGTCGGGCTGGTCTTCATCATCGACGTAGTCCTTGACAAAGAGAGCAAGGGCACGCTCATCGGTGATGGAAGAGCCGTAGAAGTCGGCAAGAGCCATGTTAAGGACATATACATGGTCGTAGGCAACGGCATTGTCGAGAGTGATGCCGTACTTGTGAAGAGTCTGTTCGACCTTTTCCTTAGTCCAAGGCGTGATAGGCTTGTTGTCGCGACGCATACGAGAGACAGCGAAGTCGTGCATACGGCGTGAGAAGTGATAGCCATAGTAACGCAGATAGGCGAGCATTTCGGGCGGACGATAGTCGTACTGAGAAAATGACTGACGAGGTTTCATTTGACAATAGGGATTAAGAGGAGAATGTCGTAGTGACATTCTCCTCGGGTTAGACATTAATAATCATAGTCGCGACGTTCGCGTGGACGGCGGTAGTCGGGATAGTCGTCATGTTCTGACTCGTGACGCTGATTGCGGTAGTCGGAGCTGCGATAGTCGGGCATAGGACTGCGCTCGCCATACCGCTCACGCTTGATAGAATCGAGACAGGACATAACCTTGCCTCCATAGCGAAGCATTTTCTCGGCGTTCTCGGTGAGTTCAGAGAACTTATCCTCGGTGATTTCAACAATAAAATTCATAGTCGTAATGTTTTTAAGTTCGAAAAAGAGAGGACTTCCTACGCCTTAGGTTTGAGAGCCTGAGCAAGCATGCCCTGGATATTGGAGAGCGTGCCCTCGATACCAGACATCTTGGTTTCGAGTTGGGAGATTTTCTGCTCCTGCGCCTTCTTCTCGGCTATCTGAGGGTTGAGTTGGGCGAGCATGGACTCGCAAGAGGAGACCACAGAGCGATGATAGTCAACGCTTTCGAGAATCTGACGAGACTGACGGAGCATAGCCTCAACCTCGGCAGACATAGCCTCGCGCGACTCAGAGACAACGAGCGAGCCGGAATTGGCAATCTGGCCATTGGAAGGGAGTTGCTTGAAATCCATTTCGCCATCGGTAAGCTTCACACGGACATCGACCACAGACTCCATCGGTTGAGGGGAGAACTGTCCGGGCTGATAAGTGGGGAACTTAGGCTGAGGATTGGAAACGGAAACAACCTGTCCTATCTGCAAAGTAGGCTCGTTGCTCTTGTCAAGCACATAAAAAATACTATTAGTACGCAAACCGCTGAACATAAGAAATCCTTTCTTTTAAGAATAGGTTAGACAATACCCGTCATGAGCTGAAGGGTGTTAGTGTCGCGTTCGAACCAGAGCTGGAAGACGCCAGTGCCTGGGAGGTCGGCGACGGTAAGAGGAGAGCCGTTGTACTTAGTGACGGCTTGGGTAGCCCCGTTAGTCTCGAAGAGAATAGGGAGCGTGCCAGTGGTGCCGGTAGGGATGGCCTGAGCCAGCTTAACGAAGACCGTTCCGCGGTAGTTGGCCGATGCAAAAGCATGGTTGCGGAAGGAGAACGTGACAGCTGTTGCTGAGACCGCTACGGCAGTGGAAGCTACTGCAGCGGAACCACGACGGTTGACCCATGAGAAGGGATAATTCCAAATAGGTGTCATATAGAACCCTCCTTTCTCGTTAACCCCAAAAGCCGTTAGCGTTGGCATTGGCGTAAAGGCCGTACTGAGCTGCGACACAGTTGGGAACAGTAACAAACGGCTGATAAGGAACTGTCACGGTGTTAGGCTGAGCGCACTTGATTTCACCCACCTCCTTCTGCAAGCCAGCAAGAACAGCATTGACGGGAGCGAGAGCCTGGCCGACAATCTGCGAAGTCATTGCAGACGACTTGAACGTAGAGTTCTCTTCGCGAAGCGAGTCAATCTTGTTCTGAAGCTCGCGCATGACAGCCTGCTGCTGACCGTTGACAATGGTCTGTGTGCTGTCCTTGATAGCGTTTTGCAAGTCGCAAGTCTGACGCTGAGTCTCGTAAGCCACGTTAGCAAAGCCACGTTCCTGTCCTACCGCCACGTTGTTGATGGCAGCCTGGAGAGTGTTGGTCTGCTGGCAGGTAGCAAGACGATTCTCGCAGCAACAGTTGGCGAGCTGCTGGGCAATCTGCATGTTGCCCTGCTGGAGAGCATTGATAGTCTGCATGCCAGTCATACCTACCTGATTGCCTACAGACTGAACCTGTGAGGTAAGAGCCGAGATAGCCGACTGAATCTGTCCCTCGGTGCAATTGAGCTGGGTGGCGAGGTTGGAGATAGCATTACGGTTGCCACCGATTGCGTCCATAAGCAGAGAGCGTCCGTAGTCGTTGTTGATTTCGTTGGCTATGGCACCACGTCCGTTGCCGCCGAATCCACCCCAACCGTTACCGCCCCATCCCATGAGGAAGAACAGGAAGATAACCCACATGAAGCCACTACCGTCGCCCCAACCGTTGCCGTTCTTGTTCATAGCAAGAAGAAGGTTAGGATCAAGCCCATTGCGCTGGAGGAGAGGAGCAAGAAGCGACATCATACCGCCACCGCACTGGCCATCATTGCCGAATACATAAGTTTTTGTTTCAGACATAATAATAAAAGTTTAGGTTTCGCCCCAACATTGGGACTTGAAGCAAATTTACTTATTATATAAGGTGTTGCCTAACGATGCTCAAATGAGGAGGATGATGCTCAAAGAAAAACCGCTCTGTTATCACAACAGAACGGCTACAAACGATTATGACAAAAATAAAACTCTAACACTTATTTAGTTTACAACTATCGAGTTCGGTAAGACTCCATGAGAGTTCCTTGAATCCCGGGGACTTGCGTCCGTGAGGAATACGTCCTTCAGATACGTAGCGGTCGAACTTGGCGCGAGACATATTGAGATAACGGCAAGCCTCGTACTTGGAGACACGACGCTCCTTGGCGGCAATCATCGTGCAGAGGTCGAGGAACATGCGTTCTTGCTCGTCAGTAGTGGCACATTCGCCACTATCAATACGGTCGATTAGTTCGACGAGAATCTTGCGTATAGATTTTAAGAGGACTCCCATAGGTTATTTTCTACGATGTATAAGCCATATTAAGCTTACTGTACTTGTTATCATAAGGACTATCGAAATTAGAGGTACGGCGAGCTGCTTCCATAAAGGTAGCTTGCGTTCTACCGGGACGGGGATTTCCGTCTTGTTCTCTCTGGCAGCGTAGACAGTATCGTGCTTGATAGAGAGGCGGTCGCGCCAACGGGTAATCTCTTTGGTGCGATAAACAGTGTCGCCTTTGACAATGGACTCGAAGTAGACGGAGTCGTGCATATAGACGCTGTCAAGGCGGATCTTGTTGATATGCACCGTATCGTGAAGGGTACGTTCGAGGACTACGGGACGAGGTGATGAGCAGCTGGTGCAGGAGACAATAATACCTATCCAGATGGTCATTATCACTACAAACCAATAGAAGTCGCTGATTATTGAGCGCAACCATTCGCGCTGCCCGTTATCGTTTATATTCATAGCTTTTAATTTTTAAGAAGGACACTCTTTGCCTTTTCGAGGAACGCACGTCGATGTTCGAGTCCGTTGGTGCCTCCGTTGATAATCTTCGTTATCTTGACGAGGTCGTCCTTGTCGGCATACTTATTGAGATTATGTGAGTCGAAGAACCACATAGAGGATTTGACAGCACCGAGAGGCTTGGAGAGAAGGTCTGGATTGTTGACAACGTCACCTTTGCAGTATTTGGAATTATTGTATGCGGTATAATTCGCACGTCCTGTGATTTGGATAAGTCCACGACCTCGGTACTTGTATCCGTCACCATCCTTTTGCGGTGTATTGCCGAGCATTTTGGCGAGCCTACCTGTGTCGTACTTGTCGAAGTAATGTGTAGACCCTTGTTCTTCGGTGTACTTAAGACAAGCAGACTCGTGAAGAATCTGCGCGAGGTAATGGCACATACGAAGAGGAGTGGTGATATGAAAGGCTTCTGCATAGCCGTTGATATAGTTGATATACTTGTCAACATAAGGCTCGGAAGCAGGAGCTATCTGAATGAGTTGCTGTCGTGTAAGTTTCATTTGAGGTCGTCGTTATTCGGTTCGGGAGAAAAATGCTTGAAAATCGTGAACTTCTCTACGAACTTGACTGTAAGTATGTAGTAGAGAAGTGATGTGAGCTTATGCCATGTGGAACCAGGCGTACAGAGACTGCGCCAGTTGCGTACGATGTTGGTGCCGAATAGGTAAATGGCAGAAAAACAAACGTATTTGACACAGACAAGCGCCTGTTCTTCGGTGTGCATGAAGTGCCCGACGATAAACATCGATGCTGCCGTAGCGAAGAAGATAAGGCAATAAATGAAACACATGCCAGCCTTTCGCCATGACCATTCCTCGCCGTTGAATATGGCAGCGAGCAGACCGAAGACGAAGTTGACGACAAAGAGTATGAGCATACCTGTCAAGAAGTCCTGAATGGGACTCAATAAGGCGAAGAACGCCCCGGTAACTGCTATTATGATACTTCTAAAATCATTCATACCGCAAATTTAACGTACAAGAGAATACATATTGCGGTGATTCGTCTGTAGGAAGAATAAAAACAGCGACCCTTGGATGGGTCGCTGTGTGGTATTGCTTAGAATTTACCTTCAATGTTATTGAATGCCGAGCGTACGTCGCGTGACAGCGTACGTGCATAGCGCTGAGTTTGTCGGAGATTGGTATGTCCGAGAACCTTTGATACAACGTTTATAGGCATTCCTTTGGAGAGGAACATCGTAGCTGCCGTGGCTCGTCCCATGTGTGAATGTAGACCGTCAACACCTATCATCGAACCTATGACTTTAAGATAGTCGTTGTAGCGCTGATTTGAGAGCGTGGGCAGCTTGTTCTTGTACTTGGTGAGTATATCGACAGCCTGGGGGAGAAGCTGAAGGACGAAATCAACGTCAGTCTTGGCACGGCGGTCGTGATAAAAATACTTACCGTCGATAAGGTCGCACTCGTTGAAGTCGAACGCCATGAGGTCAGCATACGCAAGCCCGGTGTAACACTGGAATAGGAAAAGGTCGCGAGCCTTGCAGAGGTGAGCCGTGGAAACGGTGAGATTGCGGACGGCATCAAACTGCTCGACTGTGAGGCAATCGACATACTTCTTGTCGCCACGGCTTATCTTGAAGCTAAGGCGACGATACGGATTTTCCTGCACAAGGTTGTCAATGACTGCATCGTTAATGAAGAGTTTTAGATACTTGTGATAGTTGTAGATGGTGGACTGCCCTATCTCGCGAGTATGCAAATATTCGTCCATCGCACGGACATTGGCGACGGTAAGGTCAGCGAAGGAAACTATCTTGCCCCACGAGCGCAAGAAGCGAGTGAAGACACGGTAGCGAGTCTTAGTGCTTTCAGACACACGCCGCTTAAGGGTACGCTGTTCACAGTAGGTAGGGAAATCCATTTCCTCGGCACGTTCGCCTTGATAGAGCTTGGTGATAGAGTTGAAATCGAAGTTGTCGTCGCTGTAAGACTTGCTTACAATTTTGTCGGCCTTTGTGCAGAGAACTGCAATACGCTTATTCAATTCGTCTTTGTCGGGACGGTGGACGACCTTGTTTTTGTTGTTGTCCCACTCGTTAGGGGCGATTCTTATGCCTGTCGCGAAGTACTTCTGCTTGCGACTCAGACTGAACCTTATTTCCACAGAACCGGGCTTTCCTTCTTCCGTGGCGTGCTTTCTGTCATAAACAATGTTAAATTTCAAAATTGCCATAATGCATAAATCTTTAAAGGTGTTTATAATGTATCGGGAACAGAAACACGCATTTGGTAATACATTTTTTGGCATTTGGTAATACATTAGTAATACATTTACCTCAAAAATACATTCAGAATGCGCGGAAAGCCGATGTATGCAGGTGTACCCGAACGCTGCGACGTAAAACGTTTTATAAACACGTATACGTATTTAATACGTTTATAATCAACAACTTACACGAAGCAAAATACCGATAACGGCTTGATTGAGAAGCTGTTATCGGTATTATCAGATGTAATGCAAAATGTGCTATATGTGATCCGCATGGGATTATATGCATGATGCTATAGGTATCTGATAACCAGCGTTCTCGGCGTTTCAATGCAAAGGTAGGTAATTTTTTGGTAATACAAAAACTATTTTATAAAATATTTTACAACATGGTGGTTTTATAATGCGTTAACAGATGTAAACGGGGATTTGGATGATTGCCCAACTTTGCGTATCTTTGTAACGCTTATTAGAAGTCACACGCTGATAGCTACGTTTACGGGTAAAAATTCCTCTATATACGGGAGTCCTCATTCAAAGTTCGGAGTGTGACACGAACGACGAATGGGGACTCTTCTTTTTGTCCCTGTTCTTTGGTCGGAGTGTAAGAGACGGCTAAATACACCACGCGTCATTTCGACATTAAACAAAGTCTGCAAGTGGGACCCGGGGCAGAAGCGCAAGAGTTGATTGGAGAAGACGCGGGAAGGACGGTAGCGAACACCGAAAGCTCCATACACTAACTGTCGTTAGCTGGCAAGTGGTGGTGACGGTCTGATTCCTGACGGGGCTCATCGTTATACGGACTCTCACTTATAGACGGATTTCAAAGTCCTCTATAAGGGGAGAGTCTGCTCTAATCCTCAAGCCTTCTGTGGCTCTTTTTAACCTTTAGATTATGAATATAGATAGATAATAAAAAGAACTCGATAAACTTTTATTTCATACTCGGAAATCTTAATTTCAGTCGGATTCAAGAGTGAATCTAAAGACAGGCACCTATTCGTGAGAACAGATGCCTGTTTTTTTGTACTATCACTGCCTTTTAGGACGAAGTGGTATCAGCCTACAAGTTGCTGGCGGTCGAGGGACTGCTTGTCTTGATTCTTCTCTAAAATAATGGAGCGAAGTTCCTTGATGATGCCTTCCTTGACGAGGAGTTCGGTCTCGTAACGTTTTTTTAGTTCGGCTACGTCGGGCTGGTCAACGATAAGCATACTGCCCTGGCCTCGTATGAGCCATTCTGCCGAGACTTCGGGGAAGAGGCGGAGGATATTCTCGATGAACTCCAGTTTAGGGGCTTGGGTGCCGTTTAAATAGTTTGTGACGGTGGATGGACGCTGTCCAAGACGGTCAGCGAGTCCGCGTCCTGACAAGTCGTAGTGTCGGCGGACGGCTTCGAGGCGTTCAATGATAGTTGTCATAGTGTAAAACAGTTTATTGATGTGTACGTATGTGAAAATATCTAAATTGTAACGCTTTTCTGTTACGTTTTCTTGGTCATTTGCCTAAACTATTGTACATTTGCACTCGAAAACGTTACAGATAACGTTTTATATAAACTTTAACGACACAAATTTACAAAAAATATGGCAAAGCTGGTTAGAAAAAAGAAAATAATTGTACCGAGAAACAAGATTTCGGTATTGATGTCACGATTTGAGTGTGGCCAGTGTATGGTATACAACGCTCTTGCATATCGTTCGAAGAGTGATAGGGCTGAGAAGATACGCAAGATGGCGTTGAATGAGTTCGGAGGCAGGAACGTCAGCGTGCCTGTGTACGAACAGTAGGAAAGGATTAGCTGAAATCAGATATTAATGCAATTTGTTTAAATGACGTGGAAGCGACCACTCACATGATTTTTCATATTCTAACTAATCGTTAAATAATGTCTGCCTGGTGCGTGAGCATAGGGCAGTTTTTCAGAAATCTAAAACTGACGCTATATGCTGCAACTTTTCTCGACGCAGACCTACCAGGATAAGGTAGATGCGATATATAAGCTGCTCAATACTGATACGGCCTGTCCGATAGAGTTGTTTGAGTGGCGTATGAGGCGGATACACTGCCTTAACTTGAAGATTAAACAACGTTCTGCCGACATGGGCAGGAGGGAGGAGATATACTAAGTATGTTCTGGAAGAAAAAGAAAAACAAAGACAAGTCCGAGACTTGGGGCAAGGCTGCAAGGACGGGCAAATGGAGAAGTACCACGTCGCTTAAGGCAAAGCTTGACAAGGTATTTTCGATGTATATCAGGCTTCGGGACTCGAAGGTGTATGGATATGAGTATTTCCGATGTGTGAGTTGCGGGAGGGTGTTGCCCTTTGAGCAGGCTGACTGCGGACACTACATATCGCGAACCAATATGGCTCTGAGATATTCGGAAGACAACTGTTCGGCGCAGTGCCGTTTTTGTAACCGCTTCATGGATGGCAATATACTTGACTATCGCCAAGGACTGATAAGGAAGATTGGCGAACAGAGAGTAACGCTGCTTGAAGCAAGGAAGCACGAGGCGAAGAAATGGTCGAACTGGGAGCTTGAAAGGCTCATAGAACACTATGAGGGCGAGGTAAGGAAAATGAGAAGTAACACATAGGATATTTTCTCATATATAAATTCAAGTTTTTAGGTTATTGATGTAAAAATCTTTGCAGCAGCGGCTGCTACGTATGTTTTTGATTAAAAAACATCTGTCCGGTTCGTGAGAATAGGGCGGTTTAAAAAGGGGGCGTGACTACGGCTTGGGTAGCGTAGAGTTATAAAGAAGTGGTTCCGATGTGAGGGTTCGATTCCCTCTGCCCCCACGAAAATCTTAATTTTATTTGTCATAAAACACTCTTGTTGTTCGGTTCGTGAGAATAGAACAACATTTTACTACGAAACTATAAAACAAAATATAACATGAACAAGGAATATGTATTGGACAAGATACGTGAGCTGATGCCGGACGATTCGAAGAGACCGATGGGCGTTGGCTATGTGGAACTGAAGAACGCTGTGCAGGCTGACTTGAAGAAGATAATGAACGAGCTGTTGAAGGACGGTGAGATAAACTACTTCAAGACGCTAAACGGTGTGACAGTGTATTTGAAGGACTCAAAACTATAACACAATATGAAGAAGATATTGATAGACAAGATATGCCTGCGATACTTCAAGGGCGTAGAGGACAAGGAAATCGTACTGGAAGACCATATCAACGTGATAAAAGGCCGTAACGGTACGGGTAAATCGACGATAGCCGATGCAGTCAGCTGGGTGCTCTTCGGAACGAACCAGGCAGGTGCCACTAAGTTCGGCATCAAGACCAAGGACAAGGACGGCAGGGAGATTGAGGACGTGGCGCACTCAGTGGAGATTTCGCTCAGTGTACAGAACGAGCAGGAAGGCATGATGTGCTACGTACTGACACGTACACTGACCGAGACCCGTAAGGAAGACGGCAGCGTGACGAACAACTACACATATAAGGTGGACGGAGAGGTAGAGACGGCAGGAGACTTCAAGAAGGTCGTTGACGCCATTTGTCCTGAAGAAGTGTTCCGTCTGTGCTCATCGCCATACAGCTTTACTCAGATGGACTGGAGCGAGCAGCGCAAGAGGCTGAACGAAATGTTCGGCGTTCCGAGCGTGGAAGACGTGACGGGTGGCGACAAGAAGTATGACGCTATCAAGGAACTGCTTGAGAAGGACGATGTCGACAAGATACTGAAGCACTTGAACTACAAGCGCAAGGAGGTGCAGAAGAATCTGGACGAGGTGCCCGTAAGACTTGAAGCCTTGAAGAACGTGCTGCCGAAAGCAGAGGACTGGGCTGCAGTAGAGAAGCTGATTCTGGAGAAGAGAAAGGAGATAACTGAAACACGCAAGAATCTCAACACTATAGACAACGGCGGTGCAGACTTTATACGTAAGTATCAGAATATAAGTACTCTGAATCTTGATCACAAGCGCAAGCGCATCATGGAAGAATCGGCGCAACTCAGGTTGGGCGAGATAATTAAGGCGAACGCCGAAGCCAAGACAGCATGCAAGAAGGCTGTAGCGGAAGCGGAGCAGAATATCGAAGACTTGAAACAGAAGTTGAAGTCGTTTGATGTAGCATTGGTAAAATGCGACGCACGTATGAACGAACTTGACGCAGAGAAAGCCGACGGCAAAGAGAAATGGAAGCTCATAAAGGCAAGAACGTGGGAATGGAACGAGGACGTTGCCTTCTGCCCTACCTGCAAGCAGGCTCTTCCGGAAGACCAGGTGCAGAAGATTATGGAGGAGTCGAAAAAGGCATTCCTTAACAACCAGGCGTCAGATCTCAAGAAGCTGGGTGACGACGCTGCAAGAATAAAAGAAGAAGTAAAGAAGTGTGAGGAGAACACTGAATACTTCAAGACGCAGCAGAAGGCGACGCAGACACAGCTCGACAAGGCTGAGGCTGAACTGATAGAAGCCCGAAAGGCTCTGGAGAAACAGACGAAGAAGGAAGAAGAGAAGGTGAGCGTAGAGACCTTGCTCGCAGAGAAACCCGAGTACAAGCAGGTGTGCGACCGTATCAAGAAGATAGAGGCTGAACAGGAGAAGCCGGCTGACGAGGGCATGAGCGAGGAAGACAAGAAGTTGAAGGCGGACGTGGAAAAGAAGCTGAAAGACTTGGAGTCAGAGAGAGAAGTGCTCGCGTCACGGCTTGCAGTAAAAGCGCAGTGGGAGAAGGTGAACGCACAGATGGACGCTCTGCAAGAGAACCGCGCACAATGGAAGGAACAGACAGATGCGCTTGACGAGAAGATAAAGGCAGCAAGCGACTTTCAGAAGCGCTCGTGCGAGGTGCTTGAAGAGAACGTGAACAGACGGTTCAAGTTGGTAAGGTGGAAGATGTTCCGCCGACAGCTCGACGGTACGGACAAACCATGGTGTGAGTGCTCGGTGGACGGTGTGCCCTACTCAGACCTGAACACGGCAGCGAAGATAAACGCAGGTCTCGACATAACGAGCACGCTGAAGCAATACTACGGAGTGGACGTGCCTTGCGTGATAGACAATGCTGAAACGGTGCAGGAGCCCCTGTATGAGGGAGGTCAGCAGATAAGGCTGACGGTGACGGACGACGAAGACATAGTGATAGGCTATGAAAATAGAGACGAAGTATAGCATCGGAGATACCGTGTGGTTTCTGGACGGGTATCGTGCGCAAAGCAGCAGGATAACCGGTATAGAGGTGCAGGTATTGGGCAAGTCAAAGCCCTTCGTACAATACAGATTCTGCGTGTTTCCTCCAATTAAGGAGGAGCACGCATTCAAGACAAAGGAAGAACTGATTAAATACATAGGAAAATGACACAGACAATGACAACAGCAGTGGCGAAGCAGCCACAGAAACCAAACAAGAATGTGGCAGTAGCTGCATTCAAGAAGGTTGCTGAAAACAAGTATTATCAGCAGCTTATGCAAAACGCATTGAAAGAGAACGCAGGTGCGTTTGCAACATCTATGATGGAACTCGTAACAAGTGATGAAAATCTGTTGCAATGTGACCCGAATGAATTGATGGCGGAAGCAATCAAGGCTGCATCGTTGCGACTTCCATTGAACAAGCAATTAGGGCAGTGTTATATTCTACCCTTCAAAAGTAAGGGTAAGCTGAAGCCCTCACTTGTGATTGGCGTGAAGGGTTATGTTAACCTCGCATTGCGCACAGGTAAATATGAGACCCTTAACATGGATGTCGTGTATGAAGGCGAATACGGCTGCTTCAACAAAATAACTGGAGAACTGCAGTTGAATCCTGAAAACAAAAAAAGTAACACACCTATCGGCTATTTCGCTTATATGAGAAAGAAGGATGGATTTGCCAAAATCCTTTACATGACAATAGACGAAATATGCGCCTATGCAAAGGCGTTTGCTCCAACTGTAAAATACAGTAATATAGACGCGAATGGCCTAAAAGAGATTGCCTTGAAACAGTCTGCAATGATTTTCAATGATGGTGTTGGATGGTTTCAGAACTTTGAAAGCATGGCATTGAAGACCGTACTGCGTAGACTACTTTCGAAATGGGGAGAATTGACCATTGACGACAAGGGTAGTCAGAAAATTGAATCTATGGATGAGGCGATGCCTTCGGAGTTTACGAGAGACAATGGTTTCGCGGAAGCAAAGGAGATTCTCTCTGTGGACGCTAAGACTGGCGAGATTATTGGCGGGGCTGACACTGAGCCTTCCGAAGCCTCCTCGGGCCTCTCTAAGCCTTTGGGCGAGAAGGCAGGTGATGCAGACGACGACAATCCGTTCGATTAATGGAATTGCGCATCGTAGGCAGTTCGAGCAAAGGCAACGGCTATTTGCTCGAAGCGGAGAATGGCGACCAGCTTCTTATTGAGGCTGGCTGTCATTTGAGAGAATACCAAGATGTTGGGCACCTTAAAAGAAGTAGTGCACGTGGAATGATAGTAAGTCATGAACATGGCGACCATTGCAAGTATGTGCGTGAGTTTACCAGTGCCGGGATAGACTTACTGAGCACATCGGCGGTGAAGGAGAAGAACAGATATGGCGTGACTGCCGTGGAGCACGGCAAGACATATCATCTTGGGGACTTCGCTGTGACGCCGCTGAGTGTTGAGCATGACGTGGAATGCTTCGCTTATCTTGTGCATCATAAGGAAATGGGGACGCTGATGTTCGCCACGGACTGCTGGAATCTGCACCAAGTGGTGAAAGGCGTGGCGCATTATCTTATCGAGGCTAACTACCAGGACGACATTCTGGACGAGGCTGTGAGAGAGGGACGCACGGTGGCATCGCAAGCGGACAGAATAAGGCTGAGCCACATGAGTCTGAAGCACTGCATAGAGTACTTGAAGATGTGCGAGGCGGACAAGACAGCGAGAACGATAACGCTGATACATGCAAGCGGAAGACATCTGGACAAGCAGAATGCGGAACTGGCGGTGGCAGGACAGACTGGTGTTGCGACATGGGTGGCGAAGCAAGGGTTGGAAATATTATTAATGTAAGAAAATAGAACAAAATGAAAATATCTAAATGGAAAGTAACCGCTTTTGTGGTGTGGGTTGTTACAACACTCGTTGTTGTCAGCGTTGCGCTGAGAGGTGTAAGTAAAGCTGACACAGCAACAAATCTGATTAGCGTAGCAATCCTTTTATTTTGGACGCTCTTGTCCTTAGCAACGAATTGTCTCACTTTTAAAAATAATAAAAACAATGAGTAAAATTAAATCAATCTGTATGTTTTCGCTGCTCGCAGCAGCCGTGTCTCTAACCTCTTGCAGCGAGCGCATCGACGCAGGCTCTGAGGGTATCCTCGTTAACCTTTATGGTACAGACAAGGGTGTTGACGACGTTAGTCTCGTCACTGGCCGTGTGTGGTACAACCCCTTCACCGAGGAGGTCTACGAGTATCCCACGTTCGTACAGACCATCGACTACCCGGCTTTCACTGTCAATGCCAAGGACGGTTCTGAGTTCACAGTAGACCCTACGGTCTCTCTCAAAATGATTGACGGAAACGCCCCCAAGGTATTCAAAAAGTACCGCAAGGAGCTCAGCGATATTGTCAATGGTACGCTGTTCAACTACGTCAAGGATGCCTTCCGCATACAGCTTAACAAGTACACCACCGACCAGATTGTCAGCAATCGCGATACTGTTGAACGTGCTATAGAGGCACAACTAAGCGAAGCACTTGCCAATGAGCACTTTCATCTCGAACAGCTCACCTCTGGTCTCAAATACCCAAACTCTATCGTGCAGGCAGTAAACCAGAAGAACAAGGCCATTCAGGAGGCACAACGAGCACTCAACGAGGTTGCCGTCAAGAAGGCCGAGGCCGAGAAGATGCTTGTACAGGCACGTGCCGAGCGCGAAGCCAACGAGCTCAAGTCTGCAAGCCTCACTCCAGCCATCCTCAAAAAGATGTGGATTGAGAAGTGGGATGGCAAGCTCCCGGTTTACGGAAACGTGCCGCAGATCATGATGACCAAGTAATCATTCCTCTCCCCTGGTGACAGCAGGGGAGAAATAAGACAACAATATGGAAAAAGAAACGTTTCAAAAAGCTATCATTAAGAGTCGTTGTATAGATGCTTGTACAAACACTAATTATCTATTTGTTAGTGGGGAATCAAATGAAGCGGCATATAAGAGCATTGACTTACTTATAGAACTCGACAAAGAGTTTCGTCATAAACTTATGATTTTACTTGCGGAGACACAGAAGCGTTTGCAAAAGGAATTTGATGAACTCTAAAACGGTTTGCATCATGAGAGTACCAAGGAAGATAAAGAAGGCAGCGAAGTCCATTGAGCGTCATATGCGACATACGACAAGCGGATTGTTGGTAATCCCTTATAGCGAATTTGTTGTAAAAGGACGCTACACAAAGTGGAAGCAGAAATGCTTAAACGAAGTCAAAAGAGAAATTCTGAAGAAGTTGCTTGAAGAATGGCAACATTTTAATGACACTATTCCAGAATTAATAACGGAATTATTTTGAAAGGGGGGTAAGGGGGTATGGCGACTTTTGAGAGGCTGAACGACCCGAGGCAGTATATGGCTGCTATGAGAGAGATAGACAAGGCTCGCGACTGCGGGTATGCGATAGACATAGTGAAGCACAGAGAGGTGGCTACGAACAAGCAGATGGCTTATCTGAACTTCATCATAAGCTACTACGGATATAAGCAGGGTGAGACTTTCTACAGTGTGCTACGGACGATACAGCAGGACGTGTGTCCGCATATCTTCCTGGCAGAGGAGGGAAAGAAACCGAAACCTCTGTGCTATCTGACTACAGCAGAAATGTCGAGCGTGATAAGGAACTTTCTGGACTATGCGTCGATGAGCGAGGTAATGATACCGGACAAGGACGACGAGAGAGGTCTGAGAAGCGCAAAGGCAGAGCTGGCGAGCGGTGGCGCAGGCTGGGTGTGAGGAATGTTGAGTTAGGAATTTTGAATGTTGAATTGGTCGGCTTTGCCGATTTTGAATTAATAAATTAGGAATTAAGATGATACATATAGAAGGACCGATAATAAAGATTCTGCCCGAGAAGAGCGGCATAAGTCAGTCGGGCAGAGAATGGAGAGAACGTGACGTAGTGATAGGGTATGTGGCGAGCTTGCAATATCCGAAGAATGCAGTCGTGACGTTTAGGGGTGCGCAAGTGGACGTGGTGAACCAACTTGGCAATGGCGACGCTGTGGGATGCGACATAAGCATTGACGCAAGAGAGTGGCAGGGTCGGTGGTTCAATACAGTTGTCGGGTATAATCTGAAGAAGTTGTAATATGACTATTCCCGATGAGATACTTGACCTTGACCTGGTGAAGATAGGAATGTATATCTACATCAAGAGGAAATGCGGTAAGGCTGGTGAATGTGACGTGTCAATGAAGGAATTAGGTGACCGTTTCGGGCTGACGAGACCGACGACAAGCAGGTATCTCACGGAGTTGTTCAGTCTAAAGGTTTTGTTTCAAAACGGACACCAAACGGACACCAAACGGACACTTATCACATTAAAACCCAATGGGTTAGATAGCATAGGCGGACACCAAACGGACACCAAACGGACACCTGAACAGGAACTTAAAGAGAGAAAGTTGACGTTTGGGATGCAGCTCAAACCTTTCAGCGGAACTTACCCAAGGCCGATGCTTGTAGAATTCTACAACTACTGGACAGAGGTGAAGGAAGGAGGAAGAAAGATGCGATTCGAGAAAGAGAAAACGTTTGAGATAGCAAAGAGATTGGCACGGTGGAGCAAAAACAATTACGGCAAGAGCAGCTCTGAACAGCGTATGCACACGGACGGGACTGTTCTTCATGCAGAACAAATGGATTATACGAAAGGTACATGGTAGATGAACTTTAATTTCAAACAGATGGTGGAGAGCCTGAAAGACACGGGCTATCCTGCCGAACCCGACAGGGTGAGAATAAAGGTGGCGAACGCTGAGGCAAGGCTGAGGGCTGGGTTGGACTACTTCACGGGCAAGGGAGTTTGGAACGAGGAGAACTACAGACCCGTAGTGGAGTGGCTGGAAGACAACAAAGGTCGAGGGCTGCTGATAAACGGAGGCTGCGGTCTCGGGAAATCGCTGATAGGCATGCGTATAATACCGATACTTATCAATACGGCATGCCGAAAACTCGTCAGCGTGTACAGAGCGCAGGATCTCGTGTCGCAGCCAGACGCTATACTGAGCAAACACATAATCTATATAGATGATGTGGGGACTGAGAATGTAGCGAACAACTATGGAAACAAGCGCATACCTTTCATGGAGTTGTGCGACTTGGCTGAGATTAAGGGTAAGCTGCTGATATTGACAACAAACCTTGACATTCCTCACTTAGAGGAGAAATACGGAGAGCGCACGATAGACAGGCTTAGAGCTATCACGAAGTGCGTAACGTTTAGAGGTAAATCACTTAGAAAATAACTAAAAAAAGAGGAAATATGACTGTAACGAGAATTGACTTTGTAGACAATGCTACGACCAGAGAGGCAGGCGTCTACGCAGTAAGGTACGGATGGGCATTTGTAAAGGGTGTGTGCCGTGAAGTTAACGAGTTTGTGCATCGGCTGCCATGGGTGTGCATAGGCGCTGTGCTGATAGTGGCAACGTCGGTGAGCTACGTGTGCATTGCGGAAGCGAGAGCTGAACGTGACAAGGCGAACAAAGCGCAGATGGAGCTACAGCAGCAAGTAGAACAGCTCTCATGCGCTGTCGAAGCAGAAAGGAGTGCAAAATGATTCACAATCCATTTATGCCTCGTGAGCAGCGCACAGCAATCCTCACGTTCGACAACGGTCAGCGGGTACGTGCCGAAATCCTCATTCCCAAGTCAGACCGACCAATCTTTCACGACGACCTCGAACGTCGCTTTATAGAAGACTTCCACAAGTCGCAGCCTAATGCTGCTCACAAACTTGTCAAAGTTCACATTCTACGCAATTAAAAAAACATACGACAATGACAACATTCAACAAAGACCTCTCGCCTATAGACCAGGCACGTATAATACTGCGCAACTACGACAAGGTAGTCGAAGAACGCGACAAACTGCTAAAGGAGAACGAGCGCCTGAACAATCTCGTAGAGCAGAAGGACGTGCTCTATCGCAATATGCTTGAGCGTATGGAGGCGAAGAACAAGTCAAGTGCCATTGAGAGCAAATACAAGAATTTGCAAGTTCAGCATGACAGGCTCAACAAAGAGTATGAGAAACTGAAGGGCGCACGATATTCGGTGGAGATAGTGAAGCAACTGTGCGGCATTTTAAAGACATACAGCAAGCAGCTGCGCAAGACTGGACTGAATATTGACGCTATAGAGGAGCTGTTTGACAGCAGTGCAGAAGAGCCGTCAGAAAAAGAAACAATACTGGGCAAATGCATCTACGACAAGCAGACACAGAACTTCATTGACTACGTGCGTGAAGTCATTGATGTTTGGCACACTACTGGTACGCTGCGAGGCATATCTCTGCTTTCCAGCCGGTACAGAGTAACCGCTCTCACTAAAGAGCTGTTCTTTATTTACAACCTTGACAAGGACGGCGTAGACGATGCTACTATAGCGAAAGTTTACGAACAGGTAAAAAAACGATAAAAACAACAGAGTAATGAAGGAAGAGTATACATCATGGGAGTACTTCAAAGAAGATACTCCTATTACCAACATTCAAGTAAATTCTTAACACCATTTGTAACTATGAAGAAGAAAATCAAGACATGGCTCATACACCTTCTGGGTGGAGTGACGGTTGCTGAAAATAGAAAGAGAAATGAAAAAATTTTCCTTCTTGGCATGAAAGGTGCATGCATCGATATTCGTGACTATGCCGATTCTCTCTACGGCAAACCAGCCGACGAATGGTGCAAGCTGATGTACGAGTTTATATGTGGACTACAAGAACGTATTACGCATGAATTTGACGAAGAAAGACCAACGGGAAAATAGGATTTCCGGAAATGTGTTACAATAAAAATTACAACAATGAGTAATAATATTAACATTGCAGAGATATTGAAGGACTGCCCTGAAGGGATGAAGCTGTACTCGCCGTTGTTCGGAGAAGTAAAGCTCAATGGAATTTCAGAAAATAGTGTTTCTATTTTATCAACGTATATCGACGGAAGTGACGATCGCGATTCTTTCTCGAAAAATGGAAAATACTATCAAAAGTATTCACAATCAGAATGCCTTCTCTTCCCATCCGCAAAGATGCGCGACTGGACGAAGTTCTTCAAGCGAGGCGACGTGGTGTATATCAAAGAAGCTAACTATGTCACAGATTACGCTATCTTTGAAAGTTGGAAAAACGATGATTACACTGAGTTTAACGCTTCAATCTTTTATAGCAATAAGTCTGGATTCGCAGAAAGAAAGGTGTGTACTGCAAAGTTGTATACTAAAGCTAATGACATCCTAAAAGCGAAGCTTATCACCTTTATAGAACAACATTACAACGGCAAGTACAATCCCGACACCCTGCAAGTAGAACCAGTAAAGCCCGAATGTCCGTTCAAGCCGTTCGACAAGGTGCTGGTGAGGGATGATGGAACACAAGAATGGTGCGCTAACTATTTCTCACATTACAGGGCGTATGATAAAGAGTATCCTTATGCTTGTATAGACAGCCATTATCGTTACTGCATCCCCTACGAAGGCAACGAACACCTGCTTGGCACAACAGTCCCATACACGGAAGGAGGCAGCGAATGAGCTGCCCCTTCTCTCTCGAAAGCGTCAAGTTCCGTGAGACCGCACACATAGCCTTCGAGGACGAATACGTCACGGCATACCAGTCCACCGACATCGTTCCGAAGATATACAAGAGCGTCAATACCCCTCGTGACAAGAACGGATTGGCATCAGGCAAACCCAAGACCTACTACCGTACACGGTACAGCGAGTGGGTCACGGAAAAGACATTTGTTACACAATATCAGAAAATCAGAGAAAAATTCTAAGTTATGATAATAGAAATATTGAAAATCATCGCCAGCCTCTCTATCACCATGGCGCTATTTTATGCGTTCTTTAAAGTTGGCAGACAGAGTGTTTACGACCATATCCTTGAGCGTTTTAGCGACGCTGTAAATATTATCGATAAGCAGAACGCATACATACAATCATTGGAAGAAAGAGAAAGACACGACCCTAAGCGCCCTATGCTAATCGAATACGAGCCTTCAGTCCATGCCGAAGACTTCATTGACAGCCTGCGACGCATGATAGTAAAGTATGGCGACAAACTTGTTGAGCTCGAAAATGCAGACATTACGGATATTATCTACGATGCCGACCGGGGATTCTTCACCCCTACCTGTTTGTGTGACATACCTCTTAAGGCGAGTGAGCTAATCCTCTTGACACAGCAACTGCAAAATACACACGGCAATCTCGCAGTAGAGTGTCCAAAGATGATGCTCTCATCAATCACATATTATGCAGACACCAATAAGTTTCATATCAGTTAAAACACCATTATATGAAAGACGTATTCACAATCCATCAAGCAGATAACGGCATAACAATGAAGTATGACGAATATTCTCAGGTGATTGAGTACACCCATAATCCAGACGGCAATGGAAAGGACAATCTTTATCTCAACCTCGGCAGGTACCTTTACTGTCTGATAGAGTGTGCAATGAACAGAGAAGCGGCGAATAACGTTCAAGTGGAACTCAACATAACTAAAGCAGAATAATATGATAGACGAAAAGAAAATCACAGAAGCAGTAAACGCATACATTGGCTACCCTAAAGAATTAGGAGAAGGCATAGAAACATCTATGAGACGTGATGCCTTCCGTGATGGAGTGGAATGGTTTAAGGAGGCTATTTGGCACAAGAGAGAAGAAGAGCCTACTGAGGAAGGTGTTATCATTAAACGACTTGCCAAAAAGGATGAAGTATATCTTACTTTCTTCAACTGGGTAAAAGTCAAGGACGATATTATCAAGTCGCAAAAGATGTATGGAAGCACTCAAGATCAGATAGTCCTATGCGTGCGTATCGCTTGGAAAGAATGCGGAAACTTCGACAAGTGGTGCTATCTTGCCGACCTGTTGCCGAAAGGAGGTGACAAATGATTAAAGCAGAAGACCCAAGAATAGGAGACGATATTAACATCGAGCCTATTCCCTTAACCTCAAAAATCCTCGAAAAGAACGGGTGGAAGCGAGATAAACTGGTGTCATACATTTATGGTCACGAAGCTCACAACATTGAAGTTATCTGCACTCCTAATAGTGAATGGATGTATGTTACTTTTAAAGGTGACACCATACACAGGATAAAGTACGTCCACGAGCTCCAGCACATACTTTGGGCACTGGGCTTGGACGCAAATCTAAAGATATAAACCAAATCTAACAATTTTTTAAAAATAAAGAAACAATGGAAACAAACATTGGTAAGAAAGTAATTATCCGTGGCGACCGCAGCGGAGTAGAGTTCGGAACACTTGTAGCACAGAACGGTAGGGAAGTGACATTGCGCAACGCACGTCGCCTTTGGTATTGGGATGGTGCGGCTTCATTATCACAGCTTGCCAAGGACGGAACGTCGAATCCAACAAACTGCAAGTTCACTGTCACGGTTGGTAGTATCATAATTCTCGACGCAATCGAGATTATTCCTTGTACAGACAAGGCAATCAAGTCTATAGAGGAGGTGAGAGAATGGAAACGTTAGAAGACCGCATCAAGGACTTTTTAAGCCTTGGCTCTGGCGATGGCGATGGCTCTGGCTCTGGCTATGGCGATGGCTCTGGCTATGGCTCTGGCGATGGCTCTGGCTCTGGCTCTGGCGATGGCTCTGGCTATGGCTCTGGCTATGGCTCTGGCGTAAAAGAAATAAATGGCGACCTTGTCTATATTGTAGACGATGTGCCGACAATAATCAAATCTGTTCGTGATAACATAGCGCAAGGTTTTATATTACAGCGTGATTTGACACTGACTCCATGCTATGTTGTTAAAGAACAGAATAGATTCGCACATGGCGACACCCTGCACGACGCCTTCTCTGCTCTACAAGAAAAGCTCTATGATGACAGTACCGAAGAGGAGCGTATCGAGGCATTCCGCAAGAATTTCCCCGAGTATGATACACCATATCCAAATCGTGACCTCTTTGCCTATCATCACGTACTCACAGGCTCATGTCGAATGGGACGCGAGAGTTTCTGCAAGGATAAAGGCATAGACCTTGATGGCAGCACGACAGTCCGTGAGTTTGTCGAATTAACAAAGGATAGTTACGGAGGTGATGTAATCTGCAAGTTACCCGAAGTTTACGGAATAACAGAGCATTAAAAATACAAGCTTATGAGAGCAAGATTAGCAAAGAAAATCGTGAAGGCAAGCCCTTTATATGAATGGTATTGCAATCTATTTGGTAAAAAGCCGTGCAAAAATAAGTATTGGTTACAAAAATGGGAGATACGACGTTGCGTCGTAGTTTTTCATCAGAAAGGGAAAGCTGATTATCGCCTACTTGTAGCTTCACACAAAGCGGATGTATATTGTCGGTCAATTTTTGATAAAATAAAATCTCGCAGAACGCTAATATAGAAAATAATTAACTAATCATCCTCTCCCTGGTGACAGCAGGGAGAGATAAACAAAACAAAGATGAAGAATGTAATACAAGGGGATTGTCCGTGCTGTCCTTATGCAGACCTATATGGTGGATATTGTAGTTATTATCACTTTTTTCCTGCCAATATCAATTTCGGAGAAGCAACATGCCGTTGTGAAAATTTAAAACCAAGAAAGGAAGAAGGGAAATGAACAGTCGACAGCGAAATAAATATGCTTATGTGATGAACGAATGTGCCCACAATAAGACTTATATAGAGCAAGAGCCGTATGGTGACTACTATGTTCCTCGTGAAGTCTTCAAATGTGCAAGACAACCGCAATTCAGCGAAAATTTCAGTGATGAGTTCCAAGACTGCTCTTCAGACATATGTAGAACATGCAAGTCCTTCACTCTCTCACGCAAAACAATGAAACTTGCGAGAGAACGCAGGGATTATGATAGATATATGAACAGAAATTATTATAAAATAAAAGAACAATGAAGTTTATAGAAGTAATTTCTGATACACGTGATACTGTTAGTATTCCAGTATCAGACATCAAGGAAATCCATGATTGGTGCGGTGGAAATAGTTCCGTCCTAACAGTACATGGTGAATATTACTATAGTGGACTTTCACGTAAACAACTTATAGAAAAAATCGAAAATTTGTAACTATGTCAACATCTGATTTTTCACACATTGGTCTTAAGCGACCAGTAGAACATAATAAGCAGCCAAACCGCATAATATACTTCGGTACTAATGGCTGTGTTGGGCATTATCCTTTGGGAATCAACTTTCATCTTACACGAAAAGAGTATAAGGATTTTGAAAAGATAGACAGAATCATAACTGACGAGTTTTTAAATGAAGCTACAGGAACTTTTTTCCGTTATATAACAAATGGTATTCTTTATATTGGTTTCGGTGTCCCTTATTCTCCAGATGATGAACGCCCAGGTAGTAAGACTATCGTATTAGTTGAAAATGGAACAGTTCAGAAAGTAAAGGACGCAATCTTGCAAAATCCTTTCCTCTTGGACAAATTCAATAAAGTAAAAGAGAAGTATAAACTTAACATTGATTTTTTGGAGGACAAAAAATGATGGAGAATATAATTGACATGGAGGGATTGTTATGAATGTATTCTTTTATAAAAAAGAGGATGAGGAAAATTCCATATTGCAATATGAAAAATGCACTTACAATAATA
>ERZ1034992.440-NODE-440-length-23811-cov-12.130493_pt1 | contig 23811 bp, 25 predicted proteins | sample MGYA00520695_ERZ1034992 | MGnify/ENA primary metagenome ERZ1034992 (study PRJEB33766, sample SAMN09781778) | gut metagenome | biome: gut microbiome | host: Homo sapiens | place: Madagascar | study: EMG produced TPA metagenomics assembly of the PRJNA485056 data...
CCTCCTACTGTCGCGTTGTTGGTGACACCCAGACTGTCCGCTGTCGTCGCTCCGGTCGTTCCGACGGTAAATTTACCTCCGGCTGCTGAAACCGAACCGTCAGCCCCCAAAGTGGTCTTGGCAGTACTAAGATCAGACTGCCCACTACTATCGGGCGCATCTTTTCCTATTGAAATCGAACCATCATTATTCAGACTTGTCGTATTCCCCACATTGTGAATATCTTTCGCCGCAATCGATCCTTCTTTCACTAAAAGATTACCTTTTGTTATCTCAGCATCCTTATCCGACACAACCAGTCCGGCATTACTGACAACAAAATTATTACCATTAAGGCTTGCGTCTGGCGCTGTTTGTGCATAAGCCACGCCCCCTACGGACAAAGCAGCCCCCACAACCGTTGCCGCAACGAGTTTCGTTCCCGATTTCACTGCCGTTTTCGCCAGTTCACTGGCCACCACCAGCATCCCTTTTCTTTTATTGAATACAACCTTGTATATTCTGTTCACCTTACTCTCCCTGTTGGTATGGCTTTTACGAGCTTTTTTCAGCTTTCCACTATCTTGCGTCTGCTAATACACAAAAAAAGACACTAAAGATGTCTCTATCAAAAGATAACATCCCCTTATAATTCAATGCAATAGCCACATTTTCCTATTTCCCTGTTTTTCAAGGGAAAATCCGTCTAAAGCATCATAAATAAATTGAAAAAGGTTTTTTATTCAATAAATTAGCCGTGTTTTAACCGTCCCTTTTGTGTATTAGCGGAACCATTAGTGTGTATTAACCGTTGTAACATTTTTGTTACAACCTGTTGGGGATGTCTTTTCAGACTGCCGGGAAAACGCTTTTTCATTTAATCTGTCTTGCGACGTTTTTTCCCGGATCATACGGCCAGGATTCCGGCCGGATTTTGCGGCTTTTGTGGGGAAAATACCGGTTCCGGTTTCTTCTTTCCGACAACTCCGGATAAAACGGAGAAAATCTTCCGCACAGGACAGGCCATTCCATGAATGGAAACGGATGAACGGTTTATGCAGGAGACCCTTCCGATTCCACCGGGCCGGACAAGGCAAAAAAGGGATGTCCGGAAAACATTTTCTACAGGATGGTGTTTTCCGCAAATGAAAAGGTTTTCCTGCCCGCCACGATAATATGATCCAGAACCCGGATATCCACCAATCCCAACGCCTGCTTGAGTGAACGTGTCAGGGTTTTATCCGCATTGCTGGGTTCTGCCGTCCCAAAAGGGTGATTGTGTGCCAAAATGACACTGGCAGCGTTATTCTCCAAAGCAGCTTTGACGACTTCTCTCGGATAAACACTGGTATGCGACAGGGTTCCCCTGAACATTTCATTGCATTCGATCAGCTTGTTTTTGACATCCAGAAACAGTACGACGAAAGACTCATGTGTCTGGCGGCTGAAATAAAGCTGGAGATAGTTCGTCACTTTTTCGGATGAAGACAGTGTCACTCCACTTTGCAAATCTTCTGCCAGCAGTCGTCTTGCAAGCTCTAAAATGGCCTGTAACTGGGCATATTTCGCCGGACCGATTCCATTCAATCCGGCAAAGTCTTTCAGCTTCGCGGAAAAAAGACCTGAGAGGGAACCGAAATGCATCATGATTTCACGTCCCAGATCGACCGCGCTTTTTCCGCTTGTTCCTGTTCTCAGGAAAATGGCCAGCAGTTCTGCATCCGACAGTTGACCGGGCCCTCCCCTGATCAAACGTTCACGAGGTCTTTCATGTGACGGCCAGTCAGTAATCGCCATAAACGGAACTTTCGGTCTTATCTGATAATATAGGGACTGTTGCCGGTTTCGTCCGGACCGGCAAAGGTGAAAATTTTATTTCAAAAAATCCGGCTTGACAAAATATCGTATTTACAATCTCTGCCTTTCGGCACCATGATTCCATGAAAGTTATTCTGGCCCAACCCCGAGGATTCTGCGCCGGTGTCAAACGTGCGATCGAGACCGTCGAGCGTGCTCTGTCTCTTTTCGGCAAACCGGTATATGTCCGTCACGAAATCGTCCACAACACTTACGTCGTCAACCGCCTGAAAGAAAAAGGCGCTGTTTTCATCGAAGAACTGGATGACGTCCCTGCCGGCAGCGTTCTGATCTTTTCCGCGCATGGGGTTTCGCAGGCGATACGGCGCGAAGCGGAAAAACGCCGTTTCAGACTTTTCGACGCGACTTGCCCTCTGGTGACGAAAGTCCATGCCGAAGTGGCCAAAAGACGGAAAGACGGCCATGAAATCGTCGTGATCGGGCACAAGGGGCATCCTGAGGTGGAAGGGACGCTCGGACAGGCGGATTCAGGCATGTATCTGATAAACGACCTGAACGATATCGCGACACTACAGGTCGAAAATCCGGAAAAGCTGGCCTATGTCTCCCAGACCACGCTATCTGTCGATGATACCGCCGAAATCATTCATTCCCTGAAAACCCGGTTCCCTTTCATTGTCGAGCCTAAAAAAGCGGACATCTGTTATGCCACAACCAACCGGCAGGAAGCGGTCAAGTTGCTGGCCAAAAAAGCCAGCCTGATCATTGTCGTCGGCAGCCCGAACAGCTCCAATTCCAACCGGTTAAGGGAAACGGCCGAGAAAAACGGGGCAACGGCCCATATGGTGGACAATGCATCGCAAATCAGCATGGACTGGCTTGCCGGTCACGAATGTATCGGCGTCACGGCGGGAGCTTCCGCTCCGGAAATTCTCGTGACGGAAGTCGTCGATCTGCTCAGACGGGCTAAAGCGGAATCGGTGACGGAGATGCACGGCATGGAAGAATCGCTGGTTTTTCCCTTGCCCAAGGGACTCAAATAGACAAGAGACTTTCAAAATAACGGTCCATCAGGATGGAAACCCCTGTGAAGGCGGCGAATGTGTCTTTTATGACAAAAACGGGGATTTTCGAAACATACTCTGAAAAACGGCCTTTTTCTTCAAACCTTTTCCTGAAACCGGATGTGAAAAACCGTTCTTTCAAATGCGGAACGATACCGCCTCCGATGAATATTCCTCCTCTTGCACCCAGCGTCAGGGCAAGATTGCCGGCGGCCGTTCCCAGCATCTGGCAGAACACTTCAACCACCCGGTCGCACAAACGGTCCGCTCCCGTCAGGGCTCTTCCTGTAATGTCGGAAGCTTTCAATGGCGCCACATGCATTCCTTCCATTTCAGCCAGCAAAACATACAGCCATTCCAGTCCCATTCCTGAAATCAGCCGTTCTGCGGAAACATGGTCGTAACGCTTTTTCGTTTGCCTCAATATTTCCATTTCCAGATCGTTTGCAGGAGAAAACGATACATGCCCCCCTTCTGTTTCCAGAGGCACCCAATATTCTCCCGAAGGAACCAGTCCGGAGACGCCCAGTCCTGTTCCGGCACCGATCAGTCCAATGGCTTTTCCCGGGACACGTGTCCCGCCTCCACACTGGATCAGACTGTCTGCCGGCAAAAACGGAAGCGACATGGCAAGCGCGGTGAAATCGTTGACGAGCAGAAAAACGTCCAGTCCGAATGCTTTCCTGACTCCGTCAACCGAAAACGCCCAGTCCGAATTGGTCATTTTCACTCTGTCGCCATCAAGCGGATTGGCAATGGCGACGGCGGCCGTCCTGACGGATGGCGAACCGGCCGTAACGGATGCCGGCTGCTTCAGATAAAACCGCAACGCTTCGCCGAAATTTGAAAAGTTTTTGACCGGCAATCTGGCCATCGCCGCAAAACGGCCCGGCGCCGTTTCTATGGCAAAACGCGCGTTCGTCCCGCCTACATCGCCGACCAGACAGGGAAACAGACGCGTCACCGCCCTTCTGGCGGCACGTTTTTCTTTTTCGCCGGACACACAAGTCGTCATTTCCGAATGTCTCCACCATTATCGAACAGGAGAAAAATTATTCCAGTTGTCTGCCGACTTTACCCGAAATGGCATTTTTCTGGCAAATGCGCGGCAACGAGATTTTTTCGGCTTACCGCAGTATGTTAAAATCTGTTATCGATTTAGCTAACATTTCATGGAAAGAATACGATGTCCGGACATAGTAAATGGGCCAATATTAAACACAAGAAAGCGGCAACCGATGCCAAACGTGGAAAAATTTGGACGAGACTGATCAAGGAAATTACTGTTGCAGCCCGTATGGGTGGAGGGGATATCAACAGCAATCCCCGCCTTCGGCTGGCTGCTGACAAGGCCGCTGCAGCCAATATGCCGAAAGAAAACGTCCAAAGGGCAATCGCCCGAGGAACAGGGACACTCGATGGTGTCAATTATGAGGAAGTCCGTTACGAGGGTTATGGCATCAACGGTGCGGCCATTATCGTCGATTGTCTGACGGATAACCGTGTCAGGACCGTATCCGAAGTACGTCACGCCTTTTCCAAATTCGGCGGCAACATGGGAACGGAAGGATCGGTCGCCTTCCAGTTCAAGCATTGCGGCCAACTGTTTTTCGCACCCGGTACTGATGAAGACGCTTTGATGGAAGTCGCTCTTGAAGCCGGTGCCGAAGACATCATCAGCGATGAGGAAGGTGGTCTGGAGGTTATTTGCGCACCGGCTGATTTCGCACAGGTCAAGGACGCTCTTGAAAAAGCCGGTTTCAAACCGGAAATGGCAGAAATCGTCATGCGTCCCGATTCCGAAACGGAATTTACCGGAGCAGAAGCCGAAAAAATGCAGAAACTTCTGGATGCGCTGGAGAATCTGGATGATGTCCAGGAAGTCTATACCAATGCCGTTATTGAAGAGGAATGATCATGTTCCGTCTTTTTCTGACGTGTTTGATTAATTTTTGATGGCATTCGATTAGATGAATATTCTTGTGATCGGTTCGGGAGGCAGAGAGCATGCGCTTGCATGGAAGCTGGCACAGTCTGTCAAGGTACAGAAAGTCTATGTCGCACCGGGAAACGGTGGTACGGCTCTTGATCCCCGACTTGAAAACGTGTCGGTTTCCAGTCCTTCGGAACTGGCCGATTTTGCCGTTGCCAACGATATCGCCATAACTGTCGTCGGTCCGGAAGCACCCCTTGCGGCCGGTATTGTCAATATTTTTCAGGAACGGGGCCTGAAGATTTTCGGCCCGACCAAAGAAGCCGCCCAGCTTGAAAGTTCCAAGGATTTTGCCAAGGCATTCATGGAACGTCACGGCATTCCGACCGCCCGGTACCAGACTTTCACGGATCCGGAAAAAGCGCACCGGTATATCGACCGGCAGGGAGCGCCTATCGTGATCAAGGCGGATGGCTTGGCTGCCGGCAAGGGAGTGGTTGTCGCAACGACGGTACAGCAGGCTCATGATGCCGTCAACATGATGTTGTCCGACAACAAGCTGGGCGATGCGGGTGCGCGGGTTGTCATCGAAGAGTTTCTGGAGGGAGAAGAAGCCAGTTTTATCGTTCTGGTCGATGGAAAGAATATTCTGCCTCTGGCAACCAGCCAAGACCACAAACGGCTGAAAGACAACGACGAGGGTCCCAATACCGGTGGAATGGGCGCCTTTTCCCCTGCACCGGTCGTCACACCGGCACTGCATGCCCGTATTCTCCGGGAAATCATCGTCCCGACCGTCAACGGCATGCGCAAGGACGGCATTCCCTATTCCGGTTTTTTATACGCCGGTGTCATGATCGACAAGGACGGGCATCCGAAAACGCTCGAATTCAATTGCCGCATGGGCGATCCGGAAACACAGCCTATCCTGTCGAGACTGAAAAGCGATCTGGCATTCGTCCTCGAACATGCCGTTAACGGAACGCTGGACAGGATAGAGCTGGAATGGGACAGACGGATTGCACTGGGTGTTGTTCTCGCATCGGCCGGTTATCCTGAAAATCCCCAAAAGGGAGCGGTCATTACCGGAATACCGAAAGAATCGGAAAACTGTATCGTCTTTCATGCGGGAACCCGGCTCGATCACGACGGACGTTTGCTGACGTCCGGAGGCAGGGTCCTGTGTGTCGTCGGACTGGCCGATTCCATGCGTATGGCGCAAAAAACCGCGTATGATGCGGTTGAGTCCATTTATTTCGAAGGCGTACAATACAGACATGATATCGGATGGCGAGCCCTGAAGCCATACAAGACGGTACCGACAACATGAATGCCCCAGTTTAAACCTGTGTCTTGCCACTTTGAACGGAGTGGCAAGACAACCTGAGCCGAAACGGAGTCGATTTGACAAAGCGATGTATCATTCTTTTAGGCGGCAGCTTCGATCCGGTGCATGTAGGACATGTCGAGCTTGGAAAATATTTCTGCCGTTTATTCAACACCAACGAGTTGCGCCTCATTCCCGCCGGAAATCCCTGGCAAAAGCCGCTGTTGAAAGCGAACCCGAAACAGCGCATCGCCATGCTGGAATGTGCATTCAAACCGCTTGGACTTTCCTTTACCATTGACTCCCAGGAAATCGACCGTCCGGGAGCCACATATACCATCGATACCTTGCGTTCGATCCGCCATGAAGTCGGGCCGGATGTTTCGCTCATTTTTCTGATGGGGGCCGACCAGCTCCTTCGCCTGGACACCTGGCATAACTGGCGACAACTTTTCGATCTGACCAACATCGCCGTATCGGCCCGCCCGGGATTCTCGAATTCGCTGGCGCTGATTCCCAAGGCGATAGCCGACGAGTTTTCACGCCGTTTTGCGGCTCCGGAAAAAATCATTTCCACACCGGCAGGACTGACTTATCTCGCCACGGATTTGCAGATCAACGTTTCAGCGACAGAAATCAGGGCCGCATTGCAAAACGACCAGAGTCCGGCAGCGTTGGTACCGGCTCCGGTTTTGAGTTATATCAAAGAAAACAATTTATACAAAAATTAAATGGATATTGAAAAATTACAGGCTTTGGCCATTGATGCACTGGAAGATGTCAAGGCACAGGATATCGTTCTCTTCGATACAACCAAACTGACCAGTCTTTTTGAACGGATTATCGTGGCATCTGGCAATTCCAATCGGCAAACGAAAGCGCTGGCCGCATCGGTCAGGGACAAGATCAAGGAAGCCGGCGGAGACGTTATCAGTATCGAAGGCGAGGATACCGGGGAATGGGTGCTGGTTGACCTCGGTGATCTGATTGTGCATATCATGCAGCCACCTATCCGGAATTACTACCGTCTGGAAGAAATCTGGGGAGGAAAACAGATCGATCTGGAAACCGCCAGAAAAGCCCTCTCTCCCAAAAGAAATTCCCGCAAAAAAGCCGGAACGCCCGGGGAATCATCCTCTCCGGATCAACCGGAAAACTGAATGTATTCATGCAAGTCACTGTCATTGCTGTCGGGCACCGGATGCCGGACTGGATTGAAAACGGTTTCAGGGAATATGCCAAACGCATGCCTTCCGAATGGCACTTTGTCTTAAAGGAACTGAAACCTGTCGAACGGACCGGAAACAGGAATGCGGAAACCGTTATGGCGGCCGAGGCCCAGAAAATACAGTCTGCCATTCCGAAGGGAGCCAGAATCATCGCTCTGGACGAACGGGGAAAGGATCTGTCCACCGTACAACTGGCCGACAATATGAAAAAATGGTTGCAGGACGGACGCGATCTTGTTTTTGTTATCGGAGGTGCCGATGGGCTCGACTCCACGCTGAAAAAACAGGCGGATTCTCTCATCCGGCTGTCTTCTCTGACGCTGCCGCATGGTATGGTTCGCATATTGCTGACAGAGCAGCTTTACCGTGCTTCCACTATTTTGCAAAACCATCCTTACCACCGGAGCTGAACAACCATGCACCCCGGCGAAAATATGATCTATCTGGCGTCCAAAAGTCCGAGACGTCAAAAATTGCTGAACCAGATCGCCGTCCAGTTCACGATACTGGATGTTCCACAACAGGATCCGGTTCATTCCGATATGGTGAATGAAGCCGTTCATTCCGGAGAAAATGCATACGATTATGTCAGCAGAATCGCACGAGAAAAGGCCGAGTATGCCCGGAAGTTTCTTGTGACACAAAACATGCCTGAACACCCTGTTCTGACGGCTGATACGACTGTCGTCATGGAAGGCGAAATTATTGGCAAACCGGCCGACAAAAACGAGGCAACAGAAATACTCCGCCGTCTCTCGGGAAAAACCCATCAGGTTCTGACCAGTGTCGCGGTCAGAAACAAGGAACACCTGTTCCAGACTGTGCAGACATCGGATGTGACATTCGCATTGCTGACGTCCCGGCACATCAATGCCTATGTCGATACCGGTGAACCATTTGATAAAGCGGGCGGTTATGGCATACAAGGTCTGGCGGGCAAATTCATCACACACATAACGGGCAGTTATTCCGGTATCATGGGTTTGCCTTTATATGAAACAACAGTGCTCTTGAGAAAAGCAGGAATATCCATTCCATGACTGAAGATATCCTTATCAACGTTACCCCTCAGGAAACCCGGATAGCCATCGTTTCCGAAGGCGCTACGCAGGAACTGCACATCGAGCGGTCTCAAACCCGGGGATTGGCCGGAAATGTTTATCTTGGCCGCGTCGTCCGGGTGCTTCCCGGCATGCAATCGGCTTTCGTGGATATCGGGCTTGAGCGAGCCGCGTTTCTTCATATCGACGATATTCTCGAGGCACATCAGACGGAAACGCCATCCGGAAAACCGGTTCCTATCGAACGGATGCTGACGGATGGCCAGTCGGTTATGGTGCGGGTCATCAAGGATCCGCTCGGAACGAAGGGCGCCCGCCTATCCACCCAGATTTCCATCGCGGGACGATTGCTTGTTTACCTCCCCCAGGAAAAACATATCGGGATATCGCAGCGTATTCAGGATGAAAAGGAACGCGAACTGCTCAAGACCCGGGTACAGCAATTTTTGTCCGAAGACGAAAAAGGAGGATTCATTATCCGGACGATGGCGGAAGATGCCTCCGACCAGGATCTTGAAACCGATGCCGTTTTCCTGAAAAAGCTCTGGCGTTCATTGAAAGACAAGGCCTATACGACGGCGGCACCGGCCCTGCTCTATCAGGATCTGACGCTGTCAGAACGGATTCTGCGTGACTTCGTGCACGAAAACACCTCCAGAATTCTGGTCGATTCCCATGATGAATTTGCCAAATTGCAAGAGTTCGCCAGAATCTACACCCCGGACATTCTTGACCGTATATCCTGCTATGAAGGCGATCGCCCGCTTTTCGATTTGTATAACGTCGAAGAAGAAATCCAGCTTGCACTCTCGCGACGGGTCAATCTGAAATCGGGAGGTTATCTGATTATCGACCAGACGGAAGCCATGACGACGATCGACGTCAATACCGGCGGTTTCGTCAACGGACGCACATTCGACGACACGATATTCAAGACCAATCTCGAAGCCGCCCATGCCATTGCCCGCCAGTTAAGACTTCGCAATCTGGGCGGAATCATCATTCTCGACTTCATCGATATGGTCAATTCCGAACACAAAAATGCCGTCATGGAAGAGCTCAAAAAAACAATGGCCAATGACCGGATGAAAGTCTCCATTTCCGATTTTTCTGCCTTAGGGCTTGTCGAAATGACCCGCAAACGAACGCGTGAATCACTGGCACATATTCTTTGCGAACCCTGTCCGGTCTGCCACGGTCAGGGACAGGTCAAGACGCCCCAGACCATCTGTTATGAAATCATGCGCGACATCATGCGTGAAGCCAAGCAGTTCAGCCCGAGAGAATTCCGGATTCTTGCATCCCAGATTGTTATCGACCTTTTTCTGGAAGAAGAATCCCAGCATCTGGCCGCACTGGGTGATCTGATCGGAAAACCGATTTCATTGCAGGTTGAATCCGCGTACATGCAGAACCAGTATGACGTTATTCTGATGTGACCGGTTCGTTTTATGTCGGGGAATGGAAACAGGCAAGAACAATATGCTCTTTCTGCCCTGAACGTGCCCATACCTGTCAGAGACCTGAAATGAGAAACATCCTTCATGACTGGATAAGACTGATCAGTTCATCCAGATACTCATCGAATCTATAAGGATAATGGATACACTTGGCTGGCGATTCGACTCTCAGTGTCCCTGTCCTGAAGCGTTCTCCCATCCGGTCAAGCAATTCCCTGAGATCTTCGACGCTTCTTTTGAAACAGTAGCAGCCCGGTTCCGACAGGACTTCTGCGGCCCCGATCGTATCTGAAAACAGGACGGGGGTACCGCATGAAATGGATTCAGGACCGACGAGACCGAACGCTTCGTACTTGGACGCCAGTATCGTAGCATCCGCCGCCGTATAAAGTGCCGGCATATCCTGGCGGAACCCCAGATTCAGGACTTTTGGATGCTTCAGTTCTTTTTTGCCCGCAACGGCCAGAACAAAAGAAGTATCCTGTTTTTCCAGTGCCTTCAGAATCAGGTCCGCGCCCTTGAGTTCGTGATTGTTCGAGGGAAACAGCAAAAGGAACTGGTCTTTTCCGACTCCCAGTGATTCCCTTATCCTGTCCCGTTCACGTTGAAGAGTCATGTTGAAAAACCCTGTATCGACCGGCGGATAAAGCACATGAATTTTTGCGGGATCGATTTGATAATCCCGGACAATCTCGTCATGTACCCGCCGCGAATGCGTCACAATAGCCCTGGAATTCGTATAAAGCGCTTTTTCATTGGCGATCACCTGCTTGTCAAAGTAACCCGGCTTTTTCTTTCCCTTGTCAATCAGATGGGCCAAATGTGTTCCACCGGAAACAGACAGATCGACAGGCCCCCCGGTCACTCGCGAAATACCGATGACGGGCCATCCATCTTTTATGTACCCGTAAGCCTTGTGATCGAAACGATTATTGTTGAATCGCTGGAAGGGTGTTCTGTCCGGCAACACAACAAATTCCACATTGTCGGGCTGACTGCCCGGCCATGCGACTGTCCGCGCTATCACGCGAACAGGAACCCCGCGCAACGAAAATCCGTTGATCAGATCCAGTACATGCCTGTCCATCCCCCCCTGGGGACGGATGGAATGCCAGATTAGATTGATGCCCGGCAATTCTTTCATGATTCTTCTTTTTTCCTGTTTCGTCTCAATTCAATGGCGTGAGCATATTTCAGATAGGAACTCATTCCCTTGCACAATGAAATCGTCAGGCCATCCAGCCCGGCCAGAAATCCCGCCTGAACAAGATAGTGCCGTATAAAAGCCCAGCTTCCGTGAAGAATCGGCTGCCATGCATGCAAAGGCTTGCCGCTTTCCGCCAGATCTTTTGCCAGCCACCCCGAATACCGGCTTTTGGCAACCAGATCGGGATAGTCGCGGTAGGAATAGTGTGTAATATGAACCGGCACTTTTATGGAAGAGTTCGCTTCAACATGGGAATGGGCAACAACAGGTTTGAAATCAGCCTGTGTCCGGTTGAACAGTCTTTTCACATAGTCCGGATATTGGCCGGCATAAGGCGTAAAACGGCCGCCCAGCAGATTATGACGGCGCGTTTCGACAAGATCGACGCCCAGTGCATCCAGATCGGTTTTCTTTACATAATCGACAAAATCGTCTTCAAGACGTTCATCTGCATCCAGATTCAACACCCATTGATGCCGGCAATGCGGCAGCCCCAGCGATCTTTGCGGGCCATCGCCCAAAAACGGTTTTTGAACAATCACCAGCGCCCCCTGTTCGCGGGCCAGTTCTATCGTACCATCGGTACTGCCTGAATCCACCACCACAATATCGTCACATATCCGTTTCATCGAACGGATGCAATCGGTAATATTGTGTGCTTCATTCAAGGTAATGACCAATCCGCTAATTGGTGTCATGGCTTCACTTCCTCTCTTTCCCCGGACTCTCCTTCCAACGGCAAACCACCGGTTCTGCCCACAGGACTGACAAGATATTTTTTCAGAACACTATACACGGTTTCCGGCTTCAGCAGTTCCATACAATGATGATGCCCCAATGGACATTCCCTTTTCTGGCAAGGTGCGCATTCCAGATCCAGCGACACGATTTCGGAATATTTCGAAAAAGGCGGCGTATGGTGATAATCGGTCGAACCATACATGGCGATGACAGGCCGCCCGAATGCGGACGCGACATGCATCAATCCTGAATCGTTCGTGACCAGTGCATCGATCTGGGAAATCAGGGCAATCGCTTCTTTCAGAGTCGTTTTCCCCGCGAGATTGACAACTGCCGGCACCGCGGAGGCAATCGGATCGCAAACGACCCTGTCATTTGGCGAACCCAGCAGCAATATCTGGATATGACCGAACTCGGCAAGTATGCGTTCGGCCAGAGCGATGAAACTGTGGACAGGCCAGCGTTTCGCCGGCCCGAATTCCGCTCCCGGCGCAAATGCGACAATCCGGCGAGTCGCATCGATATCCAGCTTTTCAAGAATCCCGACCGCCTCTTCCCGTGCAACGGACATATGAGGTGTCGGACAGTCTTCCCTGCCCGGCGCATCTTTTGCCGGAGGATTGGCCAATGCCGCATAGAACGGAATCATCGGCCGCGGTGAATGTTTATCGTCCCGGTGAATGACATTCAGGAGACCATACCGTTTTTCCCCCAGATAACCGATTCTTTCCGGAATTTTCGCCATCCACGGGATCAGGGCGAATTTCAGGGTATTCGGCAAAACATAGGCACGGTCGTAAGACGACGCTTTCAGAACACGCGCCATACGCCATCGCTCTTTCAGCTGCAGTTTTCCATGTCTGAACGATGTCGCATACACTCGGCTGACTTCCGGCACCGCCTCCCATACGGGAGCCACCCAGGCAGGCGCCAAAATATCAATTACAGTCGCCGGTTCGCGCTGCTTGAGCAACTGCAATAACGGCTGCGCCATGATGGCATCACCGATCCAGTTCGGTGAAATGATCAGAATTCGTTCCGGCTTTTTATCCATTGACAGATTGTTCCATTTCTTGCGCATGTTGCCAACCGCTTATTCTCCGCTCAGGACGATACCCTGTGTCATCCCCGCCAGAAAATACGGTTTTGGAGTGTTACGGCACGTTTTCCGCCAGCTGCATGAAAAACAGGTTTTGCACCGGCAACTCTTCAGTAAACGACATGAACATTTTCAAATCGTTGTGCCAGTTCATTGATACACTCATCCTTTGGAAGAACCAGCCAGCCGGTCCCGAAATCGTACTGGCATCTGTTTTCCCCGGCGACATAATCCGCGATCAGACGCATGCCATTTTCTCCCGCACAAGAAACCAGCATTCCCTTCAGAACCGAAGGGCTGAATTTCTCGGGAAGCGAAAAAGCGATATGTTGCCCGAAATGGAGTCTTGCTTCCGCAATGTCCAAAGCATCGTCCGCGTTGAGCCGCAATCCCCCGGAAAAACGGTCCTCAGAAACCTTGCCGAACACGGCCAGAAATTCATCTTCCTTGAAGATGGCACGTTTCTGTTCAAGCAATTCCGAAAATACAGTCACTTCAACAGACGCTGTGCCATCATCAAGAGACACCACCATCATCTTGCCCCGCTGGGACATTTGCGTCCGGATACCGGTGACGATGCCGACAACCCATCTGGGTTCCCGCGATACGTCGAGTTCGGAAATACGGGCCCGGGCAAACTGGCGCGCTTCCTTCGCATAGGCGTGAAACAGATGTCCCGAAAGACAAAAACCCAGAACACCTTTCTCTTCCGTCAATTTGTATTTTTCTGTCCAGTGCGGAACCCTAACATATTCCACCGCATTCAAAACCGTCTCTTCGTCCCCGAACAGACTGACCTGATTGGCAGAGGCTTCGGCCTGTTCCGCTGCCTCGATAGCCAGCTCGACCGAGGCCAGAAGAACGGCACGATCCACACCGAAACAGTCGAACGCCCCGGCTCTGATGAGGGATTCGATGGTACGCCGGTTAATCTGATGCTTGTCGACTCTGACACAAAAATCGAACAGGTCCTTGAAAGGGCGTTCCTTCCTTGCCTGGACAATCGCCTCAATGGCACTTTCTCCCGAGCCTTTGACCGCACCGAGACCGTAACGGATCTGCGTTACCGGTTTCTTGCTGACGCTGGGCGGCTCGCCAACCGGTTTGAAATAATAGTCGGAATGATTGATATCCGGAGGCAGAATTTCCAGTCCACAGACATCCACCGCATCTTCCACCAGCACCTTGATCTTGTCCGTATCATCCATGGCCAGCGACATGTTGGCTGCCATGAATGCGGCTGCATGGTGTTTTTTCAGATAGGCTGTCTGATAGGACAGGAGCGCATATGCCGTAGCATGCGATTTGTTGAAACCGTATCCGGCGAATTTTTCCATCAAATCGAAAATCTCGTCGGCTTTGGCTTCGGACAAGTTGTTTTTGGCCGCACCGTCACGGAAAATCTGGCGATGCCTTGCCATTTCTGCCGCATCTTTTTTACCCATGGCACGGCGCAACAGGTCGGCTCCTCCCAGCGTGTATCCGCCGATCACCTGGGCCATCTGCATGACCTGTTCCTGATAAATCATGATGCCGTAAGTCTCTGACAGAATGCCCTTCGTCCGCTCATCCGGATACTCAAATGCCTCGCCATGTTTGCGACGGCAAAAATCCGGAATCAGATCCATCGGTCCCGGACGGTAAAGCGCGACAAGCGCAATAATGTCTTCGAAACGGTCGGGTCTGGCATCTTTCAGCATCCCCTGCATCCCCCGGCTTTCAAGCTGGAACACGGCAACCGTTTTCGCTCTGGTCAGCAAGTCGAACGTTTCCTTGTCATCCAGAGGTATCGTATCAAGCTCGAAACCGGACATGGCCGGATCAAGCTGATGAATGTACTTCATCGCCAGATCCAGAATCGTCAGTGTCGTCAGCCCCAGAAAGTCGAATTTGACAAGGCCAATTTCTTCAACATCTTTCTTGTCGAACTGCGAGACCACGCCGGATTCCCCGTCCTGGGTATAAAGCGGGCAAAAATCGGTCAATTTTCCGGGAGCGATCAGGACACCGCCTGCATGCATTCCGACATTGCGTGTGATACCTTCAACCTGCTCCGCCAGACCAAGAAGCTGCTTGACTTCTTCTTCCGACTGCTCACGCTCCGCCAGTATGGGTTCTTCTTTTTTGGCTTCCGCGATCGTTACCTGTTTGCCGGGCTTGAAAGGGATGAGTTTGGAAATACCGTCGCAGAAATTGTACCCCAGATCCAGTACACGCCCGACATCGCGCACAGCCGCCTTGGCGGCCATCGTTCCGAATGTGGCGATCTGGGAAACCGCGTCTTTTCCATAACGGTCTTTCACATACTGGATGACCTTGTCGCGCCCGTGCTGGCAGAAATCGACATCGAAGTCCGGCATCGAGACCCGTTCCGGATTCAGGAAACGTTCAAAAATCAGATTGTAGGCAATCGGATCAAGGTTGGTAATCAGAAGACAATAGGCGACCAGAGAACCGGCACCCGACCCCCTGCCCGGGCCGACAGGCACTCCATTGTTTTTGGCCCAACGGATGAAATCCGCCACGATCAGGAAGTAACCGGAAAAACCCATCTTGATGATGGTATCGATTTCGTAATTCAGACGTTTATCATAAACGGGACGTCTGGCTTTTCTTTCTTCTTCATCCGGAAACAGAACTTCCAGCCGTTTTTCAAGGCCATGTTTTGCCTCACTCGCCAAAAACTCATCCAGTGTCATGCCATCCGGCGTGGGAAACAAGGGCAATTTATGATGTCCCAGTTCCAGAACCAGATTACAGCGACGTGCGATCTCGACGGAATTCTGCAAGGCGCCCGGCAGATCGGCAAACAATTGCACCATTTCCTTTTGAGTCAGAAAACATTGCTGCTCATTGAACAAATGGGCACGTTTCTTGTTGGAAAGGACTTCTCCTTCGGAAATACAGGTTCTCGCCTCATGGGCCCGGAACTGGTCACGTGTCAGAAACTGGACAGGATGTGTCGCGACGACCGGAAGCTGGAGTTTGTCCGCCAACTCGACGGCATGCCGGACATACTGTTCCATTCCCAGCTGGCCAGTCCGCTGTATTTCGATATAGAAATTTCCACGAAAAATCCGTGCCCATTTCAGGGCAAGCTTTTCCGCACTTTCGATATTGGCGGATTCCAGCGCCATGCCGATATCCCCCTGCCTGGCACCTGACAAGGCGATCATCCCTGTATCGGGATGACGGGCGGCCAGTTCTTCCAGCCATTCCGCTCTCACCTCGGCACGTCCCCGATACTGGTTTTCAAGCCATGCCTTGGTCAGCAATTCACACAAGTTCAGGTAACCTGCCCTGTCTTTTACCAGCAACAAAAGCCTGGACGGCTTTTCCCTGTCAACATCGTTGGTGATCCAGACATCGCATCCGGCAATCGGTTTGACCCCTTTCTTGCGTGCGGCCTTGTAGAATTTGATCAGGCCGAACAGATTGGAAAGATCCGTCAGCGCCATAGCGGGCTGTTCATCCCCGGCTGCCGCGGCGACAGCATCATCGACACGAACCAGTCCATCCACGATGGAGTATTCGGAATGAAGGCGCAGATGAACGAATTGCGTATTTTTCATACGGCTATTTACCCCGACTATATTCTTCAATCATAAAACAGTCATTTTCAAGTTTTCGGCTTGCCTCCGAGAAGTGCCGCCAACGGCTTCTTCGGCAATCGGGAAACCTGTTCTTCAGGCCGCTTCTCCTCACCGGAGGGTTCTTCAGGAACATAAGGGCGATCAAACCAGGGATCCTGGCTTTTTTTCTCCAGCCCGACCGATTTGTAAGGACTGCGTTCCGAACGCTTGCCACTGCCGGCTGTTTCCGCCTTGTCAATTTTCTCTTTTTTCAGTTCGAAAACGGGAATCGTGAGAAGAGGCAATTTTCTTTTGATCAGCTTCTCGATTTCATTCAGCAGTTTCTCATCTTTTGCCGAACACAGGGAAATCGCTTCACCGGTCGCTCCCGCCCTGCCTGTCCTGCCTATGCGATGGACATAATCTTCAGCCACAAAAGGCAAATCGAAATTGATCACACACGGCAATTCCTCAATATGCAAACCTCTTGCCGCCACATCCGTCGCGACCAGAACGGAAATATTCCCTTCCTTGAAGGCGTCCAGTACCGCCATTCTTTCCGCCTGTGTCTTGTCTCCATGAATGGCGGACGCTTTGAGTCCTTTCTTCTCAAGCTGACGTGCCAGACGTGAAGCACCGGCTTTGGTATTGGAAAAAATCAGTACCTGCTTTTGCTGATGCTGGCGCAACAAATACTCGACTGCTTCGTTTTTATCGGCTTCATCGACGTGGTAAACGGCCTGCTTGACATTGTCTGCCGTGGCATTTTTCCGCGCGACTTCGACAGAAACGGGATTTTCAAGGAAACTTTTTGCCAGTTTCCGGATCTCGCTGGAAAAAGTAGCTGAAAAAAGAAGCGTCTGCCGCTCTTTTGGCAACAAATTGACGATTCGCTGCAAATCGGGAAGAAAACCCATATCCAGCATGCGATCCGCTTCATCCAGGACAAGAATATGCGTTTGTCCCAGATTGACATTTTTCTGCTGGATATGATCAAGCAATCTGCCGGGCGTTGCGATCAGGATTTCCGTTCCTGCCCGGAGAATACCGGTTTGCGTCGAAATATCGACACCGCCGAAAACAACCGCCGCACGCAAACGCGTATATTTCGCATATTTCCTGATATCTTCATAAACCTGATCGGCCAGTTCACGAGTCGGCACAAGTACCAGTGCCCTCACCGGATGACGTGCGGGAGACATGCTCGTATTGGCATGGTAAAGCAACGACTGCAAGACAGGCAAGGAATAACCGGCCGTTTTTCCGGTTCCGGTCTGGGCTGCACCCATGACATCCTTTCCCTCGAGAATGACCGGTATGGCCCGGGACTGGATGGGTGTTGGCGAGCTGTACCCCAGATCGTCAAGCGCCTTCAGAAGTTCGGAAGCCAATCCGAAATCCCCGAACTTTTCAGGTGAAGTGCCTGCCAATGCCTTTTGCTGATTTTCTGCCATAACATCCCGAATTCAATAGGTAATTTATTCTGACGGCCATACAGCCGCAACCGTTTTTTCGCAACGGTTTTTGGAAAAGACATATTGTACGATATACCTTTTCCAAAAACAGGTCTGTCCCGCTCCTCTTCCGCACTTATACCTGTCTTTGACTGGGTCCGCAAGCGGCCCCGTCTCCACCGGCCAGGGCTTTCATAAACAGAAAAAAACCGTTCCGACCGATTTTCCGTATCGTGACAGAGACATTCTTCAATTCCTTGCGCTTACAGGCATATAATGAAGCGGTATCCTGTTGGCAAAAACACCGTTTAAAAAATCAGCCAGTTCCGACTATCGGGATTTTTCAGAAATCATGCTAGCCGTTCTGTTACGTTTCGTGAAAAACTGGACCTTGCCGTTGGCCATGCTGGCTGGCGGGATTGGATATCCTGTTTTCATCCATCTGTCGTTTCTGACACCTTACCTCATCTTTACGATGTTGCTGCTGACTTTCTGTAAAGTCCCGTTCGGCGATCTCCGGTTCAAACCCGTACACTTCTGGCTATTGCTCGTCCAGATCGGTGGCGCCGTTCTCGTTTATCTGCTCCTGAAGCCGTTGAACATTTTTGCGGCGGAAGGCGCTTTTATCTGTGTCATCGCACCGACAGCCACCGCCGCAGCCGTCATCACGGACAAACTCGGCGGAAGTGCCGCCAGCCTGACAAGTTATACGCTTTTGGGGAATGTCGGAACCGCCATAGCGGCTCCCCTTCTTTTTCCCCTCGTGCATCCCCTGGGACATGATATCGGATTCTGGATTTCGTTTTTCATCATCCTGAAAAAAGTCTTTCCCCTGCTGATTTGCCCTTTTGTCGCCGCCATGATCCTGAGACGTTTCCTGCCGGCCGTTCACAAACAGCTGACCCGTTACAATGAAACCGCTTTTTATCTCTGGGCGGTTGCCTTGATCGTCGTCATGGCACAAACCGTCAATACGCTTGTGACTGAACCGGAAGACGGCATGACGGAAATCTGGATTGCCCTTGCCGCCATGATCGTTTGCTGTCTGCAGTTTTTCATCGGCAAGAGAATCGGTTCGCGCTACCGGGAACGCATCAGCGGCGGCCAGTCCCTTGGACAGAAAAACACGATTCTGGCAATCTGGATGGCCCATGTTTATATGTCCCCTATTTCCGCCATCGGCGCAGGTTCCTATGTCGTATGGCAAAACATCATCAATTCCTGGCAACTCTGGAAACAGAGAAAAAACGAAGAAGCCGGTCTGGTTGATCCCCATAAGAAAGAAACCTGACGCTCGGCTTTTTGGACAACGGATAATCCGCCTTTTCCCGGGGATATTCCTGTCACATCTGTTTATTTTGGATCAAATCCGTTTCCCGCATATGGGCCCATTCTCTGAATTCATTTCCGGTACATCAGCGATAAAAGAAAATGGACAATATCACTTCCAATGCGGGCAACCTGCCAAACCGTATAAAGAAGGCATTGATCACACGCTTCAGTCTGCGCATGGACCAGGCCGATGACAGGGAAATCGACAGAAACATCCGCGAAGGACTCGAACTGAACGGCACCTATTTGTGGACACTGATGTGTGCCATTCTGATCGCGTCGATCGGCCTGAATATCAACTCGACAGCTGTCATTATCGGTGCCATGCTGATTTCCCCGTTGATGGGCCCGATTATGGGAATCGGTTATGGTGTCGGTATCTATGATTTCCGGCTGATTCACAAGGCACTCAAAAACCTAGCCATTGCAACCGTTATCAGTTTCATCACTTCCGCTCTTTATTTTTACATCACTCCGCTAAACAGCGCCCAGTCGGAATTGCTGGCCCGAACGTCACCGACCATCTGGGACTTGCTCATCGCACTTTTCGGTGGACTTGCCGGCATTATCGGAGCCACCCGAAAAGAGAAATCGAACGTGATACCGGGTGTCGCCATCGCGACTGCCCTGATGCCACCGATCTGTACAGCCGCTTACGGGTTCGTGCATGGCAATATCGGTTTCGTTCTGGGAGCATTTTATCTTTATCTGCTGAACTGTATCTATATCGCGGTTCCGTCCATTCTCATCGTCTGGTTCATCCATCCGGTTGCACGACGTGAAATCAACGACAAACTCCGGTTCAGATTAAGGCTCTTTCTGTTCTCCACTGTATTCGTCAGTTTTGTCCCCAGCGTTTTCATCGCCGTCAATTTCGTCCATAACCAGGTATTCGACCGCAATGTTTCCGATTTTGTCAGCAAGGAACTGGTTTTCAGCAAAACGTTCCCGATCGATTACAAATCTTCCTACAAGAACAAAACCATCGATGTCGTTCTGGTCGGCAGGCAGCTGGATGAAAACACTATTGCCGAAATTGAAAATACTTTGCCGAAATACGGGCTGGCGGGAACCCGGCTGATTTTCAAACAGGTCGGAATGCATCAGGAAGATATCAATGCCATCAAAACGGCTCTGGCAAAAGATATTCTGGCGGACAATCAGAAAGAAGCGGAAAAGAAAGAACAGATTCTCCAGTCTCTTCAGGCAAACGCCCGGTCAGCAGAAAAGAAAGCCCGGGAAGAAAAGGAAAAGACATATATGAATATGGCAAGGGAAATTTATATTCAATATCCGGAAATCAACGAGGTACTTTTCGCAGACGCCTATGTTTCACGACAAAAGGACAAAAATATCGACCGGATACCTGCCGTTGTCATTATCAGCAAACATACCCTGAAAAAAGACACCCGGACAAAAATCATGAAATGGCTGAAATTCCGTCTGGAAGAAGACCGGACAAAGATGATTTTCATCAATCGCTGATCCATGGCAACGGCAGAAGGCGATATCCTTGCCCTCCGGCAACAAAGGCAGACCGGCAAAAATTCTGTTCCTGCTCCACATTCAAACGGCAGAAAAGATACCGGACCACTTCATCTGCAAGATGGAAAAAACCGATCTCAGCCTGATAAACCATTCAAAAAACATAGCAGAACGGCAAGACAAAGAAAATCTCTTGCAAACAGGACATTTTACTTCTACAATCTCGCTATTCAAAGAAGGAATAGCGCTGCACTGTGTCTGTAAAGCCGGGAAACCAATCCCTTTTACAAGCTTTCAATCCACAAGATTCTCCCTGTAACAGTTCAACACGCCCACTCTTTCGAAAAAGAGACGGAACAGTTTTGCCAGAACAGGAGAAGCTGGAGATGATTGAAATCAGATCGTTTTCCTTTTCCTATGTCAAACAGAGGCATGCCATCGATGATCTCTCGCTGACGATACGGCCTGGTGAAATCGTGAATATTCTCGGACCGAACGGAAGCGGAACATCCACTCTTTTAAAGGCAATGCTGGGACTGTTGCCCGTCCGTAAAGGTTCAATCGCTATTGATGGGCAGGATATTGCCGATATGAGTCATGTCGATCTGGCCAAACAGCTCAACTATGTCCCCCAGCAACATCATGGTGTTTTCAATTACCGTGTGATGGACATAGTCATGATGGCAAGGACATCGGGTTCGCCATGACTCGGATATTCGGCCAAAGATTACCGGATCGCCCGTCAGACACTCGAAAAAATACGTATGACGCATTTTGCCGACCGCCCTTATCTTGAATTGAGCGGAGGTGAACGGCAACTTGTTATGATTGCCCGCGCTCTCGCCCAGAGCGGACAGTATTTCATCATGGATGAGCCGGTCACCGGACTTGATTACGGCAACCAGTTCCATCTGCTGGAAACCATCCAGTCACTTGGTCTTCTGTCACAGGTGATCACACTCCGGCCTTTATATTGACCACCCATCACCCCGGAAGCGATATGTTCTCTTTACGGGCTTTCCCCGACAGTCCTGAAAAAACTTTCTTCTTTTAACGGAAAAAAATATGAACTGGCTAGCCACCCTGGTTGATTACGGAATCATCGGTATTTTATTGTTGCTTTCCATACTGGTCGTCACACCGGCGACAAAACGGTTTCTTTTTTCAGACGACTTGATCCGGCCCAATACACGTCCAGAAACGTCCTTGAGCTGCATTTGTCGAGGAACATGCATCTCATCGGCACTATTGCCGGCAATACCCCCTACGTGGGATTACTCGGTACCGTGCTCGGAATCATGATGACGTTCCATACCATCAGCACATCTTCCCATATGGAAACGGAAGCCATTATGGTCGGTCTTTCCCTCGCGCTGAAAGCCACGGCAATCGGCCTTGTGGTTGCCATCATTGCCGTTGCCTTGTACAACCTGCTCGTCCGCAAGGCAAAAGACATCCTGCTTCAATAGGATATCCGCCATGAAAGATAGTTTTACGGAAATAAACATCATCCCTCTTGTGGATATCATGCTCGTCCCGATCGTCATCATCCTGATGACAGCCAGTTTCATCACGACAAAAAGTCTCAGGGTCAACTTGCCCGAAGCGCAATCGTCACAGGCCATGCCCCGTCAGCATATCCGGCTGGAAATGGCACAGGACGGTTCTCTTGCAATGCAAGGAAAACAGATAACTTTGGATGAACTCGCCATTCATCTGTCCGGCAGAAACCGGGAAGACGATATTCTGATCAGCACCGATCAGAATGTCACCCTGCAACGGTTCATTCACGTGCTGGACTATCTCAAAAAAGAAAATTTCAGCCATATCAGTGTACAGACACGGAAATGAACCGCTATATAAAAAGTCTTGTCCTGTCCGTCGCCCTGCATTCGATGGCCGTAATTATTTTGCTGATCCTGTTTTACAGTCCGTTCCGTCCATCCCGTGATATCGTCACAGTCGATTTTTCTTCAATCAGGTATCTGCCGTCAGAAATGAACGGGCATCCCGGTAAAGGTTCGGGCCCATTGCGAAAAACCGGATCATCTTCCGGTTCCGAATCAGGCATTGCCGATATGCCCCCCCAGAACCGTGACTTCTTCCCGAAAACCTGAAAAGACGGCAACCCGTCCGAAACGAAACACAATAACAAAAACTTTTCCGGAAACCGTCCCGGTATCTCCCGAAAAGAAATATCCGCATACGTCAAAACGTTCTCCCGGTCAGACTGCGGAAACGGAAAGTACCTCCTCACAGGTGAAAGAAAAAACTGTACCGAACGATATGGGCAAAAATACCGGAAACGGTACCGGCGAAAACTCAGGCACACCTCAATCCCGGATCAGGAACCGGCGGCGGGTTTCAAATCATGCGCTGTATATCGCCCAAACATGGGGTTTTACCGATTGGAAAATATAATGTCCCTCCAGGTATCTCCCCAAAATCGCTTGCTATCCCGTCAAGAACTACTGTAATTCACCAGTTCCTGAATGTTTTTTGTCGGGCGCCGATCAGACAACAGGATGCATTTTTTTGTTTTTCCCAAATCTCTGGAAAAACATTTACTGAAAATTCAGTATTCGCTGTTCGGACGTCTTTGCTTCAAACCAGAAAGAGCGTCTGTGCAAAATGTGCGTACGATGGATTTTTTTCGTTCTTGAAGCGACTGTTGAACTCAGGTTAACTCTATCGATCCGGCAGAAAATCCTGTCCATTTCCAAAGTATTCGTACAAACGTCGTTGCGTCGGTATCAGGACGATACGTTTATTAAAAAGTATTAAAAGGCCCTTTGTGATGGAAAAGAACCGTGAGCCGGAAGCGTTTTTCACCATTTTGGGAAAAAATTTTTCCAAAAAACAACAATATGAAGAACGGCTGGCTATCGCTTGTTACAATAAAAACATGTTTATCCGTGCGCATCTGGCGACGGGAAACGACAGAAGACGCGTCCGTTAATACTTTTTAGCGGACACAAGCCCATGATTGATAAGGAAAAAAACAGATGAACCGCCCGCTTTCGAAAAAGCCCGACCGTTCCGGAAAACGT
>ERZ1034992.441-NODE-441-length-23783-cov-12.519639_pt1 | contig 23783 bp, 22 predicted proteins | sample MGYA00520695_ERZ1034992 | MGnify/ENA primary metagenome ERZ1034992 (study PRJEB33766, sample SAMN09781778) | gut metagenome | biome: gut microbiome | host: Homo sapiens | place: Madagascar | study: EMG produced TPA metagenomics assembly of the PRJNA485056 data...
GAAATAATTTTTAGGGGGTATTTTCATGAGCTTCAAATGGAGCGAAAATGAGTTCGCATATCTTAATGATGATAATCAAACGCTTGCCAGCATCGGTTTTAAAATGATCAACGACAATAAAACCTACGTCGTTGAGCGCACTTGGGTTGATGAAAAGGCACGCGGTCAAGGACTTGCCAAAAAGATCACGGTCGAATTCCTGCAAAACGTCAGGCAGGAAAACAAAACCGTTCTTCCGCTCTGCTCTTATACTCAAAAATATTTCGCAAAGCACCCTGAGGTTGAGAACCTTTTATTTAAACGATAGTCCAGGAGGAGAAAAATGGATCAAAACGAACTTAAAAGCCTTGTCGGCAAAAAATCGGTCGAATGGATCAAAGACGGCATGACTGTAGGTCTTGGCACCGGTTCAACCGTCTACTACATGGTTGAAGAACTGGGACGACGCGTCAAAGACGAAAATCTTAAAATTACGGGAGTTACGACTTCGATCAGAACTGCCAATCAAGCCGAAAGTCTCGGAATTCCGCTCAAATCGGTCGACACCGTTGATCATATCGACATTACGATTGACGGAGCCGATGAAATTTCCAGCGATTTTCAAGGAATCAAGGGCGGCGGTGCCGCTTTGCTTTACGAAAAAATCGTTGCCACGAATTCCGACAAGGTGATGTGGATCGTTGACGAAAGCAAGATGGTCGATAAATTGGGACGGTTCCCGCTTCCAGTCGAAGTTATTCCGTACGGCAGTCAAAAAATCTTTGAACGTTTCGAGAAAAAAGGTTTGAACCCTGCATTCCGAAAAGACGACAAGGGGGGACTGCTTTTGACGGACTCGGACAATTACATCATCGATCTTCATCTCGGACAAATCGACAATCCGCATGAGCTTGCAGAATATCTGATTCACCAGGTTGGCGTCGTTGAACATGGTCTTTTCCTTGACATGGTCGATACGGTAATCGTCGGTCGCCAAAACGGACCTGAAGTTCTCGAGGCAAAATAGCGTTTTGTCAAACTCGCTTATTTACTTAATTTAATAAATGCTATAAAATTATTAATAGTTTGTTAAAGGAAGGTGAACGTCTTGGCTAAAGACATTAGTACAGACCAATTAAAGAAGTTCCAGGAAGAACTTGATGCAAAAGCAAATCACAACGTTGCGGAACGCGCCGTAACAAAGAACGGAATCTTGGCAACAAGTGCCGACTATCGTTCAGAAATCAACATGGATCCTGTTTTCTCAATTGATTTGGATACGGGAAAAGTTTCCAATCAAAAACAATCCGGACGTTGTTGGATGTTTGCCGCATTGAACACGATGCGTCATGACATGAAGGACAAATTCGGCGTTGCAGACGATTTTGAGCTTTCACAAAACTACACTTTCTTCTGGGACAAGCTTGAAAAATCAAATTACTTCTATGAAAACGTCATTAAGACGGCCGCATTGCCAACATCTGATCGCAAGGTTGCCTGGCTCATGCAGACGCCTCAACAAGACGGCGGCCAGTGGGACATGTTCATGGCCATCATTGACAAATATGGCGTCGTTCCAAAGTCAGTCATGCCGGAAACGTTCAGTTCTTCTGCATCCCGTGAATTCAATTCAACATTGAATCTGAAACTTCGCAAGGATGCCGTTGAATTACGCGAACTCGTCAATGCCAATGCTTCAGAAGATGAGCTTGAAGCAAGAAAACAAAAGATGCTCTCAGAAGTTTATCGCATGTGTGCCTACAGTTTCGGCGAACCGCCTGCAAAATTCGACTTCGAATATCGCGACAAGGACAATAACTATCATCTTGATCGTGACCTGACTCCGCAGGAATTCTTCAAGAAATACGTTGGCTGGAATACGGAAGACTATGTTTCCGTCATCAATGCACCGACAGAAGACAAGCCTTACAACCACATGTACACGATCGAAATGCTCGGCAACGTCGTCGGTGGACGCGAAGTTCGTCACTTGAACGTCGACATGGACACGTTCCGCAAAATTGCGATCAAACAGCTTGAAGCAGGCGAAAGCGTTTGGTTCGGCTCAGACGTTGGCCAATCATCCGATCGCAAAAAAGGAATCATGGATACTGAACTTTACCACAATGACGAATTGTTCGATGTTGATTTCTCAATGTCCAAAGCAGAACGCCTTGACTACTGCGAAAGCTTGATGACGCACGCAATGGTCTTGACAGGCGTCAACCTGGTTGATGGCAAGCCTGACAAGTGGAAAGTCGAAAACTCATGGGGCGACCAAGTCGGAACGAAGGGCTTCTTCGTCATGAGCGACAGCTGGATGGAAGAATACTGCTACCAAGTCGTCGTTAACAAGAAATTCCTGCCAGAAGAACTCCAGGAAATCTTGAAGGAAGAGCCAAAGGTTTTGGCTCCTTGGGATCCGATGGGTTCTTTGGCAAAATAAGCGTCATACTTGTAAAGACGCAAAACAGGATTGGATTTTTGCATCCAATCCTGTTTTTTTGCTATAAAATTTTCTTTTCGACGATTTTCAATCGATGGTCGAGTTCATAAATTATCGGTGTTCCGTTTGCGACCTCGACGCCATCGATTCCCTGATCGCTGATGTGCTCAATGAACTTGATCATCGCGCGCAGAGTGCTCCCGTGAGCCACGACAAGCTGGTTTTCTCCGTTAAGCAATTTCGGCGCAATCTCATCCGTCCAGTACGGCACGATTCTGTCATAAGCCATCTTCAAGCTTTCGCCGCGCGGCACGACGACATCAGGAAAACGATCGTATCGCCTGTCGTGATCAATTTTTTCCAATAGCGGCGGCACCGTATAAAATGAACGACGCCATAACGCAACCTGTTCTTCACCGTATATTTCGCGCGTTCTGTTTTTGTTTAAGCCGCGCAATGCCCCGTAATGTCGCTCGTTCAAGCGCCACGTTTTATGAATCGGCAAATAGCTTTGTCCGATTTCATCCAAAACGATGTTTGCGGTCTTGATTGCGCGCACCAAAACGGAAGTGTGCACGTCCGAAAAGTTGATTTTTTCATGAAGCAGCAGCTTGCCCGCATGTCGCGCCTGACTGATGCCCTTTTTTGTCAGAGGAGAGTCGGACCATCCCGTATAAACGTCTTCTTTATTTGCAATGCTTTGCCCGTGTCTGATTAAAACCAGCTTTACCATGCCGTTACCTTCCAAATCTTTAGAATAACTATATGATAACACGAAAACCCGATCGCAAAAAGTCCTCGCCGACTTTTGCATCGGCAAGGACTTTGTCAGTTAGTTGTTTTTGGCTTTTTCGGAAAGCAGGTTCAATTGTTCCAAGTCATTTGAAATGTTCTTGTAATTAATTGAACGATTATCGACGCTGTCGACCAGAATCTGCAGTCGATCGCTGTCTTCTTCAGATTTGGCAACGACGTCTTCCATCGTTTCGCTCATCCTGTTGATGTATTCGACGTTTTCGTCTTGAATGCTCAAGACGTCATCCAGATGAACGCTCACGTTTGCGCCGGATTCTTTGATCGTTTCAAACCCGTCCGTAACATCGCTGACGGTTGCATTCGTTTTTTCAATCACCCCGGTTACGGCCTCGACCTGTTTTTGCAGCCGAACGACGACGTTTCTGAGCTCATTCATCGAAGACAGAATTTCGCGCGAAAATCCTTTGGTGCTTTGAGCAAGATTGCTTGTTTCGCTCGCAACGACCGCAAAGCCTTTGCCGGATTCTCCGGCGCGGTTGGCTTCGATTGAAGCGTTCAGCGCCAAAATGGTGGTACTTTCGGCAATATCGTCAATGCTTTGTGCTTTGGTTGAAATGTTGTCAAATTCAGTGCGCAAAGTGCCCACCTCGTTCGTAATGTTTTTGATGAACTCATCAAGATTGTCGACAATATTGCCCATTGTCTCAAAGTTTTCCTTTGAACCTTCGATTGCATCGCTCGTAACCTTCATCTCGCCTGCAACGGCTGAAATTTTTTCTTCCAGTTCGCCATTCGTTTCGGCAAGTTTCTTTGATGTTTTCGCGGATTCACGAATGCTTTCGATCGTTTCCTGATTGACGTTTAAGAGCTGATCCAGACTTTGCGTCGAATCGCTCTCCATTTTCATCAGATTTTGAAACTGTTTTTGCGTTTGCTTGGTCAAATCATAAACCGTTGAATAGTATTCCGTTGCCGTAATGTTTTCATGAAGATCTATTTCTGATTCCTTTTTTTCTTCCACAACGACTTCATCTTTCTTTTTGAACCATTTCATTATTTGATTTCTTCCCTTCCTATTCGATTCCGAGCAGAACCATCGTCTGGTTGCAATGTTCAAAGTTATATTGCTCGCCAGCGCTGACGTATCCGGCTTCTTTTTCGTTTAATTCGTCCAATGACGCAAAAACTTCGCGCCACTTTCCGTGTTTTTTAAAATACAGATCTCTCAGGACGCAGTTGATCGAAAGCAGCGTGCTGGGTTTCATGCCCATCTTTTCTCTTGTCTCTGCCATAATCTGCTTCGTGTCGCCTAACCCGAGCACGTCGATGAACTTGTTCGGAATAATTTCCGAATAAAACGTGATCGAATGATCGTGATTGATCTTTTGAGGCGAATTGATGAACAATTCGCCATCAATTTTTTGTCCTAACGGATGCGAAATGAACGCATCATGCAAATCGTAAAGCGGGATGCCCAATATTCTGGCATACTCTTCATCGGCCGGCCGATTATTGAACGTATAGACGCACCGCTTGATCGGATCGGCATTCGTCACGAGCATCTTCTTTCCGGTCGGCACATAAATATTTTCCTTGACGAGTTTCGTCCGTTTTTTGCAATCAACGAAAATGCACAGATGCTTGACACGATGGCTGCCATAATAGATCAACGTTTCATCGTGTTTCGTATCGCCTGCGGAACCACCGATCATCTTGAAATCAGGCCTCATGAAGTAAAGACTCGTCAAAATCATGTCTTCTTGACCGGACAATCCGTCAGCAATCAGATACATGAAAGCATTCGGATTGTCTTTGACCTTGTCGTAGGCTTTCTTCAGATCATAGCGCGACAAAATCGGCAGATCGGCAATCGGCACGATTTCGCATTCGTCTTTATCAATGACAAACCCGGTAAATCCGCGTTCTTTGCGTGCGCCCGCATAAGTTTGCGCAAATGACGACGCGACAATCACGTTTTCCGGAAGTTTTGCGTCAATCATTTCGATTTCGACATATGTACTGAATAAAACAAGGATTTGGTCAGCATTCAAAGTTGCATATTCCAAAACCTGCTTGTTGTTTTCAAAAGTCACCGTCTGCATGAAATCTCCTCCAAAATCAAATTTCTTTCTCCACTTTTTTAACTCCAATAGTTTCCTTTTTTATAGACAATCGACAAAATATCAATGCTTTTTAAGCTTATTAATAAATATTTCTGCTTTTTTCCGCAAAAAAAAAGAACCACAGAAAACTGTGATTCTTTTACTTATTTATATATCGTAGAATTCTGGTTTTAGTTATACTCGGCAACGCCTTAGTTTACGCGTCCGTATGAATCAGGATGATAATAATTCATTGACGTAACTTTGACGTGATCCCCCGTTGTCGGTGCATGCACAAAGTTTCCACCGCCAATATAGATACCAACATGTCCCGTACCCCAGAAGACCAGATCGCCTGGCTGCAATTGGCTTTCAGAAATCGGCGTACATACCGCTTTTTGAGCCCCAGCAGTTCTTGGGAGCTGCTTGCCGAAAGCTGCAAACACGTATTGAACCAAGCCGGAGCAGTCAAAGCCAGAAGGTGATGTGCCGCCGTAAACGTAAGGCACCCCTTGGAACGACAATGCGTAACCGACAACGCTGCCGTACTTGGCTGCCGGAGCAGCGCTCGTATTGCTTGTCTGTTGCGTGCTTGCTTGAGCAGCAACGTTGTTATTGTTGTTATCTGACTTCGTAACTGAAGCAACCGCATTGTTTGCATCCTTGAGAGCGTTTTGCGCGTCGCGTTCGTTTTTGGCATCGGCAACTTTTTCAGCTGCTTCTCTTGCCTTCTTTTCTGCTTCCTGAGCAGCTTTCCTGGCAGCTTCGTCTTCCTTTGCTTTCTTGACTTCAAGCTGCGTCTTTTGAACGGCTAATTGTGCCAGATCATTGTTGAAATTCTTGTTTGCTTGTGTCTGATCGGCTGCGGCCTTGTCAACGACTGCCTTATCGGCAGCAACCTTTTCCTGATCGGCTTTTTGCTGAGCAACGGCCTGGTTGTTGGCATGAACCAGAGTTGCGACCGTAAACGTGCGGCTGATTGCTTCAGACAGGTTCTTTGACTTTGAAACAAAGTCGATCATCGAACCGGCATTGTTGACCTGAGCGGCACGCGCCTGACGAGCAAGCTGAGCTTTGCGAGCCTTGATGTTCTTCTTCAAACCGTCGATTTCCATTGATTTTTGGTATTGAAGATCTTCAAGCTTGGAAAGTTTTTCCTGACCTTCCTTGATGCTTTTTTCCGTATCCTTGATCTTTTGCGTGATTGCATCGATATCTGCCTGCGTATCTGCTTTGGCGGATGATTCCGCAAAACTTGCGAACGTCAACGCTGCTGCAGCTGTCAACGTTATCTTGAGCAACTTAGAATTTCTCATTAGCGACTACCTTCCTAAACAACTAAATTTAACCAGAATCCCGAAATTTCTTTCATTCGTTTTAAGTACAATAGCTATGTTACCATTTAACAATCCTCAACTCAATTACAGTAAATTTACAAAATCGTTCAAAAAGCCCTCTAATGTTACAAAAATGTTTCACGAAGATCTCCCTGGTTGCTGCGCACCCGGATAAATGCCATTTTATCGGCCTTCAAACTGTTTTCGTCTCGTTTTTGACATTACAGTCTGTAATATTTCTCTTTTGTTACAAATTATTTTTTCTAATTTAAAACGCTTCCAACCGCTTATCGAGATTCCGGATGCTTATTCTTTACTCAGAATCTCATTTAAAAAAACAAAAAGCAGAATATTTCAACGTTTTGAAATATTCCGCTCTGCATTTTTTCTAATCTAAAGCGACTGCATGATGACCATGAGAATCGGCACGACGATCAAAGACATCAGCGTCGTTTCCGTTACCATAACGGCCGCATAAGACGAATCGGCACCATACAGATTCGCAACGACGGGAGCATTCGTCATCACGGGCATCGCCGATTGCAGGATGAAGACGTGCTTCATCAGAGTCGGCATCGGCGCATGAATCACCAGAACCGTCATCAAAAGCGGTGCGCAAACGAAGCGTCCGAACAAAATCAGCAGATTGTCCTTTTTCAAGGACATCTGTGCCAAGCCGGCATGAGATACCGAAATTCCGATGAACAGCATTGACAACGGAATCGTCAGGTTGCCGAGATACGCCAGATCACGATTGATGAACGTCGGCAGTCGCACGTCCAGAAGAACCAGCACGATTCCCAGCATAAATCCGAGCAAAGGCGGGGAAAAGACTTTGCCAAGCGTCTTTTTTAAATCAAACTTGGCACCTTTTTCACCGTCGCGCTGGATAAAAAACGTTCCGAGCGTCCAAAAAATCGTCGTATTGGCCATATAATAAATCAAAACGTAGGGAATGCTGCGATCGCCAAACAACGCCTGGTTGATCGGAAGTCCGACAAAAATCGTGTTGGAGTTGAAAAACATCGACGTAAACAGCCCTTGACGACCCTTTCTGATGTTGAAAATTCTTACCAGCGCAAATGCGATCGCCATTAAAATCATCATTGAAAGCACCGGGAACCGAAGATCGGGCAGCATTTCCAAAAGCTCATGCGCCTTGAACTTTCCGGTGATCGTACTGAGCATGTAGCACGGCAGCGAGACTTGCGTGACCAGTTTGGCAATCAGCTTGTCGGCATCTCCTTTAAACCACCCGTGTTCAGTCAAGCAATATCCGACGAGAATCATCCCCAAAATAACGAGAACGCCCGACAGGCTTTCCATAAAGACTTGCATAATCTACCTTCTTTTTCATTATTTTTTAATCTTTTTCCAAAATTATAGCATTTAACGTCGGCAAATGCACTAGCCGTTTTCCGCTAAAACGCTTTTATTGCGAAAATATTTCAAGAATTTTTAGAATCCGTTAAACTTCTTCTCTTCATCTATCATGAAACCGCTAAGATGTGTATAATGATACTATTCAATATTTCATTCAAAGGGGATTTGAAATGTCAGATCATACTAAACGATCCGTTAACTCGCCGGAAAAAACCAAAATCAGAAAATGGGTCTGCGGCTTTTTGCTCATTGCCTTGCTTGGCGGGTTCTACGGTTGCGGTGCTTATCTCTACAGCATGCTACATACGGCTGAAAAGACGATCACTACAACATATAAAAAAGTCAAAATCAAAAAAGCGCGCAACGTTTCAAAAGTCTTAAAAGAAAAAAAGCCGATTTCGATTCTGCTGCTCGGGACAGACACAGGCGACCTTGGTCGAAGCGATACGGGGAGAACCGATACGCTGATTATCGCCACCGTCAATCCGACGACGCAGCGGACGACTTTGACGAGCATCCCGCGCGATACCTTGCTTAAAATTCCGGATTGCCGCGATCCGTATGACAAAATCAATGCCGCATATTCTGTCGGCGGCGTTCCGACGACCATCAAATCGATTCAAAAGCTGCTCGATGTTCCGATCGACTATTACGTGCTGCTCAACATGGGCGGATTAAGACAAGTCGTTGATTCAATCGGCGGAATCACCGTCACTCCGACGCTGACGTTCCAATATGAAGATGCGGACGTGGTTCAAGGCAAGAAAACGACTCTTGACGGCAAAGCAGCACTTTCTTATGCTCGCATGCGCCACGATGATCCGCTCGTAGATTACGGTCGTCAAAAACGTCAACGCCAGGTCATTCAGGCTATTGCCAAGAAGGCTCTGAATTTTTCAAACGTCTCAAAATTTGACGACATTCTAAAGGCAGCCAAAGACAACATGCAAACCGACCTCAGCTACGATGACATGTGGGCCATCGAAACAAATTACAAAAAGGCTGCCTCAAACATCAAATCCGATTGTCTGCAAGGAGAAAACGGATGGTATGATTCAACCTCATGGCAAGTCGCAACGTCAACGGAACGAGCGCGCGTTTCAAAAAACATTCGTGAAGAACTCGGAATGGAAGAATCGACCGAAACGTTTACCGACGATACAGGCATTGCCGAACAGGCCATCGCAGGCGCCAAGGCAATTGGACAATAACAAGCACATGATGGAGGCTGTAAAAAATTATGCCTCAAATCAAAAAACCGGATGATTTGCAATTAATTGCAAATCTGATCCGGTTTTTTTCGTATGAAAGACGTTTGCTTTCCACGATGGAAATAACCAAAAATAGTTTGGCGGTAAATTTGACTGTGAGATCTTGGCCGCTGATTTATCAGACGCCGCATTTGGCAAAAGCTCTGCCGTTTACGGACACATCGATGAAAATGGCTCTTTGTCCGTAGATTTGAATGAAATCTTGGCTAAGATTGGTCGAGCAGCATCGCCTTTTTGGAAAAGGCAGCTTTTTCACACGCAAAAAGTCCGCCTGTCAAAGGACAAGGGGCCAAAAACTAAAATCTAAGCAACAAGCTGCCATAAGCCAACCCGGCACCGAAGCCCGTCAACAGGCAGCGTTTCGGCCTCTTGCCTTGAGCAAGTGCTTCCGACAAGGCCAACGGTATTCCGACCGATGAAGTGTTTCCGGCCGTTTGAACGTTGATCTGAAATTTTTCAAGCGACAGATTCAAAGCCTTGGCAATATTTTCAATCAAACGCAGATTGGCCTGATGCGTGATCACCAAATCAAGGTCTTCAGGTTTCAGACCTTCCTTTTCCAAAAATTCGCGCATATGAACGGTAATTTCGTCGGTCACAAAATTATAAACGGAACGGCCGTCTTGGTAAAAAGCATCCATCTTTGGATAATTTTCAGCAGAAATTGCCTGAATCGGTTCGATGCGTCCGCTGTGGATGACTTCCCCGTTTCCTTTTGCATGCAGTTCTTCTGCGATGAAGCTTTCATCTTCGGGGTTCTGGCTTGATTCCAACAAGACTCCGGCTGCTCCGTCGCCAAAAAAGACGGCAGACGTTCGATCCTTGAAATCCATCATCTTGGAATTCGTTTCTGCGCTGATGACGATTGCTTTTTCGTACTGACCGCAGCGAATAAACTTTTCTGCAGTGGACAACGCAAAAACAAATCCGGCACAAGCGGCAGAAATATCATATGCAAATGCGTTGACGCAACCGGTCTTTCCTTGAACCAAAGCTGCAGTTGACGGCGTGATCGAATCCGGAGAAATCGTCGAAACGATAATCAGATCGATTTCTTCAGGACTGACTTCGGCTTTTTCCATCAAACTGACGGCTACTTTTGCAGCCATGTCGGACGTGTTTTCTCCGATTGCAAAATGACGCGTTTCAATACCGGTGTGACTTCTGATCCATTCGTCGGAAGTTTCCATAATTGATGCCAGTTCGTCGTTCGTAACAATTCTTTTGGGCAGGTAGCCTGCGCTAGCACTGATTTTAACAGACATATGTTTCGTATCCTTTCGAATCTTTCCAAGGTATATCTTACCAGTTTTTTCATTAATGCGGAATACTTTGAGCATTCAAAACAATCGAGCGCATTAAAAAAGCTGCAGACCGATTTCTCAGCACTGCAGCTTGCGTTATGCGGGTAAATGGATTCGAACCATCACGGGCTCAACGCCCACCAGATCCTTAGTCTGACGCGTCTGCCAATTCCGCCATACCCGCGACAACATCATTAATTATATCAAGTTAATCACAACTATGCAACCCTTAATTTCAAAAAAATTATCGCGAGACAAAAAAATTGCAGAACCGATTTTTCATCAGTCCTGCAATCTTAATCATGCGGGTAAATGGATTCGAACCATCACGGGCTCAACGCCCACCAGATCCTTAGTCTGACGCGTCTGCCAATTCCGCCATACCCGCGACAACGTTATTAATTATAACAGTCATTTTCAGCAGACGCAAGTCTTTTTCAAAAAATTTATCGATACTCATGAATCTCGACCAATTTAATATTTCCGTGGCACTTTGAACAGACGAAGCGCGCGGTATTGACGCGACGTTTGCGTTGATAAAGCCTCCCGCATTTTTCGCATTTATAAATATAAAATCTTTCAACCCCTGGCTTTTCAGATTTTGATTCCGGTGCGTAACGCAAACCGTCGACTTTTTTCAATAATGCCTTGAATTCCGGATCCTTATGCTTGTATCCTTTTCCTTCCAAATGCAGATGATAATGACACAGCTCATGTTTAATGATGCCGATCAGCACCGTCGAATCATGTTCCGTCAACATTTTGGGATTGATCTCAATATCGTGGTCTTTCAATCGATATCTTCCGCCCGTCGTTCTTAAGCGCCCGTTAAAGAAGGCACGGTGTTTGAATTTGCGTCCGAAATCTTCTGAAGAAATTTTTTCGACCAGTCCTTGAAGCGCTTGATCATTCATTCTTTGGATCCACCATCGTTAATTGAATGCGACCGCGTTTTTCATCCACGCTGTCAATCCACACGTCCACGATATCCCCCACGGACACGACATCGGAAGGATTTTTAACGAAACCTTTCTTGAGCTTGGATACGTGAACAAGACCGTCCTGTTTGACCCCGATATCCACAAATGCCCCGAAATCCACGACGTTGCGCACCGTGCCTTGAAGCTTCATGCCTTCTTTTAAATCCTCAAGGTGCAAAACATCCGAGCGCAGCAGCGGTTTTTGCATCGAATCGCGCAGATCGCGCCCGGGTTTTTTCAGACTTTCCACAATGTCTTCAACGGTCTGAACGCCTGCGCCCGTTTTATTCGCAAAAGTCTGCGGATCAAAGCAACTGAGCTTTTCCAAACCGGCTTTTGTCGACAGCTCTGCATTTTTTATCCCCGTCTCCGTCAACAATCGTCGCGCCAGATCGTAGCTTTCGGGGTGGATGTCCGTATTATCAAGCGGTTCCTTGCCGTTTGGAATGCGCAAAAAACCGGCAGCCTGTTCAAATGCCTTGTCACCTAAGCGCTTGACCTTTTTTAACTGCGCCCTTTTTTCAAATCGCCCGATTTCTGAACGATAATCCACGATATTTTGTGCAGTCGTCGCATTCAGCCCCGAAATGTGCTCCAACAGCTGCGGACTGGCAGTATTCAGATTTACTCCGACCTTGTTGACGCCCGTTTCGATTACGAACTTGAGCCTTTCATCCAGATCCTTTTCAGGCAGATCATGCTGATATTGTCCGACGCCGATTGCCTTCGGATCAATTTTGATTAGTTCTGCCAACGGATCCTGCAAACGGCGTGCGATGCTGACCGCGGAACGCTCTTCGACGTTGAAGTCCGGGAATTCTCTTCTGGCAATTTCGCTTGCCGAATAGACCGAAGCACCGGCCTCGTTGACGATTACGTAAGAGACTTTTTCATCGATTTCCTTTAAAACGTTTGCGACAAAACTTTCTGATTCGCGACTTGCCGTTCCGTTTCCGATGGCAATCGTCTTGACGTCATACTTTTGAATCAAGGTCTTGAGCGTCTTTTTCGCATCTGCGACTCGCCTTTGATCAACGCGTTCGCCTTTGTGCTTTTCATGCGGGTAAATGACCGCTTTGGCTAAAAACTTGCCCGTTTCATCGACGACCGCCAGTTTGCATCCTGTCCGATAAGCCGGGTCAAGCCCTAGTACGACGCGCCCTTTAAGCGGTGCCTGCATCAACAGATGGTAAAGATTGTCTCCGAAAACTTCGATTGCTTTCTTATCGGCCGTCTCCGTCAAATTGCTGCGCAATTCGCGTTCGATTGCCGGCTTGATAAAGCGTTTGTACGCATCGTCGCAGGCCTTTTTGACATATCCTGCCGAATCTTCTTCATGATTTTTGGCATAATGGCGGTACATCTGATTCAAGATTCGCTCATCGTCAAGTTCCAGCTTGACCCGTAAAACGCCCTGCTTTTCCCCGCGATCAAGCGCCAATACTTGATATGACGTGAGTTTTTTGGCCAATGCTTCAAATTCGTAATAGTTTTTATAAACTTCCTGCGCATCTTCTGCATTCTTTTTCCTGACGGAAACGATTTTGCCGCGATTATCGGCCAGATCACGTACCATTTGTCTTGTTTGCGGATTTTCGCCAAAATTTTCGGCCAAAATTTCCATTGCACCGTCAATGGCCGTCTTTCCTTCTTCAAGGCCTAATTTCCGGGCAACTGCTTTTGCTTTTGACTCAACCGTTTCTTTTTGAAACGTCAGCATCCACAGCGCAAACGGCTCCAAGCCCGCTTCCCTTGCAGTCTGGGCCTTTGTTCGTCTTTTTTGCTTGTATGGCAAATACAGATCTTCCAATTGCTGCATCGTTTCAGCTGCGTCGATTGATTTTTTCAGTTTTGGGGTCAGCTTGCCGAGTTCTTCGATTCTTGCCTCAATATCGCTGCGTTTTCTTTCGATTTTTTCGACTCGTTGGTACGCATCGCTGATGTCTTTGATTTGAACTTCATCCAGACTCCCCGTTCTTTCTTTGCGATAGCGAGCAATAAACGGCACCGTATTGCCTTCTTCAAGCATCTTCAAAACAGCCTCGATCTGATGCTTTTTGTAAGGCATGGTTTGAGCAATGATTTCTAAATATCTTCTTTCCACGTGCATCCCTCCGATTTCTTTTTATTCTATCTGCCTGATCAAAAAATTACGATAAAAACCGCGTCCGAAATCCCAGACGCGGTTCCTTTTATCTCATAATCTTCTTGACGAATCTGGCAATGTCGTCCATGGCATTGCCTTGCTCTTTTTCAGAGACGTCAAACTGCTCCGCATCAACCCATCTTCCGGCATAATCGATTGATGAATTCATATGAGCGCAGCCTTCATAAAAACGACGATATGCTCCGACAAGTTTCTTATGCACCCCGATAATCGCAATCGGAGCTTCCAGTCCCTGCAATTTTCTGAGGTTATTCTCGTACAATTCAACGCCGTTTTCAAACTCCGCTTTTGTCTTGTCATAATCTTCAGGGGAAATGTCTTTTCCTTCGTCAATAGCTTTCCTGAACGTTTCAAAAAACGGATTGAGCTTTTCGCCCATATTTTCGGTTGTTTCCATCACTTCGGCCAAAACGCTGACGTAGCGTCCAAAATCTGCTCTGCGTTTCATTGAAATCCCCCTTTACTTCCAAAACTCGTCATACACGTTAATCGGCAGATGACGCTTGTGCTGCGTCTTCAGATACCATCCTTCGATCGTTTCGGCAGCTTTTTCTTCGACTTCGCGTCCTTCCAAATAATCATCAATGTCTTTGTATGTTACGCCCAAAGCTGCTTCATCAGGCAATGCCGGTCGATCTTCTTCAAGATCGGCGGTCGGCGTCTTGAGATACAAATGTTCCGGAGCACCCAAAAGTTTAAGCATCGCACGACCTTGGCGCTTGTCAAGCCGCCAAAGAGGGCAGATGTCGGCACCGCCATCACCGTATTTCGTATAGAATCCGGTTACGGCTTCAGCAGCATGATCAGTCCCGGCAACGGCTCCGTTTTCGGAACCCGCAATCGCATATTGCGCAATCATGCGTTCGCGAGCCTTGATATTTCCCTTATTGAAATCGCTGACCGTCAGCCCGTTTGCTTCAACGGCTTCCATCATCGCATCGCTTGACGGTTTGATGTTGACGCGCACGGTCTTGTCAGCTTTCATGAACTCGATTGCGTCCATTGCGTCCTGTTCATCGGCTTGATCGCCATACGGCAAGCGAACGGCAATAAACTTGTAATCAGAGTTTCCCGTTTCTTCACGAAGCTCGCTGATTGCTTTTTGGCAAAGCGTTCCGCAAAGCGTCGAATCCTGGCCTCCGGAGATGCCAAGCACGATGGATTTGAAAAACGGATATTTCAAAAGATATGCTTTGATAAAGTCGACTGAGCGGCGAATCTCTTTTTCAGGATCAATTTCAGGCAAAACCTTAAGTTCATCAATAATTTGTTTTTGCAAAGGACGCATAACGTTTCCTCTCTTTCATGTCATAAAATATATCATCGTATTCATTGTACGCCTTTTAAACTAAAATTTCATTATAAATATAATTGTACCACGTAAGGCAAATCAACGTTATAATTGTTGTTAGAGACAAAAAAGAAAGCAGGTAAATACATGACCCAGCCATTTTCAACGGTCAACGTCTTGGGCTTTGACTTCATCAAAGCTACCCAACAGGAATTCGTCGAACAATTAAAAAAAGACAGCCTTTCTCACAAAAATCGTTTCGTGGTGACGGCCAATCCGGAAATCGTTTTGACCGCATTGAACGATCCTGAATATTCTTCAGTCATCAAAGGTGCAGATTATCTCACGGCAGACGGTATCGGCATCGTCAAAGGCGCCAAAATTCTCGGATCAAGTCTTCCGGGACGCGTCACCGGTTTCGACACGATGACTGCCATCCTGAAATGGTGCGATGAAGAACGTAAGAAAATCTACTTCCTCGGTGCAAAAAACGAAGTCATCATGACGATGATCGAAAAAATCAAGGCAACGTATCCCGGAATCGTCATCGCCGGCTTTCATGACGGATACTTCAAAGACGAGTCAGGAATCGTTCGTGAAATTCAGTCTTCGGAACCCGATTTCGTTTTCTGTGCTTTGGGTTTTCCGAAGCAGGAATACTTTATTGAAAAAAACAGACGCGTCACCGACGCCATCTGGATGGGAATCGGCGGTTCTTTCGACGTTTTAGCCGGTTACGCCGAGCGCGCTCCGCAATGGTGGATCGATCACCACATCGAGTGGCTTTATCGTCTCTATAAGGAACCGACCAGATTCCTGCGCATGATGGCATTGCCGAAATATCTGCTCTTGGTTTACCGATACAAATTTTTCGGAAAATAAGCGCCAGCTCCTGAGCCTTTTATCGGGCTCAGGTTTTTTTATTTTTTCAAAAGAAGGGTCTGGAAAAAGTCCCGTTTCACCCTTGAAATAAATGAAGCATCGAACAAATGAAGGCGCAGGTCGACTGATTTCATCCGGCATTTTTTCAATTTTGAGACATGAAAACAGACTTTTTGTCAAATGCAGCACTGCGTATCGCCTGCTCAATCAATGCGTCAAACTGGCTTACGGGCAACGTTTTTTAAGATTTGCCCGTAATCTGAGACAACACTGCTTTGGCGAAAGCAACCGAGTAGAACATTTTTCCAATTTTCGGAATTTTTGTTCTACTTTCGGAGCCGCACGCCTCAAATTTGGTGGCGGCGGTAGAACATTTTTTCAATTTTCGGGGATTTTGTTCTACTTTCGAGGCTGCGCGCCTTAGTTTCGAAGAGCCAGGTAGACAAAAACCAGGCATTTATCACGGTAAAACAAAAAACGACCGTGCTTTCGACACGATCGTTCGTTAAGATCCGCTTTAAAAGAAATTCGATTCGTTACTTTTCCAGGTAAAATTCGAATTTGTCGCCGGCATACTGTGTCCTGACATATTCAAACGGTGTCCCGTCGCCAAGTTCCGTAATCTGTCTCAGCCTGAGAATTGCCGAACCGCGTTTGATGTTCAAATACTCGGCAATCCTTTCTGATGCAACCTGAGCAGAGACGCTTTGTTGCGCGTGACCGATTTTCCGTCCGCTTTCTTCAAGCGTTCGATAAAGCGACGTGGTAATCTGATTACGCTCGTAATCTTTGACGAGACTATAGGGAAGCGTAGCGACCTCAAAACAGATAGGCACTTCGTCCGCATAACGGATACGCTCCATTCGAAGAACCTTTTCATCGTCTTTAAGCTTCAATCGTTCCATTTCGCTCAAAGAAGGAGTCGTCACCAAATAAGAAACAGTTCGACTGGAAGGTTTTTTGCCTTGTTCTTCCATCAACTCCGTAAAACTCGTCACGCCGGTCATTTTTTCCTGCACTTTTTTGCGTGCAACAAAGGTTCCGGCACCGACTTGGCGCTCCAAGATTCCTTCTTCGACCAAAGTCTGAACCGCCTGACGCAAAGTCATTCGACTAACGTTAAATTCCAAAGCAAGCTCACGTTCAGAGGGGATTCGATCACCAACAGCCCACACGCCAGCCTCAATATCTTTTTTTATCTGGTTATGAATTTGAATATAAACCGGTGAACCCATAAAAAATCACCCTTCATAATTTTGATTATTCTTTAAAAAGCCTCCCGAAGCTGTACGTTGCTTCAAGTTCCATCTTATCGTCGAAAATATTAAAATCTGCATCCTTGCCGGCTTCAATTGCGCCTTTGGACGTCAGGTTGAATTCACGCGCCTGGTTGACTGAACTCATCTTGACCGCATCTTCAATGCTGCAGCCGGTGAATTTCATAATATTGACAAATGCATCCTTAAACATCAGAACTGATCCTGCTAATGTTCCGTCTTCAAGGCGAGCCTGTCTGTCCTTGACGATGACCTTTTGACCGCCAAGTTCAGAAACGCCTTCAGGCATGCCCTTGGCGCGCATTGAATCCGTGATGAGGTCAATCTTGTCTGCTCCTTTCAGCTCATAGGCAAGCTTGATCATGTCAGGGCAAACATGAAATCCGTCAGCAATCATTTCGCAGCGAATATTGTCTTCAAGCAAAGCGTGACCGGTTACGCCTGGTTCACGGTGCTTAAATTCGCGCTGAGCATTGTACAAGTGCGTGATATGCGTTGCGCGCGAATGCTTCATTTCTTCTCTTGTTGCGTTGCTGTGACCGCATGAAGGAACAATTCCGTGTTCCAGACAATACTGTTCAAATTCAGGCGAAGTCTTGTGCTCAGGAGCATACGTCACGAGCCTGATCATGTTTCCGGAAACCTTGTTCCAGTGATCGAACAGCTCGACGTCCGGAGCTTCGATATACTCTTCTGGCTGAGCTCCCTTGAAAACAGGCGATACGAACGGTCCTTCCAAATGAACGCCCTGAATGACGGGATTTTTTTCAGCGGCTTTCTTAACGGCCGCCAAGGCATTTTCAATATTCTGGTGAGATTGCGTCATCGTCGTCGCAAAATAGGTCGTCACGCCTTCGCAAACCATGTGATTTACCATTTCATCGATTTCGTCGGCATTGCCGTCCATCGTGTCAAAACCGTAGCCGCCATGGCTATGAACGTCAATAAAACCAGGCACGATCGTCTTGCCGAGCACGTCAACAATTTCATCATCAGAAGACTGGCAAACATATTCGCTCATCCTGCCGACGGCTTCGATCTGCTTGTCAAACCTAATGTAACCATCCTCAATCTTCTCTGAACCAGTATAAATTACTGCATGTTTGATAACCTTGCTCATAATTGAACCCGCTTTCTTAATTTTGATTACAGTTCAATCATAATTGGTATAGACCAAGAAGTCAAGCAAACGGCTATTATTTTTTGTCTTTGGCAACTGTCGCGTCTAACCCTTTAATGACAGAAGTCGTAAACCCGTATTCTTCCATCGCTAAAAGTCCGGCAACCGTCGTTCCGCCCGGAGAACAGACGTCATCAACAAGGTCCATCGGGCTTTTGGATGCTTCCAAAACCTTCAGCGCACTTCCTAAAACGGCTTGAGCCGCAATTTCAGTCGCCTGTCTCTTGCTTAACCCGTACTTGACGCCCGACCGAGACATCGCGTCGATAAAGAGATACACGTAAGCGGGAGAACTGCCCGCAAGCGCGACGAACGTGCTGAAGTCCTTTTCTTCCATTTCAGTCGTCTTGCCGATAGAATCAAAAAGATCCGTTACTTCGGAAAATTCGGTTTCAGTCACCTTTTCGCCTGCCTTCAGGGCAGTCATTCCCTCACCGATTTCAACGTTTACGTTCGGCATGATTCTGATGATTTTGGCCGCCGGAAAATGCAGCGCATCAGCCAGATCTGCAATGCTGACGCCCGTAACCATCGAAACGAGCACCGGATTCTTCCTTTCAAATTCAGTGCTGACTTCTTCCAAAACGTCTTTGGCAACGATTGGTTTGACTGCCAGAAAAACAATCTCTGCGTTTTTGACGACATCTGAGTTGCTTTCGCAAGGATTGAGCCCTTTTTCTTTCGCATAGCTTTCATAGCTGCTTTTGTGAGCACTGTGTATGTACACGTCCTCACCAGAAATCTTTTGTTCAGCAATCAAGCCGTTGATAATCGCCCTGGCCATGTTGCCCGCACCAATAAAGCCTAATTTCATCTAAATCACCTCTTGTTTACATTTTACAACCTTTTGCGAAACTATACCAGTGAACAAGCTCTTCATGATTTTTCAAAACACATACGCCGTGTCTTTTGAGAAATTGAAACCGAAACAGAATTTTGCTTTGATACGAAAAAAAAGACAAAAGTCATAAAACCCTTGTCTCAAAGCGATATATAATTGGGGTAACTGGATTCGAACCAGTGCATGACGGTACCAAAAACCGTTGCCTTACCGCTTGGCTATACCCCAATGGTGGTGGAAGGGAGTGGATTCGAACCACCGAACCCGAAGGAGCGGATTTACAGTCCGCCGCGTTTAGCCAGACTTCGCTACCCTTCCATTACCTTGAACATCTGATGCCTTATCGCACCCGACTTAAATATAATAACGTGTTTGAACGCTTAATGCAAGTCTTTTTTCGATTTTTTTGAATATTATTTTAAAAAACGCCTGAAAACGCGAGATAACCGACTTTTTCGCCCCAAACTCTTTTTTGCAAAAGCTGTTTCTTTACTGAATTTAGCAAAAAAGCCCCGTTTCCATTTTGAATTAATTTAAATGCCTCCCAAAGGAAAGTCGCAAGTTGAATGATTTCGTCCGGCGGTTTCTTTTCCTTGCTGACTTTTTGTCAAATGCAGCACTGCGAATCGCCTGCTCAAGCAATGCGTCAAGACTTGCTTACGGGCTTCTTGACCGTAAAATGCAACTCGCGATTACGTACAACGTCCCCTTGGATATTTTGATACATGAAGATGAAACAGACTTTTTCTTATTTCCATCATAGTCAGGCATCGTCACTCATATACAAAACCCCGAGTTAGATTTGAAATTAATTGCAAATCCAACCCGGGGTTTCAATCGAGGCAGAGTTTTTCCCAGCCTCTGAAAATCGTTTTATTTTACATCCAGCATCAATTTTTTGATTCTTGGCGCAAGAATCAGCAACAAGATTCCAAAGACAATCGTAATGATGCCGACAACGCCGAAGTACATGACTTCCGTTTCGTGAGAATATAAACGCACAATCTGCGCGTTAAGTGCCTGCGCAACTGCATCGCTTAAGAACCAGATGCTCATCATTTGTGCCTTGAATGCATTCGGCGCAAGTTTTGAAGTTACCGAAAGCCCGATCGGTGAAATCAGCATTTCACCGCAAATTACGAGTGCCCAGCTCATGATCAGCCAAAGCGGACTGACTTTTGCGGACGTCCCGAAAGCCATTCCCGGAATCATCATCCAGACAAACGAAATTCCGGCAAAGAACAGTCCATATGCAAACTTGACCGGAGATGACGGTTGTCTTTTACCGAGTTTCGTCCACAGTTTGGCAAAGAACGGAACATAAATCATGATGAACAAAGGATTCATGCTTTGGAACAAACTTGAAGGAAAAGCATGACCGAAAATCGTCAGACGAGTTTGTTCGTTTGCAAATAATGCCAAAACGACCGATCCTTGTTCTTCAATTGACCAAAAGAGAATTGAGGCCAGGAAAAGCGGAATGTAGGCGAAAACGCGCGAACGCTCTTCTTTGGTCGTTTTCTTGCTTCCAAGCATCATGACGAAGTAGTAGACCGGAATTAAAACAGCGATAACGGTAATCAAGTTGATGATGTTCGTGATATTCAAAGCATCAAAAAGTTTCATTATGATCAGGATCAAGATGAGCAAAACGGCACCTAAACCTGATTTGACTGCGACTTTTTTCAACTCTTCGCCTTCAATCGGATCGTTTGGGTAAAGACTGTTGTTTGAAAGATACTTCTTGCCGTCCATCACGTATTGAACAAGTCCAAAAAACATTCCGATTGCTGCAAGCGAAAATCCAAGGTGGAAGTTGACGTTTTGTCCTAAATATCCGACTGCAATCGGCGCAATGAAAGCGCCCATATTAATGCCGAAGACAAAAATACTGAAGCCGGCATCGCGTCTCGGATCGGTATCGCTGTATAGGTCGCCGACCATTCCTGAAACGTTTGGCTTGAGCAGCCCCGTACCGATAACGATCAATGCGATCGAAACAAACAGCGCAACTCTGCCAAAAGGCGTTGCTAAAGCAATATGGCCAAACATGATCAAAACTCCGCCAATAAAGACCGTTTTTCTGCTTCCCAAGACACGATCGCTCAAAAAACCTCCAATAACGCTTGAAAGATAAACAAGCGATCCGTAAATCGACATGATTGACGCAGCCGTGGTCTTGTCAAATCCAAGTCCGCCTTCTGCGACCGAGTAGTACATGTAGAACAAAAGGATGGCGCGCATTCCATAGTAACTGAATCTTTCCCACATTTCCGTGAAAAAAAGCGTGGCCAATCCACGTGGGTGACCAAAGAATGAGACATCCTGTGGTTTATTATCCATAAAAATTCCTCCAGACGAATAACTGCTGTCTAAAACCACTTTAAATGATTGAGTTTTTACTCAATGCTTATAATTATATTAATCATACAACATAGGGTCAAGCTGATTCATATTTTATCTTTTATAAATTGAGCCTTATTTAACATCTTTTTCATTTCAATCTAACCGCAATTAACGCGGATGCAATTTTTCATTGCTTGATTTAACGTTTATTTAATTCCAAAGGTTGATTTTAACCATTTTGACTTCATCGACTGAATTTAATAAAAATCTTCTAAATTATTACTAATTTTGCATTATAGAAGACATCATTTAATGTACTATAGATTGGTAAGAATTAAACCAGTCGACGATCACGATCTCAAGACAATGTTCATCCGCGTTATCATCGACCAATAAGAAAGGAGAAGGCGAGGTATTGCGAAATGATGCCACAATATTCGAAAATATTGGAAACTCGCCCAAAAGCAAATGAAAAAAATTATCGTAATTGCTACCGGTGGCACGATTGCCGGAAGCGGAGAAGATGGTCGCACAACAGAATATCGTGCAGGCACGATTGACGTCAGCGATATTCTGGAAACCATTCCTCAGATTAATGATCTGGCTGAAATTGAAATGGTTCCGCTCATTTCGGTCGATTCAAACGAAATGAACGAACGATACTGGATAAAACTGCGCAATACCATTAACGAGCAGGCAAAACGTCCTGACGTTGACGGAATCGTCATTACTCACGGAACCGACACGATTGAAGAAACCGCTTATTTTCTTAATCTGACGATTGCGACTGAAAAACCCGTTGTTTTGACCGGAGCAATGCGTCCTGCCACCGCAACGAGTCCCGATGGTCCGTTCAATCTTTTTCAGGCAATTGCTCTTGCGGCAAATGAAAAGGCCCACGATTGCGGCGTCATGTGTCTGTTTTCAAGCACGATCTATTCTGCACGCAACATTGCAAAAACAAACAATCATAAAATAGATGCTTTTGGTCTGAATGAACAGGCAGCATTGGGATATATGCGCGATGCTGATGTCTTCATCACGAATCATCCAACGACAAAACACACGCTGCGTTCCAAGTTTTGCAACCAACAATTTGAGGCTTTTCCTAAAGTTAAGATGGCAACGTATTATGCAGGAGCCGACACCGATATTCTGGATGCGCTAAAACACGATTGCGACGGGATTGTCGTCATCGGAACCGGCAGCGGCAATTATTCTCAGGCATGGCTGCAAAAACTTGATGAATTAGCGGAAAGCGGCATAGTCATCGTCAGAAGTTCCCGCGTTCCGCACTCGATCGTTTTTGATGAGCAAATTTTTGACCCGAAGAACCACTTTATCGGCTCCAATACTTTAACCCCGTTTAAAGCCAGAATTTTACTGATGCTTTGTCTGACTCAAACACGCAACATCGAAGAAATACGCAATACTTTTTTCAGATATTGATTATTGAAGGGTTGCGCATTGGGTCGTTCAAGCAATCTGATGACAAATTTGATTTGCAAGCGGTCGTTAAAACAGCGGTGTGTACACAAATAGCCCAAGATAGCATCATTATCTCAGGTTATTGGATATGCACCGCTATTTTAATAACCAGTTACCAAAACTGCAAAATGATGTCTGTTGCCAACCACCACCGACTAAAGTCAGTGGCTTGTGAGCTATAAAACCTAACGGATTTCAGACCACAATTTACATAGATAAAAACAACCTGCCTGACAAGCCGAAGCTGTAATCAAGCAGCGGTCGTCTAATTACCAATGTCTTTTATGTCCACAGGTTGCCATAGGGACGATACAGTCATAGATAAACTTGTACATGATGCAATTGCCTGCCTTGGTCCTCAACAATGCAATTGCCAAGCTGTTCGCTGTCTATAATTAAACAAAAAAAGCCTGTATCACTACAGACTCAAAGTACTCTGGATGCCGGTTGCTGGACTCGAACCAGTGACCCTCGGTTTACGATACCGATGCTCTACCAACTGAGCTAAACCGGCAAAATGACCCGTACGGGATTTGAACCCATGTTACCGCCGTGAAAGGGCGGTGTCTTAACCACTTGACCAACGGGCCATAAACTAATGCTCTTAGTTTAAAAAACTCCGGCAGGCGGACTCGAACCGTCGACAGCCTGATTAACAGTCAGGTGCTCTACCAACTGAGCTATGCCGGAATAATAAAGCATGGCAACGTCCTACCCTCACAGGGGGCGATCCCCCAACTACTCTCGGCGCTA
>ERZ1034992.442-NODE-442-length-23780-cov-10.130116_pt1 | contig 23780 bp, 20 predicted proteins | sample MGYA00520695_ERZ1034992 | MGnify/ENA primary metagenome ERZ1034992 (study PRJEB33766, sample SAMN09781778) | gut metagenome | biome: gut microbiome | host: Homo sapiens | place: Madagascar | study: EMG produced TPA metagenomics assembly of the PRJNA485056 data...
CCCTATCTGGCGCTCTCCCCCGCCCCGCGCAAACTCGTCATCCTCGACCCGCACGGCAAAATCTTCTACGACACGAACACCATCATGGATTCCGGCATCATCGCCGTTCTGGGTGAAAACGTCTCCGAGGCCTACCTGACCCACCTGCGCGAAAACGACATTTCCTACCTCTTCGCAGGCGCCGACGGCCACGACCTCGAAAACGCAATGGAACAGATCGGCACCCTCTTCAACATCGAACGGATCGTCCTCGAAGGCGGCGGCATCGTCAACGGCCAGTTCCTGAAACACGGCCTGATCGACGAATTCAGCCTCATGATCTATCCCGGTATCGACGGACTGGCCGGCATCCATTCCATCGTCGAATACACCGGCAACGACGACGAACGGCCCGCCACCGGACAAAGCCTCGAACTCATCTCCGCCGACAAACTCGAAAACGGCGTCATCTGGCTCTACTACCGCGTCCACCGGAAAACCCCGGCCAGCCGCTAACCCTGTCGGGGGCGGGCTGCCCACCACGCCCCCGACGGGAAACCGGCGATGTACAATAAACTTTCCGCCGGACACCCGGCAACCGACACCACATCGCAAAAGAGGTCCCCATGAACTGGCATTACCGGCAACCCGTCACCATCCACTTCGGCAACGGCACGATCACCCGCCTGAAAGACGAAATCCGCCAGACAGGGAAAAAACGGGGCATCCTGATCACCTCCCCCTCCTTCGAAAAAAACGGACTGGCTGCCCGGCTCGTCACCGACAGTGACGGCACACTCGTCACCACATACAGCGGCATCTCCCCCAATCCCGACATCAGGGAATGCGATGCCTGCATCAAAACCATCCGGGAAAACGCCTGCGACCTCGTCGTCGCCCTCGGAGGCGGCAGCGTCCTGGACTGTGCCAAGGCTGCCGCCCTTTTCTGCACGGCAACCTTGCCGGCCGGCGACTATCTGGACAGGAAAATCCCCCTGCCCCCGGACCGTCTTCCCCTGATCGCCATCCCGACCACGGCCGGCACCGGCAGCGAAATCACCCGCGTCGCCGTCCTCTCCGACCACGAAAAAGGCATCAAAACGCCCCTGGACACCCCGGCCTTCTACCCGGACACCGCCCTCGTCGACCCGGAACTGACCTGGACCGTCCCCAGACACATCACCGCCTGCACCGGCATGGACGTCCTCTGCCATGCCATCGAAGCCTACTGGAACATCCATCACCAGCCCGTCTGCGACGCACTCGCCATCCATGCCATCCGCCTCGTCTTCCGGTATCTGGAAACGGCCTGCGAAGAACCCTCCAACCCGCTCGCCCGGGAAAAAATGGCCGAAGCCTCCGTCACCGCCGGCATGGCCTTCTCCCTGCCCGGCACCACCTCCGCCCACGCCTGTTCCTACCCGCTGACCAGCCACCTCGGCATTCCCCACGGCGAAGCCTGCGGCCTGACCATCGACCACTTCATGCGTATCAACGCCACCGCCGACACCGACGGCCGCCTAAACGAACTGGCCCGCGCCACCGGCTTTTCCGACCCCGGCAACATGGCCGACGCCATCGCCGAACTCAAATACCGCACCGGTCTGAAAACCGGACTGACCCGATACGGACTGACCGACACCGACCTGCACCGCCTCGTATCGGCAAGCCTTGTCCCCAACCTGAAAAACAACCCCGTCCCCATCACCGCAGCCATGCTCTACGACCTCTACGCCAGCCTGCGCTGATCCCCGGATGCGAACCCGTCCGAAAACACCGGCCAAAAACCGTTGTACCATTCACCAAACCGTAACATGCGGGCACCCCAAGCGGACAGGTCTTCCCCCGTGAGATGCTCGCATTGCCAAACCATTGAAAACACACGTAAAATAAAAACCCTTCGGGAAATCTCCCTCATTTTCATCTGAAAAAGAAGAGGTCCTCGAAAAATGCCCCTGAAACGCCCGGTTCACCGAGCCTGACAGAGGCGCCGTCGCACCCTTTACGGGTGCGTGGATTGAAACCGCATCGACCTGTTTGCGCTGTAAATAGGGGGACGTCGCACCCTTTACGGGTGCGTGGATTGAAACTGATCGATATCTCGAAAATCGTGATGGTACATTGGTCGCACCCTTTACGGGTGCGTGGATTGAAACCCTCCCTTTATATGGCCACCCTAATGGCGGGGTGGCCGTCGCACCCTTTACGGGTGCGTGGATTGAAACTACGTCCAACAGGGCCTGACTCTCAAGGATGTAGGAGTCGCACCCTTTACGGGTGCGTGGATTGAAACTTTGACGGGCTTATGTACGCAGATTTGTGGCTTGCGTCGCACCCTTTACGGGTGCGTGGATTGAAACCGCAATAGCACTTTGGTAATTCCTTATCATACCCAGCGTCGCACCCTTTACGGGTGCGTGGATTGAAACCGATTGACGTGTCAAACCGGATTTTCAGGCTGACTGTCGCACCCTTTACGGGTGCGTGGATTGAAACTTCCAGCCCTCGCTTGACGTCGGCATATGCGTCTCCGTCGCACCCTTTACGGGTGCGTGGATTGAAACCTGTATCGACGAGCAGCTTTGAGGGGCTATATCCGGTCGCACCCTTTACGGGTGCGTGGATTGAAACCTTTCTCAAAATGGTTGTCCCACCATCGGGACAAGTCGCACCCTTTACGGGTGCGTGGATTGAAACGGCAAGAGCCATGTCTGGCGTCCAAGTCGTAGTGCCGTCGCACCCTTTACGGGTGCGTGGATTGAAACACGTCCAGCAGGGATTGACACTCAAAGATGTCGGAGTCGCACCCTTTACGGGTGCGTGGATTGAAACTACGTCCAGCAGGGATTGACACTCAAAGATGTCGGTCGCACCCTTTACGGGTGCGTGGATTGAAACCCGAGACTTTGCGCTTTGGCTAGTGCCATGTCAGGCGTCGCACCCTTTACGGGTGCGTGGATTGAAACGGTAGGCCTATGTATGCAGATTTGCGGCTTACCCCGTCGCACCCTTTACGGGTGCGTGGATTGAAACCTGACGGCGGATATCTACAAGCAGATCGTTGCGCTGGTCGCACCCTTTACGGGTGCGTGGATTGAAACTCATTTTGATCAATCAGCTATCATCAAAGTCAAGTCGCACCCTTTACGGGTGCGTGGATTGAAACTACATCACGGGTGGAGCTGGCTGGAATTTTGCAAATAGTCGCACCCTTTACGGGTGCGTGGATTGAAACAGAGCATAGTATCGCCTGTTGTGATCGGATGTCCGGTCGCACCCTTTACGGGTGCGTGGATTGAAACTGGGACCGTTTAAAGATGCCTTGCGGGAACGTGGGTCGCACCCTTTACGGGTGCGACCATCAAGCTTCTGTCACGCTTTAATCCGCTGTTTTCCAGCGGACTTTATCGCAAGGTTCCCATCATTTCCGGAACGTCCCGTCCCTTTTTTCACCAGCCCCCCAGCGAAACAGTGACTGGCTTTTTCGGCCGGACAGCGTCCCGCCGATCGGCACCGATACAACGAAAACGGTACCGCAAAAACATCCGGAATCCGGCCGGAAACGGAAACCGCTTGCCAGACAGTCCGGTACCGGCATAATAGTCAACATGCCCGAACGAAGAAAAATCCCCCGATCCGGCATTCCGGATCGCACCGCCAGCGCGGATAATGACCCGATGGAAATCAGCCGGTACCCCTTGCCGGATACCGATGAAATCATCGCTCTTGTCCTGCACGGCCCAAACGACGGAACATGCCCGCCGTTCCGTATCGAAAACCGGCCGGCCCGGCTTCGCATCCGGAAAGAATGCATCGATCCGGGCGGAAACTTCTGGATAGCGAAAGAAAACGGAAAAGTGACCGGAACGATCGGTTTGATCGACAAAAGAAACAGGGCCGACATACTGAAAAAATTTTTCGAACCCCGCAGGGAAGCACCGCATCCTCCCGGGCAGCGGCGGCATACCACCTTCCCGGCTTTCGCCAGGGCATGCGGCTTTTCCGGAGCCAATCCCGAGATTCCCGAAAATACGGGCAGAACACACCGGTTTTACGGAATATCGGGATTCGAACGAATACCCGAAGAGAAACGGCCGATCGGATACAATTACCCGTATGAGAAATCCCGTTTTTTCTCCCGGTTCCCGTCACGGCAAGCCCCTTCGCGAAACGGCGGAGGAACCCCGGCATCTCCCGGAAAAAACAGACCCCTTGCAAACCCAAAACCCCGCTCATGACGAAACAGGATTTGATCAACGGCCGCTGCGGCTGGTGCGCGACAGATGCGCTTTACATACAATACCACGATCAGGAATGGGGAAAACCCGTCACGGACGAGCGGACACTGTTCGAATTTCTCGTACTGGAAAGCGCCCAGGCCGGACTGAACTGGCTCACCATCCTCCGGAAACGGGAAGGATACCGTCAGGCGTTTTGCGATTTCGATGCCGCACGGGTTGCGCAAATGACCGGTGAAGACGTCGAACGGCTCATGCAATTCGACGGTATCGTCAGAAACCGCCTGAAAATCACATCAGCCATCACAAACGCCAGACTGTTTCTCGCCCTGCAAAAAGAATTCGGCAGTTTCCACGACTATATCCTCACCTTTTTCCCCGGCAAAAACCCGGTTGTCCACCATTTCCGGACACTGGGCGAAATTCCGGTCTCCTCCCCCGAATCCGAAGCCATGAGCCGGGACATGAAAAAACGGGGCTTCAGATTTTTCGGTGCCACCATCTGCCATGCCTATCTGCAGGCTTGCGGCTTCATCGACGACCATCTGGCCGGCTGCCTTTGCCGGAAAAACAGTCAAGTACCATACAAATGAAATCCCCCCGCAAAAACCGGAAAATATCCGGGAAAAGGCCCACAAACCTCCCGTTCAACAGAACGGCTTCCGGTTGCCGGCAACCCGCCGTGAAAAACCGGCCGGCATAACGATACCCGACCGCAAAAAAACCATTCCCGGCCGTCAACCGGCCGTTTGCAAACGGCCCGGCCAGAAATGGACGGGAACCCCCACGTGGAAAACAGGAGAGAAAATCCGCGAACCCTGCGGACCTGTTTCCCGGAAAACGACAAAAACCGGCGACATCCTCCGAAACGGAATGGACGCAACTTGCCGTTTCATTCCGCATTCCGGCCGGAAAATCCTTCCCGGGCCAGACACAAACATCCTCTCAGGCAACGTAACAGGAAAAAGAAAAACGACAGGCATCAGCCGTATCGGAATACCCCGGTATCCACCGGCAACATGCCGGAAACACCCAACCGGAGCGAACGGAATGCGAATACCCTCCCGACCTGCAAACGTATGGCATCGCAATAGCCGGCAATCTCCGGCGGCGAACATTCATTCCCTCACACATGCTCCCTCAGGCCCTCATGCCGGACCGGCATCACCCCATTCGCCCTCCGGAAAACACCCGGCCCCCTTCCGGGACATTTTGGACAGGAAAACACTGCCGGAAAAGGCCGCCGGCCGAAACGGGCACCCCCGGCAAAAAACAGATACTCCGTGAAACGATGACCACCGGAAAAAACGGCCATACCCGGACAGACACGAACGACAGGCCACTTTGGCCACGGCCCCGGCAACCGGATGCACGGCACCGCCCCCTTTCCACGGACACGCCCCCCGTCATACCCCATCTTCCGGCGGCTTTTCCCGCTCTTTCCACATTCTCTCCGCCCCCTCTTTTACGGGCGATTCCGGCCAGCTCCGTCCTCCAGCCTTTTCCAGCCCGGCAACGTCCCCGGACACTGGCTTTTCCGCACCAACCCTTTTAAGATATTACCTGCCGGAAAAAATACATAAAAAAAACAGGGCAGACATGGAAAAACCGCCACGCCGGCCGCTTTTTTCCGCCCGGCCGCCCATCGCACGGAAGGAGCCGTCATTGGACAATGAAGACAACCAGCTAAGCAAAAAAACCAAAATCATCATCATGGTCGTGGCTGCACTCTGTATCGCCGCCATACATGTCATCTATATCCGGCCGCGATATGGCGACTCCATACCGATGATCCTGTTCCAGTTCTTCCCGCTGTATTTCCTCGGACGCATTCTGTTTAGCAAACGGAAAAAAGAAAACGAAGCGAAAAAGGAACCGCCGAAAGAGAGCAAGGTCGCCCGCAAGAAACAGCGCCGCGCCAGCCAGATCGGAAAAACCCGGCCATAACCCGGGTGCCCCCTGTTCTTTCCGGTTTCGCCGGCCGCGTGAAACGGCCAGCCTGTTCGGGCACCTGACGGGCATGTACAAATATGTTACGTATGTAACGAAATGTGAAATCCCGCCCCCCGCAGGCCATTTAAGCCAATAATGGACACACACTCTCCTTTATCAATGAAAAAACGCCCGTCAGCGGAACTGCTGTACGGGTGTTTTTTTACCCCCCTGCCCGGCCGGTTCCCGGAAAGGAGCCGGCACCCCGACAACACCGGTCCTGGTTCCGCACGCCCGGTCGATGACATAACCGCAAGCCGGACACATCCACTTTTTTGACTTGGCCTGTACCCGGATAAACATATCATGACGATATAAAAAAGTTTCGTGCAGTACACCGACTTAAAAAACAAATTTCCGACCTCGGAATCAAAAATTCTGCTTGCCCAAAATCCTCAAACTGTCTGAAAAATCCCAAACCAAACGATAAAATACGTTTTCCGGCATGGAAACGGACGGAAAGCCGCCGAAACGGCTTTCCCGCCCGGATACCCCGTCCGCAAAGACAAGCGGAACAGTTCACGGGATTCGTGCCATCCGGCAAAACGGCAATTCCTCTACAAAATGATTGCTGGACATATTCCAGTACTTTTTATAGACAAACCCCTCGTTCCCATCGAAATTGAGCTGATACAGCCTGAACGTAACCGGAAAATTTTTAGGCTGCCACATTTCTTCATAAGAATACCGGTAACTCATTCCGAGCGCTTCCATGACACGACCGCTTCGGGGATTGCGGACATCGTGCGTCGCGGTAACATAAGGCAATCCGTCCTTTTCCACCTGCCCGATGACAGCCCTTCCGGCTTCTCTTGCAATGCCCCGATGCCAGAACTCCTTGCGCAATCCATAACCGAAATCGTGATGTTCCTCCATATCGACTTTCATATAGCCAATCGGGACATTATCGCTTTTCAGGCAAACGGCATAAGCATACGCCTGTGGTTGCCTGTATTTGGCCGCGTATCTTTCCTCGTAAAATTTCCGGGTTTCCTCCATGTTTTTCACAGGGAACCACGGCAAAAACCTGTTGGCTTTTTCATCCCTGAGAACAAGAAAAAGCGCTTCCATATCCTTTTCCGTAAATTTCCTCAGAATCAGCCGCTCTGTTTCCAATACCGGTGTATTCATATCGTTTTTCCCTTGCCTGGCATATTTTTCCGCTATCTGTTTCCGTTCCCGCCGTAAATCCCGATTGTCGGCCAATCCGGTTTCCCGATCCTTTTCATCCGCTTCTTCCCCCTGACGGTTTCCCGAAACCCGGCCGCAACCGCTTGCAGACAAACGTCAAAACCGCCTGTTCCACATGCCGTTTCCGCCGGCGATTCTATCAGTGGCCGGCCCGCTTCATCATTTGGCCCTTGTCCCGTCCACAAAACGCCTGCCTCCGGCAGACCGTCCGCCTTCCGAAACATCCTGCCCCCGTTTTTCCGACAAACCCCGCTCACCCGGCAAACCGGCAACATGTTACCACCCGCCACCGGACAGTTTTGACATCCGCGCCCCACGGTCTTTCAGTGCATTACCGGCCGTTTCCGAAACCATTCCGGAACACAAACATATCATCGGCACTTTTTCGGAACAGGGCCTTTTGATATGATGGAAAAAACGCCAGCCGCATGCGGCCGGAAACCCGAACACCGCATGACGGACACCCGTCCGCCACCCTGTCAGGAGAGTGCCATGCCCACCGAAAACGATACCGTCCCGACCCCGGTCTTCCCGCTGGGAAAAGCCCTCAAAAGCCGGAAATTCACCGGCACCGTCTGGCTGCAATGGCTCGTCGAGCCCGACGACACCTTCAACTGCCCCGCCGTCAACGTCACCTTCGAGGCAGGCTGCCGTAACAACTGGCACCGGCACCCCGGCGGCCAAATCCTGCTGTGTACCGACGGCGCCGGCCGCTATCAGGAACGCGGCAAACCCGTCATCGCGCTGAAACCCGGCGACGTGGTCAAAATCGCGCCGGACGTCGAACACTGGCACGGTGCCGCCCCGGACACCGCCTTCACGCACATCGCCATCGAAACGAACCCGAAAGCCGGCCCCGCCGTCTGGCTGGAACCCGTTTCCGAAGAAGACTACCGCGCCGAACCGGAAAAAACGGGTTGAAAACAGAATAAAAAACCCGATGTCCGGACATTCCGGTAAAAACCGGAAAAAAGCGAAAAGAAGACGAAAAACCCGTCACGGAATGCCCGAAAATCCCCCTTGGACAATTTTCAAAGCCTTTTCATTTCATCTTCGATGTCCGATCCCCGATACAATCCGTGCCCGACACTGGATGGCATCAACACCATCCGGAAAACCCGGCAGCCGGGTACGCCCGCCGCCTTGTTCCCCGTCCCCCGATAATGCCATTCCGCCTGTCCGTACCCGGGCGACGGTATCGGGACATTGCCGGCGTGCCGGCCGTGCGGATCGTCCGGCACGCCACCCTCTCTCAAGCGCCAAAGTCCGTTTTTACCGGTCAGGCAACCCCGGGAGAAAAACCGCCGGATGCTCTCCGTTTTCCTCCGGCCGGGGAAAACGGCCGACAAAAAAAGCATGACGGGAGGCCGTCATGCTTTCCCGGTTCGCCACCACACACCATTCAGGTGGACAGATCGGTATCGATCGATTCCCCGTCCTTCGGCAGACGTTCCAGACTCTTTTCCGCCTCCGGCAACCCCTGTTCCGCCGCCTTCATGAACCATTGCCGGGCCATCCGGATATCCTTCTTGACTCCATGCCCCTGCAAATACATCGTTCCCAGATTGAACTGGGCCTGCGGAAGATTCTGCGCGATCGCCTTGCGATACCAGGCGATCGCCCGGGCATAATCCTGCTCGACCCCCAGCCCGCGGGCATGCAGCACGCCCAGATTGTTCTGCGACTCGGCATATCCCTGCCGCGCCGCCTTCCTGAACCAGTAAACCGCCTTCGCGTAATCCTGCCTGACCCCGAGTCCGTTCGTATACATCAGGCCCAGCCTGTCCTGACTTTCCGGCACCCCGTTTTTCGCCGCGAACTCATACCACTTGACCGCCAGCTTGTCGTTGCGTTCGACCCCTTCGCCCCGGTAATACGCCTCCGCCAGAAAAAAGGCCCCCTCCGGCTGCCCCTTCTCCGCCGCCCGGGCATACCAGTAAACTGCCTTGTCCACATCCTGATCCACGCCCAGACCGTAAGCGTACAGCACGCCCAGATTCGTCTGCGCTTCCGCATACCCCTGATCGGCCGCCCGCTGGAACCAGACGAACGCCTCGTCCTCATGCCCCTCGAAATCGCCGCCTTCCATATACAGGCGGCCCAGATTGTTCTGCGCCTCGGCATTGCCCTGCTCCGCCGCCTGCCGGTACCAGGCCGCCGCTTTCAGCAAATTCTTTTCGACACCGGAACCGTCCTCATACATATTCCCCAGCAAGAACTGGGCATCGGCCTCGCCCTGCGAGGCCGCCTTGCGGTACCATTCCAGCGCCTTGTGCGTATTGGCCTTCACCCCGCGGCCGCTGGCATAAAGCATCGCCAGATTCGTCTGCGCCAGCGCTACCCCCTGCCGGGCCGGCTTCGTCAGAAGCGCCACCGCTTTCGCATCGTCGCGCTTCACCCCGCGACCTTCCATATAAAGAATGCCCAGATTCGTCTGGGCCAACAGATGTCCCTGCTCCGCCGCCTTTTTATACCAGAAAGCCGCCTTTTTGAGATCCTGCCTGACCCCTTCGCCCGCCTCGTACATCTCGGCCAGGGCGAACTGGGCATCCATGCGCCCGTGCTCGGCTGCCTTCAGATACCAGTGGGCCGCCATCGCCTCGTCTTCCCCGGTGCCTTCCCCGTTATAATACATGGCCCCCAAAGCCGACTGGGCCGCCGCATTGCCCTTCTCCGCCGCCCGCCTGAAAGCGGAAAAGGCGTTTTCGTAATCCATGCCCTGATAGAACCTCATGCCGTCGGAATAATCCCCGGCCCAGCTGATACCGGCCAGAAACAGACACCCGATCACCGCCAGCGCTCCCCGACGAACCCGGCACACACCAAACCCCATCATTTCCTCTTGCATGACGACACCCTCCCGAATCGGGCGACCCGAAAAGAAACCGTCCCCGGATAAAAACGCCAGTCGCGTGCGACCACAGGCAAAAGCACGGAACATCGCGGAAAACAGCCTGATCCCCCGGAAAAATCCGTCAAGAACCGGCATTTTCGAAACAGGCAGAAATGTTTCAGACATTTGTCGCGCGATGGTAAAAACATACTGTGGATGACACGATACAATGAGCATTCGACGGTTCAATGTCAAGATCATTTTTACCACAAAACACCTTCAAACCGCTTCCCGAAAAACAAGTTCCCGGACAACCTGAAATCCGGGACCTTCCAGCATAAACCACTTCGCCAAACATGCCTTGTCCAAACACAGAAAAATGACGGAAAGCAAGACGGGAACGCTTGATCGCACAGGATTTCGCCCGATGGCAAAACATCCGGCCTGCCGGTACCCTGACTGACAGGCCGTCTCGCGATTTACCCATCCCCCCTCGGCAGGAACAGTCCGGAAAAACAGGCATCCGGACACGTCGCCAAACGGGATATCGCCGCACGGACGGAACACAGGCATTCAGGCCAGAAACCTGCCTCCCCGTCACGACAGGCAAGCGCTCGCCGAAAAAAGCGCTTTCCCGACGCGGGAACGTCGAAACGCAAACGGAATCCGAAACATCCTTCCGGCAGGAACAGATAGCCGGCACCGGCAAGCACAACCGTAACGGGCCGACACCCCGTCCACAGAAAAACGGCAACAACCGGCACCGGAAAAATCGCAAGCGTTTCATATAACCTCCCGGCAAGAACAAAACGGACAGGCATCCCCGAATCCGCCGCCTGTCCGCTCCCCGGACGAACCGGATGAAACCGTCTTGCCGGAAAGAAAGCCGAAACGGGGAAAACAACGGCCATTGACGCAGGCGGCCATCATGAATACGTCAGGGTTGTCCGGAATGAAAAAAACGGCATTTTCCAAAGAGTCGATGACCGGTATCTGTCATGAAACGGTTCCTGATATCATCCCTTACCCACACAACACACTAAATCGCGGATATCCCGACCGTTCGGGAAAAAGCGATAACACGTTCAATCCCATACAGGGACGACGCCATGAAAACACAGGCAGTCGGAGCCGCATGCCGTCCGGTTTCCGGTAACGCATGCATTTCGGCAGTCCCTGGCAGGACGGAATACAGGATACCTTCCCCATCCTTTCACGGACAACGGCTCCGGCCCGGGAAGAAACCAGCCCGCGCAAGACAACGATCTGCCAGGCCGGGCAAGCCCCGTCTTTTCCGTCCCTCGCAAATCCGAACGATATTCGCAAGCGAAATACCGTTCCGGGATGGACCATCTGAGGCGGAATCCGGCACTTGTGGCATTTCGGCACTGCTGACCATCCTGCGCCTGCCCTGTCATGCCGCACGCGGCATCTACCGCCTGAAACGTTTCCCTTTCGCGTGGATCAGCGCCGAACGGATCTTCGGGAGCGACAGCGATCTCCCGGCAATGATCAGGATCACCGCCGACAGAATCAGCAGAATACCCGCCGCCAGCCGGAGCGTGAAACTTTCCCCGAAAACCGTCACCCCGATAATCACCGCCGTCAGCGGTTCCAGCGCCCCCATGATCGCCGTCGGCGTCGAACCGATCAGATGCACCGAAATCACCATCATGATCAGCGAAATCACCGTCGGTACCAGCGCCAGCATCAGGGCGAATCCCCACATGGCCGGCGTCGTCAGCATCTGGATACGGTCTTCCCCGGTCAAAAGCGAATGGGCCCCTACCGTCAGCACACAGAAAAACAGCACATAAAACGTCAGCTTCACCGACGACATGACCAGCGACGACTTGTTCACCACAATGATATACACCGCATACGTCAGCGAAGAGAGCATCACCAGCAACACCCCGACCGTACTGAGCGTCCCGCCGTTATCGCCCTGATACAGCAACCCGATCCCGACAAGCGCCAGAAAAATCGAGAAAACCGTCACCAGCGTCACCTTCTCGTGGAAAAAAAGCGCCATCATCACCGCCACCATCACGGGATACACGAACAGAAGCGTGGAGGCCACCCCGGCATCCATATGATGGAAACTCACGAACAGCGACAGCGACGACGTGGCAAACAGCACGCCCAAAATCCCCAGCACCGCCATCTCCCGGCGGGTCACGGAAAACCCCTCCCGGCGCCAGAGCAGAATCATCCCCAGCACACACGCCGCCAGCAGAAAACGGTAAAACAGAACGGAATGGGCATTGATCCCCTTTCCATACAAAAACAGCGCACCCAGCGGGTTGGTTCCATAACTGACCGCGGCGACAATGCCGCAAACCGTGCCTTTCAGTTTTGCATTCATGATGTGAATCCATATTCCGGACAGACCGGGTACCGAAGGATTTTGTCCCCTCCCGGCCATATCCTGTAAGCATACCGGAAATCTCCGATACAGAGGTACCGGAAAACATTCCATATCCGGCAAGCAACGCCCCGGTTTCCGATCCGGTTTTCCCGCACTTTTCTTCCCGGCACAGGCTGACCGAAAAAAAACGGCGCAATACACTGAAACCGCCCGATCCCCTCGCCGGCAAGACGCACCGGCCGCACAGACCGCCCCTGCACACACTCCGACCGGTACAGGAACAAAAACACGAAAAAAACACACCATTCAAAAGGAGAAAAAACATGACGACATCCCATGAAAACCCGTTTGGCACCGGCTACGGCCACACCAGCCCCGCCGCACGCAACATGATGAAACTCGGCCTGTCCGGCCCGATCTTCCAGCCGCCGCCCGGTGACACCTACCTCTTCCGGACAGCTTCGCTGGAAAAGGAATGGCAGGACGCCTTCCGGCAAGCCACCGATACCCCGTCTGCCCAAACACCGGACAATCCGCCGGCATCCGTTCCGTCCGGATGGGCACGACAATCCGCCCCCGCCTCCGGCACGCCATCCGGTCTCCTGCCGAACACCTTCAACAGCGTTTCTGAAAGCGGCCTGCGCTTTCCGGTCATCGACGAAAAAGCACTCGAAACCCTCGGCAAAATACTGCTTCCCGACCCCGCCCGCGATCCGGCCCCCCGGCCGCTTCCTCCGGCATTTCCGGCAGACACCCGGAAAACGGCCGCCGTGCCGGAAACGTCCCCCGCGAAAACCGGCTTCATCCCGGCCGGCAAACCGCGGCAAATCCCCATGCCCGGCGACCCCGACTACAATCCTGACAACCCGCTGTGCGAACCGATGGCCGTCCGGCCGATCGAACAGGGAAAAAACGCCCCGATCCCTCCTGTCTCTCCGGAACAGACAGTAAACCTCAACACCCGCCACACCCGGGAAAACCAGTGCCGGCCCATCGGCATCAACCATACACAGGTCAGCCTGTGGGAAGGCGACATGAGAAAACAGGCCTATGTCCCCTGGTCGGAACACCAGAAAGACAACCGTTCCGGAATCACGGTCGGTGCCGGACTTGATCTGGGCCAGCGCGACGAGAACGGCCTCAAACAACTCGGATTGCCGGAGGAACTCTTCCGGAAACTGGTTCCCTATGTCAAACACCAGCAAGGAAAGGCCGTGAGCTACCTTAAGGAACACCCGCTATCCCTCTCCACCGACGAAATCGACACCATCAACCTGGCGGCCATGTACGACATGGGCACCAAAGTCCGCAAGACATGGGATACCCTCGTCACCAGAAACCGGGACCGTTATCCAAACGCCCCGTATTTCCATGAACTGACATCCGACCAGCAAACCTGGCTGTTCTCCCGCTTTTACCAGAATGGCGCATTCACCCGGCGAGAAAGAACAAAAGAGGCCAGAAAAAAAGCCGAACTGGCCAGAGGAGAAAACTTCAGAGGGCATCCCGACTTTTTCAGGGCCGTCATGAAAAACGACTGGGATACCGCCACCCGGCAAATGAAAGAACAGGCCAAAAAACTACGGAAAAACCGGGCCACGAAATGGCAGGGAAACCGCCTGCAAAAAGAGATAAAATGGTACAAGAATAACCGGTAGACTTGTCTGTCAAATCTTCTTTCAGGAGACCCGATGCCCCGTTTTCTTGCCCGGATTGCCGCAATCCTCCTTTTTGCCCTGAGCGCCCCTTCCCTGACGGCGCAAACCATCCCCAACCGGCATATCGCCGCCAGTATGAGCGCCAGTTTCTTCGTCGATCCCAAGGGCACGCTCTGGGGATGGGGCTGCGCACGGCTCGAAAAAGGGAAAGACAAGCGTCTCCCGGGCATCGCCATGACCGGAGCCGAAAGCGTTTTCGTCGACCCCCAGGAATCCGTCTTCCTCACCCGCAAACGCGACGGCTCCCTCTGGGGATGGGGACAAAGTTCTTCAGGGGAACTCGGCGTGATCAAGGAAGACGGCTACGGCTGGGTTTACACTCCCCGCAAGCTCGCGAACCGGGCCATTTACGCACTTTCCAACAACAATACGTTCATCCTCGATCCGGACGGCACCCTCCGGGTCTGGGGCGAAGACCGGCTTACCCGCGGCGACAACCGCCGCAAAAATCCCCTGAAACCGGCAAAAATACTCGATAACGTCGCCCAGTTCAGCTCTTCCCTCTCACACACCCTCGCCCTGAAAAAGGACGGCTCCCTCTGGGCATGGGGCGAAAACCAGTGCGGCACCCTCGGCACCGGCGAAAACACATTCCACGAGTATCCCGTCCCCGTCGATCTCACCCCGCTGGGCACTCGCAAAATCGTCCGCGTCGCCACCCGGATGACCGAATCCTTTCTCGTCGCCGACGACGGCACCGTCTGGAACTGGGGCGAACCCAACAACATGAAACCCTACTGCATGGATGCCCCACGTTGGGTTCCCACCCTCCTCAACAGCATCGACAACATCGCCGATATCGCCGTCGGCGAGGCACACGAACTCTATCTCAAGAAAGACGGCTCCGTCTGGATGATCGCCTATCTCGCCCGCGAAAAAAGGACAGACCCGGTCAAGGTCATGGACAACGCCGCCGAAATCGCGGCCGGTTCCTACCACTCCCTCGTCCTGAAAAAGGACGGCTCACTCTGGGCCTGGGGCGAAAACGAGTGCGGGCAGCTCGGCGACGGCACCTACACCGTGCGAAATCACCCCACCCGGGTCCGCTTCGACCTTTCGCCGGACGACCTCCCCCCGCCCGAAGACAGCCAAAAAACGGCCTCCGGCGCCTCCGGCATCGATTATGCGCAGGTCCTGCGCTGGGAAGGCGGCACATTCGATCTGTGCCGGTTCAGCGAAGAAGGAATCAAGTACCTTGACCTGCCGCCGGAACTGGTTGAAAAACTGCGCCCCTGTCTCCGCCAACGGCAGGAAAATACCGGCGACTCGCAAGAGGATTCGTACGGCCTCTCCGACGATGACATCGACATCCTCAACATGATCATCCTGTACAACATAAACCGGCAAAACGGCAAGGAAACCGGTTTCGCAAAGCAATAGAATAGTACGCAAAACCTGCCGGACAGGGTTTTTATCACATCTTGTCGCAGGAAACGGGATGCTTCACTTTCCTGGCATACGCCGAAGATGATGGAAAAACGGGGGCAAACAGCTCCCGGCCGCAACAACGGACCCCGCGGCGCGTTGCCTGACCCCGTCCGGTTCGGCATAACACCGGACAGCGGCAGAAAGCATCTGCCTGCCCGCATCCGCCCCACACTCCCCGCCAGCCGGCGATATCCGGCACGACGTCCTACCGCACAAGGCCGCCCCGAAACAGGGAAAAAACAGGACCGCGAAAGGCAACCGCCAAAACACGGCTGTCCGTTTCTGACGGACATCTCCCGGGAGACGGCATACGGCAGGCAAGCCATACTCAGGGAGCCGTACTTTTTTCCGGAACGAAAAGCCCCGTCATATCCGCCTTTTCATGCTCGAGCAACCGGATTTTCGTCCGGATACCGCCCGCATATCCCGTCAGACTTCCGTTCGCCCCCACCACCCGATGGCAGGGAATGATGATCGAGACCGGATTGTGCCCGACCGCCCCGCCCACAGCCTGAGCCGACATTTTCTCCCGCCCCAGCCGTTCCGCGATCATCCGGGCAATCGCGCCATACGTCATGACTTCTCCGTAAGGGATATCGCACAGGATCTTCCACACTTCCTGCCTGAAACGATTTCCGGCAGGCGCCAGCAAAATCTCCGCAATGGCCGGTTTCTCTCCCCGGAAATACCGGTCGAGCCAGTCTCTGGTCTTCGCGAATATCGCCAGCCGGTCTTCCCGGTGCATTTCCCCGTTCACCGTATCGCCGAAATATTTCTGGCCTTCCAGCCAGAGCCCCACGATACTTTCCCCGTCGGACGCCAGCGTCACCCTGCCGAGCGGCGATTCATAATCCGTCCGGTAAATCATATTCTTCCCCTTTTCTTATTCCGGTTGCCGGCCCGTACCCGACCGGTTCAGGCCGGACAAACCGGTTTTCCGGTCATCCCTGTCCGCCGAAATAATCGTTGGCGCGCCTGTAGTCGAACGTACAGTCCAGAATGCCGGACACCTTGCCGTCCTGCAACTCCCTGGCCAGACCGATCATCCGTTCGCAAAGCCATCGTGCAGGGCCCGAACCGACACTCAGCCGCCGGACACCGATCCGTTCCAGCTCGCGAACATCGTGAAAAGCCCTGTTCAGAAGAATATTCACCGGTGCGTTGATCCCGTTCACCAGACGTCCGACCGTCGCCCGGTCTATCGCCCCCGGCACGAAAACGCAGTCGGCCCCGGCCTCCCGAAACGCATTGCCGCGCAAAATCGCGGTCTTCAGCCTGTCTTCCTCACTGCCGACATTCAGCCAGTAAACGCACGTTCTGGCATTGATGACAAAATCCAGATCCAGTTCCCGTTTCAGTCCGGCCAGCGTCCGGATCTTTTCGATCTGCAATTCGAGAAGACTCAACGTCCCGTCCGGCAACCCGTCCTCGATATTGAAACCGACAGCGCCTTTCAGACACAACTGGCGCGCGTTTTCCCTGACCTGTTCCGGCTCGTCGCTATATCCCCTCTCGAAATCGACCGAAACCGGAATATCGACCCTGGCCGTCATCTGCCCGACAACATGCAGCAAATCCCCGAACGGAACCGCCTGCCCGTCGGGATAACCGAGAGCATAAGAGAACCCCGCACTTGACGTGGCCACCGCCCGGAATCCTTCCTTTTCGAAAACGCGGGCGCTTCCGGCATTCCAGGCATTCGGGAGGACAAACATTCTGCCGGCATCGTGCATCGACTTGAAAATCCTTGCCTGCTCTTTCTGTTTTTCCGTAATCATCATTTTCTCCACTGTTTCATACATCACCCGCCGGTTCCGCATCCCCGGACACCATACGCCGCCGGACATGAAAAAGCCCGTCCAGCCCGCTTTCCCATGTTCCGGCAACCATATCGCCGTTCCGGTTCTGTCCGGAAACCCGGCAAGGTTTCCATTTGCCTCCCTTATCCTGTGGGAAAAAAGTATAGCAGAAAGCCGCTATGGCCCGGCCACTGCCCGGGCCATCTCCCTGCTGCATGGCTTTCGGAACAGCGTGGCCCGCACTTTCAGCCAAAAACCGTTTTTCAACGAACGGAAAGAAACGGTACAACGACCACTTCCTGAAAGACGGCCGACCAGTCCCCGGTTTCGCCAATCCCGCCGGACAACCGTCCCGCCGCTTCTCTCCACTCCCGGTCACCGCAACACTGCGCCTTCTCCCGGACGACACGATCCGGCTCCCGTCTTCTGTCAAAAACCGGCTTTTCCTGTCCGCCGGCGATCCGTCCGCCGCCCGGCAGCACCTTTTCCTGCTCCTTTTTGATCCCGACCGTCATCAGCCATTTCTGGCTGAAACATATCCTTCCATCCCCGTCACGGTACGGTTCGAACCCCGTCCTGTCGCCCCCGCAGATATCTTCCTGCATCAGGGCGGCGATTCTTTTTCCCGTCTCCTCCGGCACCTTCGTCAGCCCAAGCCAGCTCTCCAGCGACACGGGAACATGCCTGCTTCCGCAATACGTCACCGGCAAACCGTATTTTTCAAAAAGGGCCAAAATCTCCTGCCGTGACAAATTCCGGACATGGGAAACATCGCGCATCCGCTCGATTCCGTCCCGGATGTCGCGGCATTCTTCCCCGGCCGCCTCCATATCGATCAGAACCAGCTGGCCCCCCGGCCTCAGAACCCGCCTCATCTCCCGAAACGGCGTATCGATATCCACAAAATGATGAAACGCCAGCCGCGACAGCACCAGATCGAAACTCTCGTCCGGAAACGGCAGATCGCAAACATCCCCCCGGACGAAAACCATATTGTCCAGTCCTTTTTGGCAGGCATACTCCCGTCCGGCCTCCAGCATTTCATCCGTGACATCCAGACAGGTCATCGTCCGCACAAAAGGCGAAACGGCACAGGCGCAGGCACAGGTTCCGGCCGCCACCTCGAGCGCCGCGACCGTCCCGGCCAGATCCAGTCGCGAAACCATGTCATCCAGATAATCCCTGTTCGTGAAATTCATGGCATCCGACCCGAAATTTTCCGCCTGAACCGAAAAAGACCGCCGGACAATTTCCGCATTCTCCGCACTCATCCTCATTCTCCCGACACAAAAAAACCATCCGCTCCCCGGCCGGCTCCGGCGATTCTCCGTCCTCGCCAGCCGGGCCCGGGCCTGTCCCCGTCATCCGGAAAGGAAAGCCCCCCTGCCAGAAAAAGCCGGCTGCTTCCATGATCCCCGGAAAACGTTTTCGCCTTTCTTCCGGCCACATCCCGTGCCCCGCGGCTTCCGTATCGCGGATACCCTTCACAACGGAATCCATACCTTTTTGGCCAGCCCCGTCACCTGTGTCCGGACACAAAACCGTCACGAGTTCCCGCCCCCGATCCCCGACACATCGTCCCGGCACGACCGGGCCGGGACGCCGCACGAGAAAATCAACATCCCCGCTTTCGCGTCTCTGCCACATCCGGGGCACCGTCCGGACTTCCTGTATCCGGTTATGATAATATCACCGCATATAACGGAAAAATATCTGAAAATTGCCGGATTTTATCGAAAAATCGTCAGAATCATCATGAAAACCCCATACATCCATTCCCCCAACCTGAACGGTGATACCGGTTTTCCCTATCTGGTGCTCGATGTCGTCAACGACAATGCCGTCCCGAGAAATCCGGGCTTTCAGGTCATGCACTGGCACGAGGACCTGCAATTCATCTGCGTGCCGGATGGCGAAATCACCCTGCAAACACTGGAAGAAACCGTGGAAATCCCCCGGGGAAACGGTATTTTCATCAACAAGAACGTCGTCCACCATGTCAGAAGAAAAGGCACGTGCCACTACAACAGCTTCCTTTTCCCCGAGTACTTCCTGACTTTCCATCCCGCCACCCCGGCAAAAGATTTCGTCACAGGCATCGTCGAAAATCCGGAAATTCCCTACTGCCTGCTGGATCGGAAAACCGGATGGGGCCGGCAGATACTCGAAAAACTGGAAACATTGTCCCGGCTGGAAAAAAACCGGGATGCATTCCATGTCTATCAGGTTCTTGTCCTGCTCGCCTCTTTATGGCTCGACCTGCTGAAAAACATCGGCATCCCGGCGAAAAAACCGCACAACCCGGTCGCCTCGCGCATGAAACGTTTCCTCGAATACATCGAAAACCACTACGCCACCGCCATCACACTCGATGAACTGGCCAAAAGCGCCCATGTCAGCAAATCGGAATGCCTGAGATGCTTCAGGGCAAGTCTGGACACCACGCCCCACCAGTACCTGCTGGAATACCGCCTGTCCAAAGCCTGCGCGCTGCTTCGGCACACGGATGAACCCGTCACCGGCATTTCACAGAAAACCGGATTCGGACAGACCAGCCACTTCGGCAAGTGCTTCCGGGAAAAAACCGGTCTGTCTCCCTCGAATTACCGGAAACAATCCCGAAACGGCAGCATGCCGCCCTGAACGCCCGCTCCCCGACACCGGACGCTGACCTCCTGTCCCGGACGGCAGAGCCGTCACCGTCTCCTCCGAAAACACCCGGTTTTTTTCCTTGTCCGACGGACACGCCATTTTCCGCCCCTCTCCGGCCGGATACGGCCCAAACACCGGGACACCGTGCCGCCCGCTGCCCTGTCCGGGGACAACCCCGGGGCTCGTCCGTCCATCCGGAAACCGCCTCCCGACAACCGGAAAACGTCCCCCTTTCGCCACGGGAGAAGAACCTTTTCCTTTCCGTTTTCCCCACCCTGCAAAAAAATTCCTTTCCCCTGCGGAAAAACGGAAACGAAAACGTCAAAATGACGTATCCTTGGAAAAAAAGAAAAACCGTCTGCCTGACCCGGAACCTCGAGATCAACGAATTACTGCCATGCGAAACCGACTGCCCGTTCTGATCGCCTTCATCATCGTCTGCATCGTCGTTATCCTCGCCTTTCTCCTGAGATCGGCCACCGACCATCCCCCCGAAAAAGTGGAAAACGCACAGGAAATCACCCGGGACACCCGTCTGGCCGCCGGCCTGAAACACAGCCTCTTCATCGACAGCGAAGGGCGGCTCTGGACATGGGGCGACTCCCGCTACCGCAACCGATCCAGCGCCACCCCCGTGAAAGTGGCCGACAACGCCTGCGTCGCCGCGGCCGGCGATGCCTCCCGGACATCGTTTTACATCGACTGCAACGGCACCCTCTACGGCTGGGGCGACAGCCAGGCCGGCCAGATCGGCCTGTTCTCCGACACCCCGGTCATCGAACCCATGCCGATCATGTCCGATATCCGTGCCATCGCCCCCGGCTATGACACCCCGTTCGCCATCGACACCTCCTCCACCCTGTGGACATGGGGCAAACCCAACCCGTCACGCGGCGAGGAAATGCCCGGCGAGGAAACCGGCGGCAACACCGACGAACCGCAAAAAGTCATGGATCTCGTCAAGCGCGTCAGCTCATCGGCCACCCACACCCTGGCGCTCCGGGAAGACCGCAGCCTCTGGGTCTGGGGCAAAAACGATTCCGGCGCACTGGCGACCGGTTCCCGCATCGCGCAGAACCGGCCCTACAAGGCCAACATCGCCGCACTGGAATCCCGGCCCGTCGTCAAACTCGCCACCAAAAACCTGGCCAGCTTCGCCGTCACCGATGACGGCAACCTCTACGTCTGGGGATTCGCCAACGCCAGCCTGCCGGGACGCCGGTATACGACACTCGAACCCAAAACCCTGCCGGTCAGGGTCGGCTTCGTCAATAACGTCGCCGATATCGTCGTCGGGGAAGCCGGCGCCCTCATCCTGAAAAAAGACGGTTCCGTCTGGGCATACGGCATCGGCCCCGTGACCAAAACCGTTGACGGAAACTGGACGAAACCCGTCCACCTGATGGATGACGTCGTCGAAATCGCCACCGGCCCCCGCCACGCGCTTGCCCTGAAAAAAGACGGCACCGTCTGGAGCTGGGGCGAAAACGACGCCGGACAGCTGGGCGACGGCACCACCTGCAACCGGCTGACTCCCGTACAGGTCCGCTTCCCGTCCCCCTGACAGAACCGGACACGGCAAGACACACTATTTACCTCATCCGGACCGTTTCGTCCCTGCGACACGGTCCGTTCTCCCGTTCCCTTGGCAATGCCCTGTTCTCCCCTTGAAATGGAATGCATTCATCCGGAATCTTCCAGAGCATACCCGAACATGCCAAAAACCGTCTTTTCCCCATCCATCGTCATCCTGCTGCTGGCCCGGTGCCCCGGCATCGATCCGGGAATACCGTGATCCCCGGTGATACCGCGAAAAAATCCGCATCTTCCGCTTCTGTCTGCCCTGTACCATCTGCGGGACAGTCTTGTTCACGCATATTTTTACTTCAAGTAAAAATATTTATTTAATAGTGGATAAAAACCGGTTTTTGCCTTATAGTGAACACCACTATCCCGAAATACCTGGACGAATGTTTTCACCGGCAAAGGAAACTGACATGATTAACCGGACATTTGTGATCGCTTTCTCCATCGGCTGCCTGCTTGCCATGCTCGTGTTCAACCGGCCGACCGGATTGATGCCTTCCGGCCAGACCGGATACGTCAACCCGATCCCTTATGCCAGTCTGACCGTACCAGACAAACCGTGTCCCTACCATACCGGCTTTGCCGCCCTGCCATGACAGCCGGCGTGCCATGCCGACAGGATACAAACCGTTTTCCGACACGGCACGGCCAAAACGCCGGGCCGTTTCCCCGGAAAAAAACGGGCCGTTCCATCACTTGCAAAACACCCCATCGTCAGGCGGAAGCCATCGCGACAACGGCAGGTTCCGGCCTGCTCCGGACGGTTTCCCCCCGGCCACGCCGTTTTCCGGCATGACGGCCGCAAGCCGCCGTTCAGTCCGCCATATACCGGACAATCCGGCCCCTGCCGCCTTCATGCGTCCGTCACGAAAAAGGACGGAAATGTCCCGGCATGCTTCCCTCCGGCAAACAGTACCGGCGCCAGCCGAACAAACCGGCACCACTGTTTCCGTCAGCCACACCATCCGTCACCGCACGAACCATCCAGCGGGCCCTCAGCAACCTTTTGGCTATTTCGGGCGCCAAAAAAATGGCGCACCGAAACGGAGCGCCATTGATCCCGAAAAACACCGTTCAGTTCGATACTTCCAGCAAATCGATTTCATAAGTCAGCGTGCTGTTGGGCGGAATATTGCCGACCTGGTTGGCCCCGTAAGCCGTCGATGGCGGGCAAACCAGTTTCACCTTGCTGCCGACCGGAACGGTTTGCAGGCCCTGCTGCCAACAGGGAATCGTCTTGTTCAGCTCGAACACGGCAGGCTGTCCGCGAGAATACGAACTGTCGAATTCGGTACCATTGGCGAGCCAGCCGCGATAATTGACCTTGACCGTACTGTTCGGACCCGGCTTGACCGTATTGTTGCTTTGGGAAAGCGGATAGACAGTAATGCCGTTAGGTGCCAGATACGGAACGACCACCGCCGGAGAAGTCGCCGGACCGACCGGGCCATAACCGCCATAAGGACCGGTACCGTAACCCTGCTGGACGGGAGGGTGTTCGACGATACCGCCGGCGGGAGCGGCAAAAGCCGAACCGGCCAGCACCAAAGAAGCCGCCAGTAACAATCCACGAGTGCTGTTGCGCATAAGAAATCCTTCCTGTTGAAAAAACATCAGATTGAACAATCAAAACGAACCACCATTTTCAAGCATGCTACAACAGGCATTGCGAGCGCCATTTGACAAAAATCGGAAACACGGCCCTTAAATGACACGCCATATTCCCCCGACTGCCGTCCGTTTTCCGCCGCGACAGAAAATACCTGTCACAATCCCCGTTTTCGGGCAGGAAACAGGGCAAACCGGCAGACAAACAAACGGACCACATCCATCCGCCATTTCCCGCAGCCTTCAACGTCCCACCAGCCCGGATACGCCACACGAAAAGAACCACCCCGGTATCTTTCCGCACAACCGCCCAGGCACAAAAAACCCCGCCACCCATCGGGGAAGCGGGGTCAAGAGGAAAGGCCGGTTTATCCCTCAACCGTTTTC
>ERZ1034992.446-NODE-446-length-23511-cov-5.841576_pt1 | contig 23511 bp, 19 predicted proteins | sample MGYA00520695_ERZ1034992 | MGnify/ENA primary metagenome ERZ1034992 (study PRJEB33766, sample SAMN09781778) | gut metagenome | biome: gut microbiome | host: Homo sapiens | place: Madagascar | study: EMG produced TPA metagenomics assembly of the PRJNA485056 data set...
TGCGGCGCAGATGGTCATTGAAGACCGCCAGCCCCAGACTGCCGGCAGAGAGCTGATTGGTTTTCCGCATCAGTTCATATTGCAGCTTTACCGTCATGCCGTCATTGAAATTTTCCAGCATCGAAGTCAATTGCAGAAACGTTTCCAGCGTATCCGGAGTAATGTTTTCCTCATCCTGCAGGATTATGGAATCGTCATATACCCGTTTTTTTCCGGCAGCCACGTTCAGGAAAAAACGGCTGGTGTTCAGGAAAAAATCTTCCAGTGTCTGCGGCGAAATCCGCTGTAAAGTTTCCGGATAATCGGAGCTGTCCCAGGCAGTCTGACAATGCGGATAAACATACAGCAGGTTCTGAGGAGTCTGACGTCTCAGATTGAAAGCCTCACAAGCCCGGTAATCCGCCAGCGAATAAGAATACAGCGGAGAATTTTTCTGAAAATAAATGCTGTCAAAAGCCTGAAGGCTGTGCTGTATTTCGAAACGGTTCTGCAGCTGCGGAAAAGTCGCGGCGAGAGCGTCTTTCAGTTCGGCGAGCGGAACAGCCGGCGGCAATTCCTTGTTGGTTTTGTTGTCGCGGCCTTTGTAGAACAGCAGCAGGTGCGAGCGGGCGGCGAGCAGAAGTTCCAGAAACAGATAGCGGTCTTCGTAATTGCGGGAGCGCACCAGAGCCTTGCGCCGCTGTTCCGGCGGAACCAGATTGAAACCGAGCGAAATGTCCCGCCGCGGGAAGCTCTGCTCGTCCAGCCCCAATACAGCAATCGTGTTCATGGGAATACTGCGCATCGGAACCAGAGAACAGAAGGTGATTCTGCCGCGCAAAAACGGTTCACCGCTTTCAACCGGCTGCAGAAATTTCTCCGTCAAAAACCGGATCACATCCAGCCCGCAAACCAGTTCCGCAGCACCTGAACTTTCCGTCTGTTCCTGCATGGAGCGGAAGGTTTCGCGCAGTGCGGCAAGTTCCTGATAATTGCGGTCGCCAGTACGGAAAAACAGATCCGGCAGACCGGACAGCAGTTCCAGCCACTGCCGGAGAGTATGCGGAACCGTCAGAACATCCCGCAGACGGAACAGATTCTGCATGAACGCGGCAAAATTTCCGGTCAGCACGCTTTCCAGTCCTTCCGCGGAATCAAAGGGAATCACCGGATCATCCGCCTGCGCCTTGCCGTCTTCCGCCACGGCATGACCCAGCAGCAGACGTTCCAAAGCGGGTTTCCAGCTGAATTCATCGAAAGCGACGCCGCAGAACTGCCGGTGATTTTCGGCATCGACACCCCAATGCACCCCCAGTTTTTCGATCCAGTGCCGAAGTACCTGAATATCCTGTTCGGAAAAATTCCAGCATTCCGCCAGTTCCGGATTTTCCAGCAGATCAAAGACCGCCGACACCTCAAATTTTCCGGACATCATCTGCAGGACTTTCAGCAGAGAATCGGCACAACGGTTCAGCTGCCGGGCGCTGCGGTCGGAAACACTGTACTGATTTTTCAGGGGTCCGGTTCCGAATACAGCATGAATGTACGGCTCGAAGGTGCTGATGTCCGGCGCCATCACCAAAATGCCGCGCGGATCGATTCCTTCATTTTCGATCAGATGAAGCAGTTGGTCATGAAGGACTTCCACCTGCCGCATCTCGCTGTGACAGGAATGAATCGACAGACTGTCATCCGAGGCGGACGGTTTTTCCAGCGGTGTGCCGCTGAACGGATCGCCGGGCTGTTTTCTTTCTGAGGGAATCCGGGATATGTTCTGAAAAATATCCTGCTGAATGGAACTCAGAATCGTCGCATTTTCATATTGATACTCACACTGCGGATCCGGCAGAACCGTCCGGGCGAACGGCTCAAAATCGGAAAATTCATCCAGATTGTCCACGCTCTGCATCAGATACCGAAAAAAATCCCTGCCTTGACGCCCCAGCGACGTCAGCAGCGGATTGCCGGTCATCAGCTGTTCCGGATCAGCGCCGGACCGCAGAGCCTCCCGAACCGCTTCCCGGCGGGTCAGGTTGTCGCTCCAGTATTCCGAAGATGGATTCAGATAAAAGAAATTCACTTCTATGAACACGGCAAGTTTCCGGAAAAATTCAAAATACAGCGGAGCCAGTGTACTGATGCCGAACAGCGAAACACGCCGGGGCAGAGAATGGAACTGTTCCGCGGAAAAATCTTTCTGCAGGAATTCGATAAACTGTTCATCCCTGCCCTGATCGCCTTCCGATATACTGCGGAACAGACGCGCCTGCCAGCTCTGCGCCTGACTGCCGGCACCGATACGCCATTCAGCCAGCATATCGGAATGATAAATCTGATACTGGTCAAACAGCCCTGCCGTCTTTTCCGCCAGCTGACATGCCTTCATGATCCGGTCATCTCCGGTCATGTAACGGGCGGCTTCCGGGTAGTTCTCCGGCTCTTTCAGCAGAGTATGAAATATTTTCCAGAACATCCGGTCGCGGGTCAGCTGCTTCCGGTGTCCGTCGGACGGCAGCAGCACGGACAGCACGGAGTCAATGAAGGAGTTGAGGAACGGCGTATTCAAATTGGCGGCGGCAGATGCGCAGTCCGCCAGACGCAGATTGAGCCATGCGCCCATTCCCTGCGTCTGAACCACCACGGTTTCCGGCGTAAAGAAATCTTCCGGAGTCCGGCGCAGGTATATATCATGCAGAAAACGATCCGCCAGCACCTCCGGTCGGTTGGATACAATCAGATGCATACTCATGCCGGCAGTACCTCCCCTGTGCAGAAACAGTTCTGCGGAAATCTGTTTTTCATAAGATTGTTCTGCATACAGCCGCCTCCTGAATATTATGATGAAAAGGGCAGACAGGTTCAGATTTCCAGACATCTGAAAGGGTGCGCCGGACATACTTTAGCATGACAAATACAAAATGCCAATGCCGAAAAAGGAAAAAAAGTTTTTTTTCGCACGGAACCTCGGGAAAATAACAGTCGTTCCCGTTGCGAAACCGGGAAATCAGGTGTATATTACCTGGTTTAGATTTTTTCAGACAACAGAAAACGGGAGATTTGAATGATCCGATTGTTTTTGAAAAGTGTTTTGCTGTGCGCTCTTCTGCTGCCCTGCCTTGTCTCATGTCAGCCGGAACGCAAACCGGATGAAGTCACCACAGTCAAAATTCTTCAGGGAGCGGATCAGGCGGCTCTGCCCGGCACTGCTTTCCCGAAAGATGTGCGGCTCGAATTTACCGGAACAGCTCCGCGCGGTCTGCTCGGTCTCAAACGGGAGGAACACGGAGTCCCCGGCGTCAAAGTGAAACTTATTCCTTCCGCAGGTTCGGATTTGAAAGTGGAACCGGCGGAAACGGAAACGGATGATTTCGGACGCATTTCCGTCCGGGTCACTGCCGGACGACGTATCGGCGACAACTATCTGCGGGTGATTCCGGACGGTTCGGAATCGAAATCCCGGATGCTGCGGTTCTCCGTCGGCGCAAAATTTTCCGGCGGCGGACAGGAAGGACTGGTCGGACAGGTTCTGCGCGATCCGGTCTCCGTTCAGCTTCAGATGCCGGACGGTTCCCCGGCGGCAGGAGTTCCGGTTTATTTCAGCATCGTCAACGACCGGGGAGACAACAAAGCCAAAGTGCTGATGCCCGAAACGCTGACCGATGAGCACGGGGTGGCAAAGAGTCATGTTCAGCTGGGAAAAAAGACCGGAGAATATCAAATTGCCGTAGAAATTTCCGATCCGCAGAAAGGTATTTTCCTGCGGCAGAACCGGATCAAAGTGCTGGGCATTGACATCTTCGCCGTGCTGATGGGCGTCATCGGCGGTCTGGCATTCTTTGTCTACGGCATGAAACTGATGAGCGACGGTCTCCAGCGGGTTGCCGGGGAAAACATGAAACGTCTGCTTCAGTTTTTTTCCAAAAACGGACTGGTCGCCATTCTGGCAGGCACATTTGTTACGGCAGTGATTCAGTCATCCAGCGCGACCACGGTCATGGTGATCGGGTTCATCAACGCCGGTCTGCTTTCCCTTCAGCAGGCCATCGGAATTATCTTCGGAGCCAACATCGGCACAACGGTTACAGCGCAGATCATCTCCTTCAATCTTTCCGGAATTGCCCTGCCGGCAGTGGCAGTGGGATTCCTGATCATGCTGGCAAAAAAACGGGTCATCAAAGGCTGGGGCGAAACCCTGCTGGGCTTCGGACTGCTGTTCTTCGGCATGACCATGATGAGTACGGAACTGAAGGAACTGGGGGCATTCCCGACCTTTGTCGGCTTCTTCAAATCCTTTGACTGCGCACCGGTTCTTCCGGGGGAACTCATGCCCTTCGGCGCAATGCTGGGCGCCATGCTGATCGGCATCATCGGAACCTGCCTGGTGCAGTCCAGTTCGGCGGCTATGGGTATTGTGCTGGCTCTCGCCGGCAGCGGACTCATCAACTTCTACACCGCCGTGCCGCTGCTGATCGGCACCAATATCGGCACCACCATCACCGCATGGCTCGCCGCACTGACCGCCAACCGGGTGGCAAAACAGGCGGCTCTGGCGCACTTCCTGTTCAACCTGATCGGTGCGGTCCTGATGCTGATTCTGCTTTATATTCCGTACGGCCCCGCGCGCACTCCGGTTTTTCTGTATTTCATCAACGCCATCACGCCGGGCAATGCCTTCGCGGCAATCCCGCAGAATATTGAACGTCATATCGCCATGGCGCATACCCTGTTCAACGTCATCACCGTCGCCGCCATCTTCCCGGTCATGGGACTTTTCGCCAGACTGTGCGAAATTCTGCTCCCGGTGCGGGATGACGCCGCACGCTCCACCATCGTGCTGGAACCCCGTCTGCTGGCGACTCCGTCCATCGCGCTGGAACAGAGCATTTCCGCGATCCGCGGCATGGTAAAACTTTCCTGGAACATGATCGACCGCGCGGTCAACCGCCATTTCCTGCCCGTCAACACCGACCCGGATGAATACAGGGAACTGGAAGACACGGAGCAGCAGATCGACACGATGCAGACGGACATCACCAACTATCTGGTGCAGATCACCCGCCGGCGGCTGACGCAGCCGCAGTCCAATCTGATTCCCCTGCTGATGCACTGCGTCAACGATGCGGAACGCATTGCAGACCACACGGAAAACATTCTCAAACTGACCAAGCGTCTGGCGAAAGCGGACATCGTGCTTTCCGATATTGCTCGTCATGACCTCGACAGAATCTGGGAACTGCTGCGGTCGCAGGCTCACAATGTGGAACTGGCTCTGGCGGGAAAAAATCAGGAAAGCGCGGCTCTGGCTCTGGAAAACGAACGCAAACTCAACAAACTCGCCAAAAAATATGAAAAGAATTATTCCAGAAAAGAGGACTATGAAGCGTTCGGACATCTGGGCGGCAGCACAAAAGCCGCGGATGAACAGCAGTCCAGAAATGAAAAAATCTCGGAACTGGCTCTGGAAAACGAACATGAAATCAACCTGCTCACCAAAAAATATGAGGAAAGCCATATCGAACGCCGCAATACGGGAAAATGCGCGGTGGACGCCAGCGTGATTTTCATCGAAATGCTGTGGGAACTGGAACGGATCGGCGACCATCTGGCAAACATTGCGGTCCGCGCCCCCGAAATTCAGAAGCATTATGTGGCTCTGGCAATCTGAAAGAAAACAATACGGTACAATCGCCGTAATGTCAATATAATACAACAATTGAGGGAGTAAAAAACAACATGGATTCCTTACTGCAAATTCTTTCTGCCATCAACAGCTGTATTTCAGACTACGTTCTGATCACGCTGCTGGTCAGCGCCGGCATCTTTTTCACCGTGAAGACCCGCTTCGTGCAGATCCGGTGTTTCAAGGAAGGCTGGAGCCACATCTTCAGCCAGTTTTCTCTGCACGGCAAAAACCAGCAGGGACGTCTGAGTTCCTACCAGATGCTCACCGCGGCTCTCGCCGCCCAGATCGGGACCGGCAATATTGTCGGAGCTTCCGGGGCAATTCTCATCGGCGGACCGGGTGCAATTTTCTGGATGTGGCTCATTGCGTTCTTCGGCATGGCAACTATTTATGCGGAAGCGGTTCTGGCGCAGAAAACCAGAGTTGTGGATGAAAACGGAACGATTCACGGCGGACCGGTATTCTACATCAAACGCGCTTTTCCGAATAAATTCGGTTCTTTTCTGGCGGTCTTTTTCGCTGTCGCCATTATTATCAGCCTGGGTTTCATGGGAACCATGGTTCAGGCGAACTCCATCGGGGAAACCTGCCGGAACGCATTCGGCATTCCGACCTGGACCATCGGTATTTTTCTGGTGATCGTTTCCGCGATCATTCTCATCGGAGGGGTTACCCGGCTGGCGCGCATGACGGAAAAAATCGTGCCGGTCATGGCGCTGATTTTCCTTGCCGGCGGCTTCATCGTGCTGGCGATGCGGATTCAATATCTTCCGGCGACCTTCGGCTGCATCTTCAAATATGCTTTCTGCCCGGACGCCCTGCTGGGCGGCAGTCTCGGGTTTGCCTTGAAAACGGCGATCAGCCAGGGTGTGAAACGCGGGCTCTTCTCCAACGAAGCCGGTATGGGTTCCACACCGCACGCTCATGCGGTCGCCCACGTCAAAAGACCGCATGATCAGGGCGTTGTCGCCATGATCGGAGTATTCATCGACACGGGCGTCGTTCTGACCATGACCGCGCTGGTGGTGATTTCCACGCTGTACACCGGAGACGGACCGCTTGCCCATGCCACCGGCGCAAATTATCAGGAACTGCTTGCCAGCGCGGGTTTGACCAAAACCAACCTCATGCAGCTGGCAGTCGCCTCGGTATTTACGCAGACGGTCGGCAATATTTTTGTGGCGGTCTGTCTGCTGTTTTTTGCCTTCTCCACGATTCTGAGCTGGAACTATTTCGGCAAAATCAACTTTCTTTATCTGTTCGGGAAAAAAGGTGTACTGGTCTATACCGTGCTGTCCCTGTGTTTTATTTTCATCGGTTCTCTGGTGAAAAATGATCTGGTATGGGAATTGCAGGATATGTTCAATCAGCTGATGGTACTGCCGAACATCATTGCACTGTTCGCCTCCGCCGGACTGGTCGCCGCCAGTGCTTTGAACAAGGAAAATCCGCATGACTGAAAAGGATCATATTTGATTTTCCGGGACGGCGGCACGGGTATTCCTGCCGCTGTCCGTGCAATGTCAATCGCGCTGTTTGAATTCGTTCGGAGTGCAGCGATATATCTTCTTGAAGGCATTGCAGAAACTGCTGGCATCGCAGAAACCGTGCCGTTCCGCAATTTCATTGAGCGTGTATAAACCGCTGCGGACTTCGTTGGCGGCATTGGACAGACGCACCCGCAAGGCAAACTGTCCGTAACTTACCCCCATCACGGATGAAAAAATCACCGAAAAACGGCTGATGCTCAACGAACAGGCAGCAGCCGCCTCCCCCAGCGACGGCGGGACCGGCAAAGTCCGCACCAGCTGAACCGCTTTCTGAATGCGGCTCATTTCCAGATTCAGCACCAGATTCGTCCCGGCGGATTCCTTGTCCACCGCTTCCGAGGCTTCCAGCAGCAGCTGATGAATCAGCAGCCAGCAATGGGTCTTCCAGTTCAGCGGTTTCGACTGGTTCAAGTGGAACAGCTGCTTGGAAAGATTCCGCATTTTCAGACGCTCCGCCGGAGTCTCCGGACAGAACCGTTTCGACGGCGGCACCGTGAACGGCGCCAGCCAGTCCGCATGAGAACACGGTCCGACATTGCCCACATTGTCCACGTTGATGTTGATGGAGAGAATCAGATTGCGCCGGGAAAGCAGCCGGAACGCATGAGGTTCCCAGCACATGGTCCACCAGACCTGATCACGGGTGAAAACGCGTTTCCATTTACCGAACATCACTTCCGCCGAACCGGCAAGGACAATGGAAAACTGCAGACAATAATGCACATCGCCCTTCAATTCATGCTGCGGACCGCTGCCGCGTTCCACAATCATATCAAACGGAGAAGCCGGCGTCAATGCCGGATGAGACTGGGATTCCAGCCGGACTGCGCCGAAATCCGGATTCCGGGGATCGAAACCACTTGCCGATGTCATGTGCAATCCTTTCTTTCGATGAAATCATCCTGTACATTACACTCGATACCGAACTCTGTCAAGAAAAAAAATCAGCGGTTCGGCACTTTTGCCTGCAAAGTTTTCCGCCAGCAGTCCCGGACAATCTGGTTCACGGTCTGATAACGGATTCGCGTTTCCGGGTAAAAAACGCGCCGGTAGGAATACACCGCCACTCCCGATATTTCCGGACGCCGCAGATTGAACAGCAGCTGATTCTTCAATTCTCCCGCGTTGTTAGCTTCAAAATACTGATGCGCTCCGGTTCCGATATACAGTTTGACCCGTGTCCCGCGCACCGTGTCCGCCCACCAGTCCGCCAATGCCGCATACGGTGCTTTCGGATGCGAAAACTTCCAGTACAGCTGCGGAATGATATAATCAATCCAGTTGTTCTTCACCCACAGACGGGTGTCGGAATAATTGGAACTGTACGACTCATTCCCCGCCGTGGCGGAACCGTGCGGCGAAGATTTGCTGTTCCGCCAGATACCGAACGGACTGATGCCGAACCGGATATTCTTGTGCTGGATCCGGTTGTTTTCCCGGATGAGACTGGATACATCCCGAACCATCCGGTTGACATTTTCACGCCGCCAGTCTTCCAGCGACAGCTTCGGATTACGGTTGTACTTGCGGTATGTCGCCAGATCCGCGGTGCCGTTGTAATCGTACGGATAAAAATAATCATCGAAATCTATGGAGTCCGGATTGTATTTCCGGATGATTTCCCGCACGGTTTCCAGCAGATGCTGCCGCACTTGCGGCGAACCCGGATCCAGCAGCAGAGTATTGCCTTTGGCTACCGGAACCGACAGCACCAGTTCCGGATGCTGCCGCGCAAAATTCTTGGGAGACAGAGTTTTCAGATACTGCATTTTCGGCAGACTCGTCACACCGGTTACCCGGTATGGATTCAACCATGCATGAAAACTCAATCCCTGCCGGTGCGCTTCACCGATCATGTACGCCAGCATGTCAAATTGCGGATATCCGCTGCCTTCCTGTCCGCGGATGAAACGCGAAAACGGATGGATCGACGAATTGTAAAAAGCCTCTCCGGCGGGACGTATCTGAAAAAAAACCGCATTGAAACCGGCATTGCGGATCTTCTGCAGAGCTTCCCTGTACTCTTTCCGGAATTGCTCCGGCGAATCCGTCCGCGGGAAATCCAGATTCACATATGTGGCAATCCAGATTCCGCGGAATTCCCCGCTCCGCAGCTGATAACGGGCAGGAACGACAACCTTGCGTCTGTCGTTCGGCAACGCCGAATAGGCAACCGGTCTGCCGGTCTGCGGATGCAGGATCACCCGTCCCGGTTCCGCGGCGCGGACAATGAAAAAATTCAGCCAGAAAACAAAAAATGCAGTCAGTACGTGAAATTTCCTTTTCATTCATACCTCCTGCATTTTCATCCGGAAAAACCGGTTGTCAAACCTGTCCCAGTTCCTTCTGCAAAGCGGCATCCGCTTCTTCCACTTTGCGGGTCTGCTCCGCACGGAACGCTTTGAGCCGGGCATTCAGTTCAGAGCTGCTCAACGCCAGGATCGCCACTGCGGACAATGCGGCGTTTTTCGCGCCGGCGGGACCGGCAGTAACCGTAGACACGGGGATTCCCGGCGGCATCTGCACCATTGCCAGCAGAGCATCGAAACCGCTGAACGGTTCGCTCGCCATCGGGATGCCGATCACGGGAAGCACCGTATGTGCGGCAATCACGCCCGCCAGATGCGCAGCCATCCCTGCCGCACAGATAATGACTTTAATCCCGCGTTCCTCGGCACTCTTGGCGTATTCCGCCGCGGTGTCCGGCGTACGGTGAGCGGAAATCACCCGCGCCTCGAAGGGGATGTTGAAATTCCGCAGCGTATCGAACGCACCTTTCAAAGACGGCAGATCGCTTTTGCTGCCCATGATGACTGCAACTTGAGCGGACATGGGGTACTCCTTTCAATGAAAAACGGACAAACACGGAAATTGCCTGTGCGTCGTATTCTCCGAAGAGGAACAACGGCGTTTCCGGCAAAAATCCGTGCCGTTGCCGTGTCAATCCTTGTCAGTTTTCGTTTTTCTGTCCGCCGGCAGCAGCCTGCGCCGCAGCCTTGACCGCCGCGATCTGAGCCATGAAATCATCCGGCTCGTCATCGAAATTCGGAATCAGCAGACCTTCCGCAATTTCCAGCAGTGCAACATCCAGAAAATTTTCATCCTTGCATCTCACCATCGGCGGTGCGCCGGTTGCCAGCAGACGCGCCCGTTTGGACGCGAGGATGATCAATGTCTTCGCATCGGGTACTTTTTCGCGGGCCCGTGCAAGATAATCGTTGTTCATAAATAAAACCTCCTATATTAATAATCAATCACTTCGCGATGTCTGTCGATCGTGGACAGGTCATCGGAAAGAACCAGCTGGTAATTGCGGTCGAAATCAGCGACGGCATCCAGGATGTAGCGTTCCGCCAGCGGCTCACGCGCGGCATCTTTAAGCGCATCGCGCAGCATCAGCAGTCCAACGAAAATGAACGTTTCATTCTCAACCAGATTCCGGGCGCGGAGATCATGGTAAGCGGAATTTTTCTTGTCCGCCACAAATTTCACCGCGGTCAGATGTTTTTCGTGCATCTGGCGAACCAGAGCTTTCAGACGGCCGATCTGACTTTCATCGGAAATTCCGTTGAACAGTTCATTGATCATGGGATCCAGGACACGCTGCATGACACCGCCGATCGCGGCGACAATCTGAAGCTGCGTGGTACCTTCATAAATATTGGTGATGCGGGCATCGCGGTAATAGCGTTCCGCATCGAAGTCGTGCATGTAGCCGGTTCCGCCGTGAATCTGAATGCAGTCATAGGCGATCTGGTTGGCGCTTTCCGTGGACAGAGCTTTGCTCATCGGAGTCAGTGCGGCAGCGACTTTTCCATAATATTTGGATTTTTCGCGCACTTCATCGGTAATGCGTTCCGGATCGTGATCCATGATGTGCTGATACACATTGCGCAGGTCAACAATTTTCGTGGTTTCATACAGCAGAGCGCGGGACGCAGTCAGTTTGGTCTTCATCCGTGCCAGCATATCGTAGATCGCCGGGAATTTGTCGATGCTCTGCTTGAACTGTTCGCGTTCCGCGGCATATTTGCGGGCTTCGCGGTAGGAGGCTTCGGCAATACCGACCGCCTGTGCGCTGATCGCCACACGTGCGCCGTTCATCAGAGACATGACGTAACGGGTCAGACCGCGGCGCTGCTGTCCGCAGAGTTCGGCAGGTACATGGTTATACTGCAATTCAGCCGTGGCAACACCATGGATGCCCAGCTTGTGTTCAATGCGGCGAACCACCAGTTCCGGGCATTTTTCGCAGATGAACATGGAGAGACCGCGTCCGTCCGTGCTGCCTTCCACCGAACGAGCCAGTACCAGGTGAATCTTCGCGCAACCGTTGGTGATGAAGCGTTTCATGCCGTCCAGATACCATTTGCCGGTCTTGGGATCCTGCGTGGCTTTGAGCCGCACGGACTGCAGGTCGGAACCGGAATCCGGTTCGGTCAGATCCATGGCGCCGTCCGCTTCACCGCAGGCGAAACGCGGCAGATAACGCTGACGCTGATCTTCATCGCCGAATTCACAGATGGTTTCGGCAATGTCCTGCAAACCGAACAGGTTCTGCAAGGATGCATCGGCACGGGAAACCATTTCCGTCATCATCGTGTAAATGGTCGTCGGAAAATTCAATCCGCCGTATTCACGGGGCAGAATCACTCCGGACACACCGGCTTTGCGCAAATCTTCCATATTTTTAACGGTCAGCGGATGGTACGTTACCACGCCGTCTGCGAAGTGCGGACCTTCCTCGTCAACCTGACGGGAACGCGGGGCAATCCGTTCGCCGGAAACATCGCCGACCACGGAAAGAATGCGTTCGAAACTGTCGAGAGCATCCGCGTAATTTTCCGGAGATCCGTCGAATTTCGCCGCATCCGCATATCCGTGTTCACGGACGGAAACGACTTCTTCAAGGTCGATATTTTTGAGAGTGAAGACAAGATCCTGATTGTCAGAAAAGAAATTGGACATGATGAAGCTCCTCTCAGGCTTTGGCTTTATAGGCTTTAATCATCATCGGGATCACGCTGTTGAGATCGCCGATAATGCCGTAATGCGCCACGGAAAAGATCGGAGCGCCCGGATCCGTGTTGACGGCAATGATTTTCTTGCTGTCCGTCATGCCGGCACGATGCTGAACCGAACCGCTGATACCGCAGGCGATATACAGTTTCGGACGCACCGTAACGCCGGTCTGACCGATCTGATGATCGTGGTCAATCCAGCCGGCATCCACTGCCGCACGAGATGCACCGACTTCGCCGCCGAGTGCTTCCGCCAGCTGATGAATCAGTTTGAAATTCGCTTTGGAGCCAACGCCGTAACCGCCGGCAACAATGATCTGCGCCGCTTTGAGATTCACCGTTTTTTCTTCGCGGACGCGTTCAATCACTTTCACCACCGTTTCCTGTGCAGTGAGCGCGACCTGAACCTTCACGATCTCGCCCTTGCGGGAAAGATCGGGGGTGTTCATTTTCATGACGCCTTCGCGAACTGTAACCATCTGCGGGTCATCCCAGGTGTTCACAATCGTGGCAATAATGTTGCCGCCGAAAGCCGGACGAATCTGCATCAGTTTGTTGGTATACAGCTTTTTGTTGACCTTGTCATCGAAATCATCAATCTTGAGGTCCGTGCAGTCAGCGGTCAGACCTGCGAGCTTTTCCGAAGCCACGCGGGGAGCCAGTTCACGGCCCTTCATGGTTGCGCCAAACAGCAGAATATTGGGATGATATTCGCGAATCAGGTCCATGATGACTTTGGCATACGGAAGAACAGTAAACGGTTCCAGGCGGGGATCTTCCGCGAGGAACACTTTGCTGCAGCCGTAGCTGAACAGGGTGTCGGCACAATGGGCGACATTGCTGCCGAGCAGAACCGCTTCCAGCTGGACATTGAGTTTGGCAGCCAGTTCGGCACCTTTGCTGACGAGTTCGAGACTGACATCGGCGATTTTGCCGCCTTCCTGCTCGACGAAAACCCAGACGTTACCAATATTGGACATGGCTCACCCCAGTGTATGATCTTCAATAAGTTCACGGACGAGATCGGAAACACCGGCTTCCGTCGGTTCGATCTTCTTGAAATCGCCGGCAGTCAGAACAACGCTCATGATCTGCTTGACGTTGGTCGGAGAACCGGCTTTGCCGCAGCGGCTCAGATCGGCGCCGACACCTGCGGCGGTCCATTCATGAATCACCAGCCCCTTGCCCGCGAATTTTTCCTCAAATTCAGCAGCGGCATTTTCCGCCGTGTAAGCTTCAGAATGTTCCGCCTTGAATTCGGAAAGCGTTCTGGCTCTTTTATATTTCATGATGCGCGCGGCATTCTGCGGACGCGGTTCATTGGCGTCAATGACAGTCAACAGAACCGGCATCGGAGCTTCCAGAATTTCATAACCGCCTTCGATGGCGCGTCTGGCGCGGATGTTTTTACCTTCCAGCGCAATGACTTCTTCCACGTAGGAAAGCTGCGGGATATGAAGTTTTTCCGCGATCTGCGGTCCAACCTGCGCCGTATCTCCGTCAATAGCCTGACGTCCGCAGAGAATCAGATCGAAATCGCCGATTTTCTTTGCACAGCAACTGAGGGCATAGCTGGTTGCCAGCGTATCCGCCCCAGCGAAAGCGCGGTCAGTCAGAAGAACAGCTTCATCCGCACCCATGCAAAGGGACTCGCGGAGAATTTTCGCCGCGTTCGGCGGTCCCATGGTTGCCGCCACGACATGCGCGCCGAAACGGTCTTTCAGCTGCAGCGCCAATTCAAGCGCATTCAGGTCTTCCGGATTGAAAATCGCAGGAAGCGCCGCACGGTTGACAGTGCCGTCCGGCTTCATCGCATCGCCCGTGATATTTTTCGTATCGGGCACCTGCTTAACAAAGACGATGATTTTATAACTCACTGGCCGCTCCTTGTTACAAGTTATCATTATGTGAGATTTTTTCATTTATTATCAATGCTCATTCCAGTGAACCGAAACAAGGCATCAAATACAAAATTTAGCATAGATTGCGAAAAATGCAATGAAAAATCTGTATTTTCCAGAAAAAAACTTCCTGCCGGCGTTCTGTTACGTTCCGCGGCGGCGGAAATACGACACAATTCCGCTTTTTTTCCTCATTTATGCAGAATATCATTTGCCAAATCGTCATTCAGGGTATAAGTTACCGGAAAAAGCAACCCGGATGCCGGGAATCATCAGGAGATTTTGAAAATGTTAGTGCAGGTATTGAGGAATAAAATTCATCGCGCAAGACTGACCAGCTGCGACCTCGAATACGAGGGAAGTCTGGAAATAGACATTGAATTTCTGGAAAAAGCCGGGATTCTGCCGTATGAAAAAATCCTGGTGGTCAATGCGACCAACGGTGAACGACTGGAAACCTACGCGATTCCCGGCGAACGCGGCAAAGGCGTATTCTGTCTGAACGGAGCAGCCGCGCACCGGGGCAAACCCGGCGACATCGTCACCATCATGACTTTCGGGGTTGCAACTCCGGAAGAAGCGGCGGAACACCTGCCCACCGTGATTGTGCTGGATGAAAACAACCGAATCATCGCCAGACGGAAAGGCCGCAAGGAACTTCCGCTGGACTGACAAGTGGAGGCTGACATGAAAGCGGAAAAGCCGGAACATGCCACACAATGCCGCGGACAGGTTTTGACGGAATATGCTTTCATGATGGTGGTCGGCGCGCTGTTTGCGGTCATGTTTTTCGTGCTGCTTGCGGCGTTTTCCGAATACGGAGCCAGACTGATCGGTCTGGTCTCCTGGGAACCCAGCCCGCCAAGCCGTTCTCAAATGGAAACAATTATGAAAGGCAATCTGTAAGTGAGGTGAAACATGATCAGAAGAAAAAGAAGATCCGGACAGGCTATCGTTGAATATATCATTATCATCGTGATCGTGGCGGTTGCCGCATTGACGGTCATGGGACTGTTCAGCGACCGCATCCGCAGCATCATTGCCGGAACAGCCTCCACGTTCGGCGACAACAATGCCGCACAGGCTGTTGACAAGAAGTCCACGGAAATTCTCAAGGAAATGGACAAGGACGGCATCAGTCTGGACGAATAATCCGGAACTTGAAAACTTTTACCGGAGGGTTCGCATGAAGTGTTTTCCGGCACAGCGCAGAATCCGGCGGATCAGGGGCGCAGCCATGACGGAATGTCTGATGGCTATGTTTGTACTGTTCCTGGTGCTGTTCGGAATGCTTCAGGTTTTCTATTTTGCCGCCGGACAGTTTTTCACGGATTATGCCGCCTTGCGCGGGGCGCGTTCCCGTGCCGTCGGTTTCCGGGATTACCTGACCGCCAGAGAACTCCGGGTCAATGCCATCGGCGGCTCCGGATTCCTCACCGAACCGAACCTTTCCTCTTTTTCTGTATCGTCTTCCAATTATGCCGCCGGACAGTTCACCGTGGAAAAAACGCTGATTCAGAAATACATGACCGGCGTGCGCTGGCTGGAATATGAATACTGGTTCGGACGGGCTTCCGACCCATCGCGCCGGACCGATACAGTGCTGCATCATGAAATTTTTGATCAGGATCGTTTTGCCCGGGTAAGAGTGCGTTTTTCCGATTACGCCTTTCCGGATTCCGCGCTGAAACGGATTTTCTTCGGAAAAGGAATCGACCTCAAAGGAGATGCCTCGCTCCGGGATCATTCGCAGGTTTATCTGAAAGAGTGACGCCATGACAAAATCCCGTTATTCAGTCTTGCGGCAGCGCAGCCGCGAACGCGGACAGGTTCTGATTCTGGCAGTTCTTGCCATGGTCATCCTGACAACCGCCGTGCTGGTGCTGTTTGACGTACAGCGGATCATGCGCGGAAAAATCAAGGTCATGAGCGGAATCGACGCCGCGGCTCTGACGGGGGCAGCCTGGCAGAAAAATTCCCTGAATCTGATCGGTGAACTGAATCTGGTCAAAGCCTGCGATGTTCTCATCAGCGACGCCCTGTACGGAATCGGGGGAAATCCCGGCGATTACATGAAACTTCAGCTGCCGCAGAATCCGACGCCCGCAGAAATCGAAGCAGCCGTCGAGAAAGCCCGGCAGGAACTGGCGCAGCTGAAAAATTCGGCGGACATGCTGACCGAAATGCAGGTCCGCATCGCATTCGTCGGACCGCTGATCGGTTTCGGTGCGGCGCAGCAGGCGGCGAAGAATAACGGTCTGCCGTCCAATTACAACTGCAACCAGTATCTGATTGATCTGTACGGGGAAATCCACAATCCGGAAACCTACGGCAATCCCGCCATCGCACCGCAGATTTATTACGGCTATTCATGGCGTATGCCTTATGCGGCAATGATCCAGGAAATCCTCGGAGGTCTGGATGCGGCGTCCGCCACCGGCGCAGCGGTCGGAACCAGTGTCCGGCATATCGGAATGCCGCGTCTTTACACCGACCCGCCGACCAAACCCAACTTCATCGCCTATCTTCAGATGCGGATCATTTTCGATGCCATTGCCGCCAACGACTGGTGTATGCTTCAGGCTCTGCTGGATGCGGATTATTCCGGGAAATGGTGGGGCAGCATCAAAGTCGACCGGAACGAGGAATTTCTCGGCGGTTCGGAAATCCTGCCGATCCACGTCAACTACGTTACCGGGCAGCAGGTCTATGACTTTGCCAATGACGCCGGTTATTTGGACGATGCAGTCAAACGCAAAAAAGGACGGGACAGTCTGCTGGTCAAGCTGTCCGGGCATTACAATGATCTGGACCCGGTCAGCAGCAATGGCGAGCTGAACCCGGATGACGCCGACCTGAAATTCAATCCCCTGCCCTCCATCACGTGGGCAGTCTTCGGCGAACAGTGGCGTTCGTATGGGAACGCGGGAATCAGCAGCGATGACTGGGAAAAATATCTGCGCAGCGGTTTCCGCGAAGGCATGGATTATTATTCCGGAGCCTTATCCTATTTTTCCGTTTCGGTCCCGAACCGCACCCTGACCCGGAACACCAATCCGGCAGAAGCACTGCGCAGACAGACAGCCGCATCAGACAACGGCAATCCGCTCTGGCGGCGCATGGGACGGTATGCAGACAGAGCCGCCAGAGCACAGCGGCGCAGTTCCACTGTGGGGATCCGGTTCAGCGCAACCGCCAAACCGTTCGGCATCCTGAAAGCACAGGACGGTTCCGTGCATCATCCGTTTGCCGCCGCCATGGTGCTGCCGGTTTTCACGCAGACCGCCCTGATACCCGTCGCGCTGGAACGCAGTTACGGTACTGCCATGGATGACCGCGCCTGGATTCTTTATCTGACGGAATTCCTGCCGGCACTGGGAATGTCCGACACGCTGGAAGACGCGCAGAGATACATGAAGCCGGAACATTATCAGACTGTCAAGGACGCCGGATACATCGACCTCATCCGGAAACTGGCTGACCCCGCATGGCGCGCGGAGGGCATCCGATGGCTCAACTCGGAAGCCACCGGATATGATAAATATGATGAATACGGCAATTTCATCGGACATGTTACCCAGACTCTCAACCGCGATCACTGTCTGGACTGGGGCAGCGGAGGCGGCGGTTACCGGACCGGGCCGGGCGAACTGCATTGATTCCCGCTTTTTCAAACTGAATCCATCCGCAGAAAACTTGCATACTGCCGGATTTGCTGTATATTAACGCGGAAAAACAAGGAGATTTCTGAAATGGCTCAGACAAAAAAAATAACCGTATCGCAACTCAGAAAAATGAAACAGGAAGGCAGAAAGATTGTCATGCTGACTGCCTATGACGCCCCGACAGCCGCGCTGGCGGCGGAATGCGGAATTGATCTGCTGCTGGTGGGCGATTCTCTCGGCATGTGCGTACTGGGTTACCGCGATACTCTCCAGGTTACTCTGGAAGAATCCCTGCATCACTGCCGGGCGGTCCGGCGCGGCGCACCCGACGCCTTCATCATCGGCGACATGCCGTTCATGACCATGCACACCAGTGAACGCGACGCTCTGCTGAATGCCGCCCGGTATATTCAGGAAGCAGGATGCGATGCGGTCAAAATCGAAGGCGATTCCTCCCTCGCCCCCACGGTTGCACGCATGGTTCACGCCGGCATTCCCGTAATGGGACACGTCGGGCTGCTGCCCCAGCACATCAAAACGGCAGGCGGATACCGTATTTCCGGAAAAACGGAAGACAGTGCGGCGCGTGTGCTTCAGGATGCCAAAAACCTGGAGGAAGCCGGAGCTTTTGCCATTGTCATGGAATGCGTTCCGGCGGAACTGGCACGGAAAATCACCGATGAACTTTCCATCCCGACGATCGGCATCGGCGCCGGGCCGTACTGTTCCGGTCAGGTGCAGGTGGTCAATGACACCCTGGGACTGTTTGCCGGACCGAAGCCCAGACATGCCAAACGCTATGCTGATCTTTCCCCGGAGATCCGCAGGGCATTCACCGCGTATGCGGAGGAAGTCCGCGGCGGTGTATTCCCCGGCGAAGAACATTCCTTTTAAGCTGTATCAACTGACCGGTTCTCCACATGAAACCGGTCTTTTATTATAACATAAATAAGTTATCTGCAACAATTTACAGAGTTTAAAAATTCCCGTTTTTTTCTTTTTCTTCCTTGCATTTCATCCTGAATGGAGTTATGGTGAACGGTATCGACACCAAACAAAGGGGGAATGGTATGCCGAAAATCAAATCTGTTCATGCACGGGAAATCCTTGATTCAAGAGGAAATCCAACCGTCGCGGTCCGCGTCACACTGGACAATGAAATCACTGCCGAAGCAGCAGTTCCTTCCGGAGCATCCACCGGAAGTCATGAAGCACTGGAACTGCGCGACAAAGATCCGAAACGCTATCACGGCAAAGGCGTTCTGAAAGCCTGTTCCCATGTCAATGGCGAAATCGCCAACCGGATCGCCGGCATGGATGCATTGCATCAGGAACAGCTCGACCGCACTCTGATTGAATTGGACGGCACGGAAAACAAATCCAGACTGGGCGCCAATGCCATTCTGGGGGTATCGCTGGCATGTGTCAAAGCCGCCGCGAAATCCAGACATCTGCCGCTGTACCGTTATATCGGCGGAATTCAGGGCTGTGAACTGCCGGTTCCGATGATGAACCTGATCAACGGCGGGACGCATTCGGATGCACCCATTGATTTTCAGGAATTCATGGTTCGTCCTGTCGGAGCAGCCGATTTCCATGAGGCTCTCCGCTGGGGCGCAGAAATTTTCCAGTCTCTGAAAAAACGATTGACGAAAAACGGCATGAATACAGCAGTCGGCGATGAAGGCGGTTTTGCCCCTGCCCTGCATTCCATTGAAGAAGCATGTGAATATCTGGTGCATTCTATCGAAGACGCCGGTCTGAAACCGGGTTCCGTCTCCACCGGTGGACAGGTTGCTCTCGCACTCGACTGTGCCGCCAGTGAATTCTATGATCCGGACCGAAGAATTTACCGTTACCGGAAAGCCGGCGGCTGTGAACGCAGCCGAATGGAACAGGTCGAATATCTGGAACAGCTGGTGCGCGCATTTCCCATCGATTCCATTGAAGACGGCATGGCGCAGGATGACTGGGAAGGATGGGAATTGCTGACACAAGCCATCGGCAATCCGGTCCAGCTGGTCGGAGATGATCTGCTGGTTACCAATGTGCGTTATCTGCGTGAAGCGATCCGGCGCCATGCCGGCAATGCCATCCTCATCAAGATGAATCAGATCGGCACGGTCACGGAGACGCTGGATGCAGTCCGCGAAGCCAAAGCCGGCGGATTCCGTACTATCATCAGCCACCGTTCCGGCGAAACGGTCGACACCAGTATTGCCGACCTTGCCGTGGCGTTGAACGCCGGACAAATCAAAACCGGTTCGCTGAGCCGCTCGGAACGGCTGTGCAAATACAACCGGCTGCTGCGGATAGAGGATGAACTCCGGGGCGCGGCACTGATCTGGTAACCGCGCCCGGTTGAGAGTTTCACTCTGCTTTCAGAGCGTCAATCCGGCTGAATACGCATTTGCCGTCCACGATGGTGGCGGCGGCGCAGCCGGTGTAGGCGTACCCGTTGAAAGGCGTGTTGCGGGACTTCGAACGGAATTTCGAGGCATCCACCACGCCTTTTTCTTCCGGAGCCAGAATCGTGATGTCTGCGGCACGGCCGTTTTCCAGCGTACCGGTCGGCAGACCCAGCAATTCCGCCGGTCCCTGCGTGAACTTGGAAATCACCTGCGGCAACGTAAAGCCGTTTTTATGATACAGTTCCGTCAGAACCACATTGACCGCCGTTTCCAGACCGACAATACCGAACGGTGCATAGTCGAATTCCACCATTTTATCGGTTTCGGTATGCGGGGCATGATCCGTGGCAATGACCGTTACCGTTCCGTCGCGCAGAGCTTCGATCAACGCCTGACGATCCTCCTCGGAACGCAGCGGCGGATTCATTTTGTAATTGGAATCGAATTTCTTGATCTCAACATCCGTCAGGGCAATGTGGTGCGGAGTCGCCTCGGCACTGATTTTCACGCCGTTCTGCCGGGCGGCACGGACAATTTCAATGGCATGACGAGTGGAAATATGCTGGATATGCACTTTCCAGTCCGCCATGCGGGCGAGAATGGCATCGCGCGCCACCATGAGTTCCTCTGCTGCGGACGACATGCCTTTCATGCCGAGGAAAACCGACCAATACCCTTCGTTCATCACGCCGCCGCTGGCAAGAATCGTATCTTCGCAGTGATCCAGAATCGGCAGCCCGAAAGTCCGGGAATATTCCACCACGTGACGCATCAGTTCATGATTCTGAATGCATTTACCGTCATCGGAAAGAGCCACCACGCCGGCTGCCTTCAATCCGCCGATGCCGGACATCTCCTTGCCTTCCAGTCCTTTGGACATGGCGCCGCAGGGCAGAACTTTGACCACGCCTTCACTCTGGGCGTACGTGCGGATATAATGAATCGTGCCGGGATTGTCCGCACACGGACTGGTGTTCGGCATGGCGACAACTGCCGTGAATCCGCCTGCCGCCGCCGCCATGGTTCCGGTGTGAATGGTTTCTGCTCCGGTTTTGCCCGGCTGACGCAGATGCACATGCACGTCAATGAATCCGGGGGCAAGCACATATCCTTCCAGCGGAATGATTTCCGCATTTTTCAGCGTCGTTGGATCGGCGAAAACCCCGTTGTCCACCCCGATATCCATGACCTGGTCGATATTGCGCGCCGGGTCTATCACCCGCGCTCCTTTGAAAATCAGCTGTTTATTCATTTCAGACACCCCGCTACAAGGAAAAGAACCGCCATGCGCACGGCCAGTCCGTTGGTTACCTGTTCAAGAATGACCGACTGCGGTCCGTCCGCCAGTTCGGAGGAAAGTTCAACATCCCGGTTGATCGGACCCGGATGCATGATCAGCGCGTCCGGGCGGATGTACTGCTGGCAGTTCCGGTTGAGTCCGAACACGCTGGCATATTCGCCGGTGCTGGGGAAGAAGCCGCTGCGCTGACGCTCATGCTGAATGCGGAGCAGATTCACTACATCTGCACCGATCAGAGCATCTTTCAGATTGTCGCAGACCCGGACTCCCGCCCGTTCAAATTCGCGCGGCACCAGCGTGGACGGCCCCGCAAACGTAACGTTCGCACCCAGTTTGAGCAGTCCCCACATATTGCTGCGCGCCACCCGGCTGTGAAGAATATCCCCGATGATGGATACATTCAGTCCTTTGATGCGTCCGAATTTTTCCCGGATCGTGAACATGTCCAGCAGAGCCTGCGTCGGATGGCTGTGCGCGCCGTCGCCGGCGTTGACAATACCGCAGTGAACCCGCGAAGCAAGGAAGTTCGGCGCACCGGCGGCGGAATGACGCATGACCACCAGATCCGCCTGCAATGCCTCAATGTTGCGGATCGTATCCAGCAGCGATTCTCCTTTGCGGAGACTGCTCGCATCCGCGGTCATGTTGATGATGTCCGCGCTGAGCCGCTGCTCCGCCAGCTCGAAAGACACGCGAGTCCGGGTGCTGGGCTCAATGAATACGTTGACCACGGTCTTGCCCCGGAGAGCCGGAACTTTTTTGATGTTCCGCTGGGAAACTTTCTTGAATTCCTCGGCGGTGTCCAGAATGAAGGTGATTTCCTCCGCTGTAAGGTCATAAAGACTCAGCAGATCTTTTTTGGTCCACGGACTACTGTTCATAAGGCGGCCTTTATCGTTGAATTTGGAATGGAATAAACGAAATCGTTTTCGCCGGAAAAATCTTTCCAGCTGACCCGGATACGGCGTTCCGGCGGCACGGAAACGGCGCGTCCGACATAATCGCCCTGAATGGGAAATTCCCGGCTGCCGCGGTCCAGCAGTACCGCCAGACGCACGACGGCGGGACGTCCGAAATACGTGATGGCGTCCAGCGCGGCGCGGATGCTGCGGCCGGACTGCAGTACGTCGTCCACCAGCACAATGGTTTTTCCGTTGATGTCAAACGGCATACGCGTTTCCAGAATCCGCGGCAAGGTCTTGCGCATACCTATATCGTCACGGTACATGGCAATGTCCAGCGTACCGCATGGATACTGAACGCCGCTGCGTGCGCTGACCTCTTTCACCAGCCGTTCCGCCAGCGGAACACCGCCTTTCTGGATGCCGACGAAAATCAGCTGTTCCGGCGCTGCGTTCCGGTTGTCATTGTAAATCATATCCCCCAGCTTCTGAATCAGACTGGAGATTTCTCCAGCCTCCATCAGATGCTGCCGATCCTCTCCTGTGTCTGGATCCATCTGAAGCCTTTCCGGATGAGGGTTGTCTGACGCTTCATCCAGAAACTGTAACATACAGCCGATTTTGCCATTTTCCAGTGGGCAGGATAAAAAAATGCGTTTTTAAATGCAATGCGGGGTATAATTCAAGGAATAACGGAAGATAAAAAAAGGTGAAGACCACCCAGCCTTCACCCCCACTTTTTTGATCTCCTCTTTACTGTCTGGAGAAAGACATCTTTCCGGATCACCGGATGAAATTCACCGGTGACTGAAAAAATTTTCTCTCAAAATCTTTTCGCCGGAAAACAGCTTCGAACCTGAAAAGTCCTCTGCTGTCCCGCTACTTTATCACGAAAAACCGGAAAGTCAAAAGAAAATCGAACAAAATTTCATTTTTTTTCGGGAAACGGCTTGAAAAAAACAGGGAACAGAAGTATTTTACATGCCTTGCGGCCATAATACCCGATCATGGTCAGCAGATCAGAAGCCTTCGTGGCCTGGCAGCACAAGGATTCTGGCAAGTTGGTTTGATTTGTGTTAAGAACAAGCTTTAAAAGAAG
>ERZ1034992.448-NODE-448-length-23333-cov-6.036515_pt1 | contig 23333 bp, 23 predicted proteins | sample MGYA00520695_ERZ1034992 | MGnify/ENA primary metagenome ERZ1034992 (study PRJEB33766, sample SAMN09781778) | gut metagenome | biome: gut microbiome | host: Homo sapiens | place: Madagascar | study: EMG produced TPA metagenomics assembly of the PRJNA485056 data set...
TCGGGGGGACGCCTTGCCAGGACCTCTCCATTGCCGGAAAACGGCTGGGATTTGACGGTAAGCGCAGCGTCCTCGCTCTCGACTTTGTACGACTTTGCTTTGAAACTGGAACGCGCTGGGTGCTGTGGGAAAATGTCCCCGCGACACTTTCAAGCCACAACGGTGAGGACTTCGCAAGATTTGTTTCTCTCCTCTGCGGCTGGGACGTCCCCGTGCCGGATGACGGTTGGAGGAAGTCAGGGATCGTCACCGGAACCCCCGGTCATTTCGGTGTATGCTGGCGAATACTTGACGCTCAATACACCAGAGTTTCCCAATTTCCAAGGGCAGTCCCGCAGCGAAGGAAGCGTCTCTTCCTTGTCGGATATCTTGATCATTGGAAATATCCCGCTCAAGTATTATTTGACGGTGAAATGTGCGGAGGGAATTCTCCGCCGTGCAGAACGAAGGGGCAAACCGCTCCCTCCGGTGCTGAAGGCGGCATTGATACGGCAAAGTCAATCCGGATGCGCGCAGGAAAGCCCGGAGGGGGCAAGGGAGCTCTCATCGGAGATGACCTGAGCCACACGCTGGCGACCGGAAACGACCAGACGGTCGTCTGCACCGTCCACGGCGCGCAGACCCCGATCAGCAACGACGATCACGCCAATGCGCTGGGATGCAGCAACAGCGGTCTTGAGAACTGCGTCTGCATTTCCAAGCAGAAGAAGCCGGAAGGCCGTTTCTGGAACGGAGACGATGTCGCAGGGACACTCACCGTCACCAGCGACCGCCAGCTGATGCCGGACAAGGGACGGCTGCAGTGCGTGATCGAACCGAGGGAAGATTCCGTGGAGTGTCTGGACACCCGGCAGGTGGATGTGCATGACACGGATCTCGCGCCAACGCTGATCTCCACGGATTACAAGGGCGGCAAAGCGATCTGCTTTCAGCAGAACAGCAGAGATGAGGTCCGCCTCATAAGTCAGGACGGGACAGTCGCCGGGGCGCTCACGGCAAGTTCCGGAGCAAAACAGCAGAACTACCTCTGTTATGAGAACCATGCCCAGGACTCCCGGATCAAGCCGGTGGAGGTCTCTCAGTCCATTGTCGCCCGGATGGGGACTGGCGGCGGCAACCTTCCGCTGGTGAAGGAGCCCGACGTCATCGGCTTCATCAAGAACGATGCCGGTGGAGTCCAGCAGGGCTTCTGGAAGAATGTCTTTCCGACGCTCCGGGCGGCGATCACTCCGGCGATCACCTGGAACGAGTGCTTCCATCTCTCCTTCTGCGACGCCAACGGGACGAGAAAGGACCGGAAGAACGGCGGTCTCTACGTGACGAAAGCGGAAACGAGCCAGACGGTCACGGCCAAGGGACCGCATACGGAAACCGTCATCATCGCCCTTGACGGGGACAAGATGGCGAAAGCCGAACGCAAAGGCGGTTCCGGTCTGGGCGTGAGCGAAGATGGGGTGATGTACACGCAGACCGTAAAGGATGTTCACGCCGTGGCCTACGATGAATGCGTCCCGCTGGATCTGCGAAACGCCACCCGCGATCCGGAAAAGCACGATGCCCGGAACCGGCAAGGAGTCGGCGTGGGCGAAGACGGCGCTCCGATGAACACGGTGACGGCGGCGTCCGTTCCGGGAGTCGGCTGGCAGGCTACGGTAAGAAAACTGCTCCCGATTGAGTGCGAGCGCCTCATGGGATTTCCCGACAACTGGACCCGGATTTCCTGGAAAGGCAAGCCGGAAGAAGAGTGTCCTGACGCCCCCCGCTATAAGGCATGTGGCAACAGTATGTGTGTCAACGTGATGGCGTGGCTGGGAGAGAGAATTGATGAAGTCAACAGAAAAATCCCCTCACGAGAGGGGATTTTTGAAATGGAGGTCAAAGATGAGTGAAGTCGAACCCTGCTGCCAGCAATGTTCCCGGCAGTACAACAAGCTGCTGTCGGCATACTGGTATCAGCGGCGTCAGATCCGCAAGATGCGGAAGGCGTTTGCCGCCATCGAATGTGCTTTGACGCACAAATGCGAGCGCGCCACGGAATTCATCATCGGGGAATGCGAGGCGTATCGCGGCAGATACGAGCAGAGGTGTCCCAATGACGAAAAGTGAAACCATAGAAGAAAGCATCCGCAAGAATGCGTCCGGGCCGAAGTCCGCCGAAGTCGACGGGCAGCGCGTCGAACAGCATTCTCTCAAGGATCAGATCGCGGCGGATGAATATCTCGCATCGAAAAAGGCAGTGAAATCCCGGAATTCCGGCCTGAAGATCACAAAACTGAGCCATTCGGGGGCGTGAGGAGTCATCCATGTTCAACAAGATCAGATCGATTTTCCGGAGCAGAACACCTCCGAAACAGGTCGTGAAGGCCCGCTTCGATGCGGCGCAGACCACGACCGACAACCATCGGCATTGGGCGGCGGCGGACCACCTGTCCGCCGATATGGAGGCGTCGCCGGAAGTCCGGCGCACCTTGCGGCAGAGAGCCCGTTACGAAGTTGCGAACAACAGCTACGCCAAGGGGCTGGTTCAGATGCTCGCCAACGACACGATCGGTACGGGGCCGCGCCTGCAGATGCTCTCTTCCGATGAAAGTTTCAACGATGAAGTTGAAACGTCCTTCATGCGGTGGACGGAGGCGGTGCATCTTCCGTCGAAACTCCGGACCATGCGGATGGCAAGATGTCAGGACGGCGAGGCGTTCGCCATTCTGGCAACGAACCCCAAAGTCCGGCATGAAGTCAAGCTGGACCTGATGCTGGTAGAAGCCGACCGGATCTCCGGCGAGTTGAGATGGCTTGAGGATGACCGAAGCGTCGACGGCGTCTATTTCGACCAGTGGGGCAACCCGGTCAGTTACCGGGTGCTGAAATACCATCCGGGCGACATCCGGTATATGCCGGGAGACGAGGCGGTCCGGGTACCTGCGGAATTTATGATCCATATCTTCCGTCAGGACCGCCCCGGTCTCCATCGCGGCGTTCCGGAACTGACGGCGGCTCTCCCGCTTTTCGCTCAGCTCCGCCGCTACAATCTGGCCGTGCTTTCCGCTGCGGAAGCCGCCGCGGACTTTGCCGCGATCCTCTACACGGACGCCCCGCCAAACGGCGAATCAGACGAGGTGGAACCGATGGATTCCATCCCCTTGGAGCGAAACATGATGCTGACCGTCCCGGCCGGATGGAAGATGGGTCAGCTCGATCCCAAGCAGCCGGCTGCGAACCATTCGGAATTTGTGAAGATCATCCTTTCCGAAATCGCCCGGTGCGCAGTGACCACATACGGAACGCTGGCGGGCGACTTTTCCGGTCACAACTACGCCAGCGGCAGGTTGGATAACCAGATCTACCACAAGTCGATTCTGGTCGACCGGTCGTTCTGGGAGTCCGAAGTCCTGAACCGCATCTTCGAAGTGTGGTTCCGGGAGTATCAGCTCACGACCATGCAGCCTTTCGCCACAGAAAGACATACATGGTTCTGGGACGGATTCCCCCATGTCGATCCCTCCAAAGAGGCGTCGGCGCAGGAAAAGCGGCTGGCAAACAACACCACAACGCTCGCCGCGGAATGCGCCAAGGACGGCAGAGACTACATGAGCGTTCTGCACCAGAGAGCCAAGGAGCTGAAACTCATGCGGAATCTGGGGATTCCCGTCACAGGAGAACAATTCACAGAAACATCGACGGAGCCGGAGGATGACGGCTCAGAACCAAAGGAGTAAATTTTGAGTGAATTTACACTGATTGAGGCGGCCGGTCACAAACCGAAAGTCGCGGGAATCGCCTACAGCGGCGGCAGTATGAATCTTCCCGGCTGGAAACATCCGGTGGTGGTCGACCTTTCCGGAATGGAGATCCCGGAAAGCGTTCCGCTTCTGACCAACCATGAGAACAAGACGGAGGCACGGGTCGGCATGATTTCCGCCGGCGTCAAAAACAACCGATTGGAGATTGCGGGGGAGATTGTTTCCGACGGCAAAGAGGCGCAGGATATAGTTGCGCAGGGCAAAGCCGGTGCGGACTGGCAGCTGTCCATCGGAGCCGATGTCCGCGAATGCGAACTGGTGCAAGGGAAACGGGAGGTGAACGGGCAGATGTTTGAAGGTCCGTTCTATCATATCCGTAAATCCGTGCTGCGCGAGGTCAGCGTGGTTGCAGTCGGAGCCGACGCCCACACCGCCATGAAAGTTACAGCCAAATTCAATCTTTCACAAACCATAAAAGGAGAACGCATGTCTGCTGAAACAGAGAACAAAAACGGGAGCGCCGCCGCTGAAACGGAAAAGGAAACTGCGGTTCCGCCCGTGCCGCCCGTTGACGAATCGAAGAAGCCGGAGGAAAAGAAAAAGACCGGACAGGAGGAGAAGGAGTCTCAAAAGAAAGCCGAAGCCGCCGCCGAGCCGCCTGTTGTTCAGGCGAGTGCGCCGGACATCGCCGCAACCGCCCGTGCCGCCGCCGTTGCGGCCGTGAAAGCGGAACGTGAACGGGTGAGTGCGATCCAGTCGATCTGCAACGGAGAATTTCCGGAAATCGAACGCGATGCCATTTCCGCAGGCTGGACTCCGGAAGTTGTGACAAAGAAAGTCCTTGAAACGATCCGTTCCGAACGTCCTGCCGCGAGCGTGAACATTTCCGTCAAGACCGCCCCTGAAGGCAACGAACTACGCAAGACCATTGAAGCGGCGATGTGTCTCCGCGTCGGCGTGAGCGCTGACCAGCTGGAGAAATCCTACGGGGTGCAAACCGTGGAAGCCGGAATGAAGGAAATGGACATGCCGCTGCGCCAGCTTCTGATTGAATGCATGAAGATGGACGGCATACCGTATTCTCATGGTTTTGACAACGAAACGATCCGTGCCGCTTTCTCGAGTGTGTCTCTGCCGGGGATCCTCTCGAATGTGGCGAATAAAAAGCTGCTTCAGTCCTACGAAGCCCAGCCGGTGATCGCCACCAAGCTGTGCTCCACCGGCGACCTGAACGATTTCAAGGAGAACGACCGGTTCAGACTCACCGATGTCGGCGATCTGCTGCCCATCGCAGCGGACGGCGAGATCAAGGACGGCGGTCTGATTGAGGAGAGTGCCAAGAACCAGCTCGACACCTACGGCAAGAAATTCTGTCTGACGCGCAAGATGATCATCAACGATGACCTCGGCGCGTTCATGAAAGTCCCCGTGGCGATGGGCAACCGCGCGGCGCGGCTCATCGACCAGCTGTTTTTCTGCAGACTTCTGAAGAATCCGGTTCAGCAGGACGGCCGTCCGCTGTTCCATTCCGGTCACAAGAACCTGATGGGAGGAGCGACATCCGCGCTCTCCGCCGACAGTCTCAAAAAGGCAATCCAGCTGTTCCTTGACCAGGTGGACGCCGACGGACAGCCGATCAGCATTGAACCGCGTTATCTGCTGGTTCCCACTGCGCTGAAGCATCTTGCAATTGAACTCACCCAGGGGGCGACGCTCATCATGGCGGGCGGTCAGGACAATGTTCTGCGCCCGGCGATGAACGTTCTTACCAAAGAGAATCTGGAAGTTGTTTCCAGTCCATACCTTGGCAACAGCGCTTACGAAGGCGCATCGCAGACGGCATGGTATCTTTTCGGTGATCCGCGTCAGACCGATACGTTCGAAATCGGTTTCCTCCGAGGCAAACGCACTCCGACCGTGGAACGAGGAGAGACGGACTTCAACACGCTGGGACTCTGGTTCCGCGTGTACTTCGATCTCGGTGTTCGCGAACAGGATCATCGCGGCATGGTCAAGTCCGCCGGATCCGCCAACTGATGCACATCCCGGGCGGTCCGCCGCCCGGAGTCCCTTAAAACAATTTTTACAGGAGAAAGAAATAATGCTTGCCCGTTATGTACAGAAGGGCGACTCCATCGATTACCGCCCCGCTGTTGACATTGCCGCCGGAGACGTCATTGTCATAGCCGATTTGATTGGAGTCGCCAGACTTGATATTGAAGCCAATACGCTTGGAAGCCTTGCGGTTGTCGGAGTTTTCGACATCACCAAGGCCGAGGGGCAGATTCCGGCCGGTGCAACCGTCTATTGGGACGCGGGGGCCCAGAAAGCCACCCTCGTCTCCGGGTCCAACCATTATCTGGGCAAAGCAATCCTCGCCGCCGATGCGGAAGCCGAAACGGTCCGGGTCCTGCTCAACGCGCCTTACAGCCTCGCCACCGAATTCGTCGCCGGTGATCCCATCAGCGATCTGGTCGACAACAGCGGCGGCACTCCCTCCGAGACCATCGCCCCGATTCAGGAATGCGAATGCAAGGACGCCATCGCCTCCCTGATCCGCAAGACCAACGCGATCCTCGCCGCTCTCCGCGCGGTGGGTATCATCGCCGGAGAGTAATGGGTATTCTGGAAGAAGCGGCGGAGTGGCTGAACGATCAGAGGGAAAAGTGTCTGTCCGTTCCAATCGTCTATCGGAGAAAGGGCAAAATGCCGGTTTCAATGACGGCGACCGTGGGGCGGACGCTCTTCCGGGCGGAAAATGAGTATGGCGTGACGATCCGGACCGAAAGCCGGGATTTCCTGATCGGCGTCGACCGGATGCCGGAGGAACCGCAGCGTGGCGACCGGATCGTTTACGCCGGACGGGAGTTCGAGGTTCTTGCTCCGAACGGCGAGCCGGTCTGGCGTTGGTCCGGCGCGCAGCATGTGACACGCCGCATACATACAAAGGAAACAGGAGGAGCAAATGGCTGAAGATGAAGTTCCGAATCTGCGGGACGTCTGGGAGCAGCTGCAGCAGGCGCGAATGGATATTGCCGAACTCCGCGGAATGCTGACCATGCATTTCAAGGCCGGCGAGCATCATCACCCGCCATGCAAGCCGGCCGCCGACATGCAGAAAACCATGCTCTCCGCCGTGGGAGCCGCACTGCTCGCTCTGATGGCGGCGGTGGGCAGCGTGATCGCGGAAATTCTGCGGAGATGAAAAAATGTCAGAGGTAATCAGAATTGCCGAAGCCGTTGCGGAATCGCTGAAAAAGTATCATGCGGAAGTGTTGTTTTTTCCGGAGTTCGAACTCCGGGATCTGGACGATCTGCGTGTGGTCGTTGTTCCGCATTCGACGGAATACAAAACTGTGAGCCGCGGAAGACATGAAGAAATATTGAAAGTCCAAATCGGTTTTCTGAAACGCGGGTCGGAAGAAAATCTGGACGATCTGCTTCAAACCGTCGAGAAGATCGGACTTGGTTTCCTGAACGGAAAACTCGGCGGAGCGACATGTGTCTGCGTGGCATACAATCCCATCTACAGCCCGGAACATCTCCGGGAACGCGGACAGTTCACCAGCATCATTGAATTGTCGTTCAGACAGTTCCGATGAAATGCAGAATAGAATTCGATGAACGCCGGATTCTTGTCGCCGTGCAAAACGGCGGCAATGCCGCGCTGCGCCGAGCCGGAGCTTACATCCGCAAGGCGGCAAGAAACAAAGTGTCCGCATCGGACAAGGCTTCCGCTCCGGGAACGCCGCCGCACACCAGAGCCGGTCTGCTGAAAAACTCCATTCTTTTCGGAGTGGAGAAGAAGCGGCAGAGCGTGGTGATCGGTCCGGCGGACTCCATGATCGGAACGGCAATGACGGCGCATGAATTCGGCGGAAGATACCGCAAACGCCGTTACCCCAGGCGTCCTCTGATGAAGCCGACGCTGGAAAAGACGGCATCCAGACTCCCGTCACTCTGGGAGAAAGCCGTAAAATAACCATCAGGAGAAAAACTATGGCAATTGTACTTGGTCTTGACGCAAAACTGCTTCGCGGCGACGCCGGAGCCACCGGAGCCACGGAAGTGAAAAACGTAAAAGATCTGACCTTGAATCTTGAATCGGGCGACGCCGATGTCACCACCCGTGCCACGGGCGGCTGGCGAGCCTCCGCCGCAACGCTGAAGGAGGCGTCGCTTGAATTCGGCATTCTCTACGATACCGAAGATGCAGACTTTCAGGCGTTTCAGGAGGCATATTTCGGCAATACGCCGATCGCTCTTTTTGTCACGGACGGGAACGGCGGCGGTCTTGACGCCGACTGGTCCATCACCGCCTTTACCGTGGAACAGCCTCTTGAGGAAGCCGTTTCCGTATCCATCACTGCGAAACCGACCGCATCCACCCGTGCTCCGGCGTGGAAGAATGCAGGCGCGTAAAATCGCGGCAAAAGAAGAAAGAAGTCACTCTTGCCGATTCTGATATTCCGCTTTCAGTTCATCAACGATGTACTGATCGCTGCGGCAGTGAAGATCGGCGATGCCTTCACTCAGTTCTTGATAAGTTTCCGAGTGGTAAAAGAACTCCAGCGCCTTTTCCGCCGGTATATTTTGCTGCTCGGCAAACTTGGCGACGACACGGGAAAATTTCATATGAAGCAAGGTCTTATCTGCTTCCATTGTTGATCTCCTCTGCGGATTCGAATGTGAGCAACTGACCAATCAGTTCCTGACGGCGGATGCAAATCTGGTGATTGGGCTTTTCATACTTCAATCGATCCAGAGCCTGATCCTCCGAAATCAACTTTGCGAAGTAAAGTTCCAGCGTGTTGAAAACCTTGTCGTTGGCGACGCCGCCCTGCACAAGATCGTAATCTTCCACAGGTCTTCCGTCCCGGTTGTCAGCTACGAAGTGAAGCCATTCACCGTCGTAAGCGGGAAAATTCTTTGTTTTGATTCCCAGACCGGCAATAAGCTCATCATGAAAACAGTAAGTGTTGACAATGGCCTTTCTGTGACGCCGTTCCCAGCGCAAGGCCCAGCGGACGGCCTGCTCATGCAGAGGGGTTACGTAGAATCCGCTGCCGAAGTCAAGCGTTTTTCTGGAAAATGAAATATCGGGACTGTCGACTTTGACGCAGGAACCATGGAAGACTTTTATCATGCGATGACCCCCTCTTCACGCATGAGTGATATGATGTCGTCAACGATGTATTGCTTGCTTTGCGTATGCAGAACATCATACGACGGGACGATGTAATCGGAAAGGATGTTGGATTTTTCCGCGAGCAGATCATACACGGCATTGCCGGGAAGCTGCAGTTTCGCTGCAACCCCTTCAATGCAAAAGATCATGAAGTCAAGTATGGGACTCGGCATTTTTCAAAATCCTTTCTTCCGGCTGCTGCCATCCAATGTATAATCTACCACAAAAAACAAGGAAATTCAAGTTTGAAAAGGAGTTTTCATGAAAAGTTTTACCGACAACACCGGGCGCACCTGGACTCTTTCCGTGACCGTTGGAACGATCAAAAGAGTCCGCGCACTCTGCAACGTGGATCTTGCGGGCGTCATCTCCATTGAATCCGGAGCTCTGCCGAAAGTCGATCTTCTGGAGCGGATCGGCAGCGATCCCGTGCTTCTGGTGGACGTGCTTTATGCGGTCTGCAAACCGGAAGCAGATGCGAAAGGCGTTTCCGATGAAGAATTCGGACAAGCCATGTCCGGCGACGCCATCGAAATGGCGACAACCGCACTGCTGGATGAGGTGATTGATTTTTTCCCCGAAACGAAACGCAAGGTTTTCCGAAAGATTCTGGACGCAAGCCGGCGCTTCGAGAACAGAGGCAAAAAAGCCCTTCAGACGCTTCTGGACGATCCGGCTTTGGACGGCAAAATCGATGCGGCTCTCGAACAATTGACGACCTCGTCTGGAACCTTGCCGGAATCGCGGGCGTAAATCCCGATCCCTTCACGCTCCGTGAATTGTTGAAAATGGCAGATGCCAGGGGCAGATTTGAGTGGGAACAGACATCCGCCCAGATGGCGCTTCTCGTGAATATGTTCCGTGATCAAAAAAAATCAAAGCCCGTCAAAGCCGCCGATTTCAATCCGTATTACCGGCAAAGCAAGGAGCAGGTCATGATGCATGTGCCGGTATCCGTGCTGAAGGATGTGTTTGTGAAGCAAAAGCCCGGAGGCCGTTAATCTTCAGATTATGCTTCAAGGCTGTTCGGCTGCAGCAGGAAATCCAGAACACCCATGGAGACGATTCCGTACTCATCCCGGCGGACCTTGATGTTTTCCCGGACAAGAATGATTTTCTTGAAGGAATCGTTGACCCGCATGAAAGGACGTTTTTCCTGAGCTTCCTTGTCCGGTTCATTCATGGCGAAGGCCGACTGGATGTAATAGCGTCTGCTTCCGGAATTGGCAATGAAGTCAATCTCCAGTTGCTTGTGAGCCATTTTCCCGTCCGGCTGTTTTTCCCGGATCTCCACTACACCGACGTCAACGGAGAAGCCGCGGTATCGCAGTTCATTGTAGATGATATTCTCCATGATATGGGTTTCCTCCTGCTGGCGGAAATCCAGCCGGGCATTGCGCAGACCGACATCCTCGAAATAGTATTTGAACGGGGTGTCGATATACTCTTTGCCTTTAACATCGTAGCGGACTGACTTATTGATCAGAAAAGCATTTTCAAGGTATTGGCAATACCGGGCAATCGTGCTTTCCGGGAATTTTTTGCCGCGTCTGGAGTGGAAGGTCTTGGACAGTTTCAGCGGATTGGTCAGCGATCCGGTCGCCGAAGCAAGAATATCCAGAAGAGCGCCCATTTCCGTTGAGTAACGGATCTTGTTGCGCTCTTTGATATCTTTGAGGTAGGTCATTTCGAACAGATTTTTGAGGTACTCAATCTTCTGTTCATCGCTTTTCATTGAGAGAATATGGGGCAGACCGCCGTAGGTCAGATACTCCTGCCATGCTTCATCACGGGACCCCTGAAAGGCGGAGCAGTATTCGGAAAATGAAAGCGGATGGATGCGCACTTCATCGCCGCGCCCGCGGAATTCTGTAACAACATCGGAGGATAGAAACTTCGAGTTGCTGCCGGTAACGTACACATCCGCATTGCGACAGTGGAGCAGTTCGTTCAAAACGGACACAAAATCTTTCAGCATTTGAACCTCATCAAGGAGGATGTAATACATGCCGTCAGCATTCATTTTTTCGGAAAGATATGCCAGAAGAACATCCGGGTTGCGATATTTTTCATTGCTGCGCATATCCAGTTCCAGTCCGATAATATGGTCGGGATGAACACCGGAATCGAGCAGATGTTTCCGGAAAAGTTCAAAGAGCAGATACGATTTTCCGCTTCGCCGCAATCCGGTGATGATTTTAATCATGCCGTCATGCATGCGATCTTTCAGTTTCTGAAGGTAAACTGGTCTTTCAATATTCATAACGCCACCTGCAAGTGAAGAATTTCTGGTAAAATTACCGGTTTTTATTCGTTTAATATAGATTGGCGCAGGAACTTTTTCAAGCTGTAAATGAAGAATTTTCGGTAAAGCTGCCGATTTTTCTCCATTAATACGGCTGATAATCAAGATTTTTACTGCACAACGAGAAATATTCATGACCCTTTCAAGCCAAACGCAGGTAAAAGAGAGTTGAAATGAATAATTTTCGGTAAAGTTACCATTTTTTCTTCATTTGAAACCTGAAATAACCGCGAAAAGGAGTTTTTCTCATGTCCATATCCGGTAACATCCGCGCCGGAGCCGCCTACGTTGAGGTGACCGCTCAGACGAGCAAGCTCCAGCGCGGGCTTGCGTCCGCGCAAGCTCAACTGCAGCAATTCGGGCGGTCATGCGCGTCGATCGGCAAGGATATGCTGATGCTGACCGGGGCGTTTGCGGCTCCACTGGCCATGGCGGTCAAAGGCTTTGCGGCGTTTGACGATCAGATGCGGCTTGCCAAGGCCGTCACCAAAGCGACCCGGGCGGAATTCGAGTCCATGACGCAGGTTGCGGCGAAACTCGGCCGGGAAACGTCCTTTACGGCCAAACAGGTTGCGGACGGCATGGTGGCTTTGGGGCGAATGGGATTCTCGCCGAAAGAGGTCGAACAAGCCATTGCTCCGACACTTGATCTTGCCCGTGCAACCGGAACGGAATTGGGGGAAGCGGCCGACATTGCGGCGAACTCCATGCGGATTTTCGGCATTGAGGCGGAGCGGATGTCCGATGTGGCGGATGTGCTTACTGCGACCGCAAACGGATCAGCTCAGACGCTGACCGATCTTTTTGAAGCGTTGAAAATGGCGGGCCCGCAGGCGAAGGCGGCGGGAGAGAACATCACCGACACTTCTGCGGCAATCGGAATACTCGCCAATGTCGGCGTCAAAGGCTCGCTCGCCGGAACGGCTTTGCGGAAAAGTTACAGCCAGTTCGCCAAGACGAAGGTGCAGGACAAACTGAAAGGCATCGGCATTGCGACCGTTGACGCCAGCGGAAATCTCCGGAAGATGGCGGACATTATGGCGGACATCGGCATGGCAATGTCTTCCATGCCGTCGGCGGAAAAGATTTCGTTTGCAGAAGAAATCTTTGATATCCGCGGTTCTCTTGCGGGGCTTTCCCTCGGCGACAACGTCAAGGGGCTTCAGGCATTCATCGAAAAACTGCAGGATATCCGCGGAACTGCCAGAAACACCGCAAAGGAAATGGATGACGGGCTGGGCGGATCGTTCCGGATGCTGCTGTCGGCGGTGGAAGGAGCCATGAACGCCATAGCCAAAGCGCTTGAAGGGACGCTGAAACCGTTTGTGGACCGGGCAACCGAGGCAACGCTGGCCATCATCAAATGGATTGAAACGAATTCCGGACTGGTCACCGGCTTTGCGCTTGCAGTTGCCGGGGCGGCGGCATTGGGTGCGGCGTTGATTGTCATCGGAACCGCATCCAAGGGTGCGGCGGCAGGGATAGCGGTTGCGGGCACTGTAGTCAAGGGATTCACATTCCTTCAGGGAGTCTGCATTGCACAGGGGGCGGCGCTGAAAAACAGCCTGTCGCTGATTGCGGCGGCATTTGCGAATTTCCGGAACACGGCGATTCCGGCGATGGTCGGGACGGAGCAGCTGTGCGCCGCCTTCGGGCTCGCGTCAACGGCTGCCAACAGGACGGCGGCGAGCATTGTTCTGATGAGCAACGCCGAAGCCGCCGCAGCGGCAAAGTCTTTTCTTGCCGCGCGCTGGACGGCGATGGCAGAAGCTCTGAAACATTTCCGGAATTCAGCGGTCATGGCGACTGTTGCGACCAGGGCGCAGGGAGCCGCGGAACTTGCCATGTCCGCGAAAAATGCAATCATTTCCGGCTGGGTTGGGATGACCAAAGCCCTGAAGGGACTGAGCGCCGCAACCGCGGCGGCAACGGCAGTCACTTACGCCCACACGGCGGCGGAGGCGGTCTGTACAGCGGGGACGGTTGCCTTGAACAAGGCGCGCCGGCTTGCCGCGGCGACAACGGCGCTGTTCACTGCTGCGAATCTGAAAGCGGCAGTATCCATCTCCGCCGTGGCTGCCGGGAATTTTCTGCTGGCGACGGCGGCCAAAGTTGCGGCAATCGCGATGATGGGGCTGACGGCGGTCATGAGTGCGATTGCTGCGCATCCGGTGGCTGCGGCGCTGATTGCGCTCGGCGTGATTCTTGCCGGAGTGGTGATCTGCCTTTACCGAGCGGCGAACTACACGGCGAAACTCTCCGATCAGATGAGCAAACTCCGGGAAAAGAACGACGAAGTCCGCAAGAGCGATCAGCTCCGGATGGAGCGTCTGAAACAGCTTTCGGAAAAACAGCATCTCACCAATGCGGAGATGAAGGAGGCCCGGCGGCTTGCGGGAGAACTGAAATCCCGGTACGGCGATCTGGGAATCAGCATTTCCGACAACGCTATGCGGATTACCGCGATGAACTCCGCCGTTTCCAGACTTGGAGACGTTCAACTCCGGGTGGACAACAAGGATGATCTCGACAAACTGCAGCGGCTTAAAGCATTGGCGCTCAAAGTAAATCTCTCCGTTCCGGAACAGAAGGAAGCGTCGGCGCTTGTCGAGGAGCTTTCCAATAAATACGGCAGTCTTGGTCTTGAAGCGGACCGGACGAAAAAACGGGTTGTCCTGCTTTCAGACGCGGTTCAGCGCCTGCAGAGCGTCCGGATGACGGCGAAGATTGAGGAGCCGGATTTCTCCAAGTTCGAGCAGTTGAAAAATCTAACGATGGAAACCGGGCTCTCCGTCCGTCAGCAGGAAGATGCGGAAACGCTGATTCGAGAACTCTCAGCCAGGTATGGCGACCTCGGTCTGACCGTGGACAAGACGGCCGGCAAAATCCGGACTCTGAACACGGTTGCCGGTTCCATCGCCGATGTGTCTTTCAAGGTGCGCGGAGCGGAGGATATTCAGAAACTTCAGCGCCTGAAGGAACTTTCTCTGGAAACCCGCCTGACGGCGGAGGGGCAGGACGAAGCGGCTCGGATCATAGCCGGTCTGTCCGCCAAATACGGCGAACTCGGCGTTGCAGTGGACAAAGCGTCTGCGCGGATTGCTGCGATGAATGCGGAATCCGCCCGGCTGCAGGCAATCGAACCGGAAGTCCGGGAGCCGGAAGACCTCGTCAAACTGCAAAGGCTCAAGGCGCTTTCTCTGGAACTCCGGCTGGATGTACAGCAGCAGACGGAAGCGGAAACGCTTATTGCCGGACTGTCCGCAAAATACGGAGAACTCGGCGTCGCCGTTGATAAAGCATCCGGAAAAATCGTGAAACTCAACTCCGTTGCGGCCGGTCTCCGGGAAATCGGCGTCAAAGTTTCCGGGACGGAAGACGCGGATAAAGCTGCGCGGCTCCGGCAGCTTGCGGAACTTCCCGGGCTGGATGCTTCCGGAATCGCGGAAGCGAATTCATTGCTTGAACAGCTGAAGGTCAGGTACGGAGACGTCGGTCTGGCTGTGGACGCCGCCAACGGGCGGATCATTGCTTTGACCGAAGCGCAGAAGCAGTTCGCGGAAGCGCAGAACATCATTCAGGCCGGCAACGATCCTCTGAAAGAGACACACCTTGCCCAACTGGAACGGTTGAAAAAACTTGCCGTGCAGGAGAAACTGACCGTTGCGGAACAAACCGAGGCGCAGCGGATTGTTTCCGCGCTGAATGGCGCGTACAACGGCTTGGGGCTTGGAATAGATGCGGTTGCCGGGAAACTTACGGTGGCCGCTTCCGCCCAGGAAAAACTGAATGACGCCATGAAACAGGCGACGCTTTCCGAGCTGGACGCGGAAATTGCCGAGATGGAGACGAACATCCGGGAGCTTCAGAAGGAAAACGACGCGCTGATGAGCTACGGGAACCACAATCTCTGGAGTCAGATCAGCGGCCGTCAGGAAGAGACCGTCGGCAGGATTGAAACCAACGGAGAGCGGATGGCGGTTTACCGGCAGAAAATCAACGCCGTAAAGCGGAGACGCAAGGCTGTTGAGCAGGAAAAGCCCGGAGCGATGACCGGATCGGACGGAAAAACGGAACCTTCAACGGCGGAAAAAATCGAGACGGAGAAACAGCGCCGCAGACAGACTCAGGACGCCGCCGATGAAGCGGCCAAGCGCGTGGTGGAGATTGACAAAAAGCTCGCAAGGGAGCGCAAGACCGAACTGGAAAACGAGATTGACGACATTGTCGCGCTCCGGGACGAGTATAAAGCTCTGATTCAGACTATGCTGGATTATGAGAAATCCAAACCGGAAAACGGGCGGGACAATGAAAAAATTTCTGAACTGGAAGGAAAACTTGCACAGGCGGACAAGACTGCGCAGGAGCGTATCGCCAAGGCGCAGGAAAAAGCCGCGGAAAAAATGCGGAAGGATGCGGCGGATTTCCAAAAAAGTTTCAATGACGCTCAGAAGGACATTCAGACCCGCCGTGCCGAAGATGCGCAGGACCGGAACATTGAAAAGACGATGGAGACCGACAAAAGCGCCGGAATCCGGATGATTCAGGAGCTCATCCGTCAGTATCAGCTTGCCGCCGCAACAGCGAAACGGCAGTTTGAACAGGAATTGCTGACGGCGCAGGCGGACGGAAAGATAGACGGAGGAGAGCGGGAGCGCATCAGCGAAGCTCAGGCGGCATACACCCGCGCGGAATCGCTTGTGGACAAATATTCCGGCAAACTCCGAGAAGCACAGTCCGGGACCCGGAGTGCGGCGGAAGAGTCTTCCAGAGTCAACGGCAGTTTCCTTGCGGCGGCGCTGAATGCGGCGCTCGGCGGTGGCGGCAACGAAGCGGAACGGACCGCCAACGCCACAGAGATGATGGCGAAAAACAGCAGGGAAACCAACCGTCTTCTGAAGAGAATGGGCAAAAACGGCAACACGACACTAACCTACGCATGATGGAGAATGATATGGGGTCAGCGAAAATAGAACTTGCTTACGAAGAACATCCAAAAACGATGGACAAAAACGGGAAATATACTTCTGTGGAAGTACAATATCTTGTATTTGAGGTTGATTCGGAGGAAGCCGCGCTTTCCGCAGTGTACGAACAGGTGGAAAAAACGAACAACGGTCTTCCTCTTTACTGTCTGGAAATTGACAGCCGGAAAACGGAAAACACTTTTCAGGTCAATGTCATCTACAAGGATGAAGAGGATTCCGGAGCCGGCTCGGACGATGACGACGATGACGAGGAAGCAACCGAAAGTTTTGACTGCGGTGGCGGCACGAAACACATGCTTTACAGTCTTGGGCAGCGGAAAGCCTACGGCGACAAGGACGCCGGGGGAGCGATCGGCTGGAACGGGAAGACGGGGGACAACTGCGCCATTGCCGGAGTGGACGTTCCGACCGCCCAGCTCCGGGAAACTTACACGAAGCAGATGCGGATCAGCAGACTGAACACCGGATTCAAACGGAAAGTTGCGTCTTTGGTGGGCAAAGTCAATGCCGGTTCATTCAAAGGCTGGAATTCCGGCGAGGTGATGTTTCTGGGCATGAGTTACAGCACTCCGGCGAAAAAAGCGAAGAAAGTGACGGTGTCATTCAATTTTGCCATTCAGCCGAATGAAAGCGGAGTGAAAGTCGGCGGGAAATCAGTCAGCAAGAAGGGGTTTGAGTATGTCTGGGCGATCAGCCGGACGGTTGCCCGGAACGGGACCCCGAAGCTGGAAGTGGAAGGAATCTACGTGGATCAGGTCTGCGATTACGCATCGTTTTCCGGGTTGGGGCTCTGATCATGGCGTTTTTCCCTGATGTACAGCACGGTGAGAAGTTCACTCCCAACGCTCTCCTTTCCAACAATATCCGCCACATCGTCAATGCTTTGAACGGTTTCACCGCCAGGCCGGTGACTGCGGCAGGCGGAATGATCCGCATTCAGGTCTACAACGATTCCGGAGCGACTCTTGCCGCAGGAACGGCGGTCAACTTTTCCGAGAAAGGTTCTCTGTGCGGAGAGGCGGTTCCGGCAATCAAACTCAAGGATACGGAAAAGCCATGGGGTGTTCTGGTCTATCCTTTGAAGGCAAAATCAATAGGAAGCTGTATTCTCTGCGGTCCGGCGCAGGTGTCATTGACCGGGAGCGGTGATTTTGCTGCGCCGACCGCCTCCAATCCGTCCGTGTTTACCCGCGGAGCGACCGGAGCGCCGGTAATTTTCGCCGAGGGAAGCAAAGGCGTTGTTCTGCTGGGGGCGATAGCTCAGGATATTTACGACGGTCCGTTTGCGGTTTCGTACAATACGGAAAAGAAACAGTTGAAAATCAATGCCGGATACGCCAATATGAACGGCGAATGGAAAGAGATCGCCGAAAAGACGGTTTCTCCGTCTTCCGGGACGGTGTGCGTCTGTTCGAAGCTGGGCGACGACGGCAAATGGACGGAGCCGGAAATCAAGGTCGCCGAGCCGGACCAGTACGCTTATCCCATCGGAAGCTGCAAGGTCTCCGGCGAATCCGTAAGTGTGTGTTCCTTCCGGACTCCAGTGGCGGTCTTTCTGGTGTCGGATGTCTGTTCAACCACCGATTGAGGAGAATCATGAGCGAAGAAAAAGAACCGGCCGTCGTTCTCTGGCGGGACAAAAAGACGGGAAAAATCATTTACCGGAAAAAGAACGGCCGTCTGATCGGTTGCTGGACGTGTCCGTGCTGCAAGCCGAGAGTAATCGCCGGCAAAATCACCAATGGCAGGACCGGTCCGAAGGAATGGGATTTGAGACCGTATCAGAAGGAGAAAACCGGTCTTCCTGGAGCGAAATGGCGGCTCCGTGATGTGGGGGAAAGCCACCATAATGATTCCGGCGCATCCTGTTCCGGAACGGTTTACTACAGTGGAGACGTCAACGGAAAGGGAAAGCTGGCCGGTTTGCCGGACAAGTTCGTCAGCAGCTATTCCTACAACGGTTATATGGAACTGCAGCAGGGATGCGTCCGTGAGGACGGAAGCGTTGAATGGCCCTGTCCGAATGGATAATCGTAAAGGAGGAAAATGTTTGATTTCAACGATAATCGCTATACGCACATGCCGTTTGCCGCGCCCGATGCGAACGGGAATCCGAAGGAGTTTTGCTGCATTCAGAACGGCGGCTTGTGGAAGATTTATCATTTTACCGGGCAAAAGTGGAAGCGGGTGAAAACCGGTCTTCCCGCCGATGCGACAGAATGCAGTCCGACCGCCGAATTTGAAGATGGAATCTGGAAGATTTCATTTGTCGCCGGCGGCTGGAAAACCGACCGGAGATTCCGGCTTTACCGGATGTACGGACTTCATTCGCAGCCGATGATTCAGACTTTCGCCGACGTCGGTTTTGTACGGAAGGATCAGGTGTGCTTCGGCAGCCGCCGCGGTCCGGTCATCATCAGAGAGCCGGGACGAACCGTTACGCTGAATTTTCAGAACGTCGCCTATCTTTACCGGGTGTCCTACGATCCGTTTCAGCCGAACCGTCTGTTGATTTCCGGGGAATATCCCGGCGGAGAAATCTTCTCGTGGACTTATCAGCCGGGGATGAAACTGCTGAAAGCTGTGTTTGCGGACGGCGTGGCGGCTTACAAGTGCGCCATGTATGACGGCACATGCTGCTACGCCGGGCGGACGGACGGCTTCGAAGACCGGAGAATCCGGAAGGCGCAGACTCTGGAATTTACCGGACTTCCTGCGGAGAAATACATTATTGAAACTGAAGAACTTACCCCAAACCATGCAAATCCGGAGTTCGAATGAGTTGTCACTGCCACGGAAAATCAGGAGTATCCGTTACGCGGACGTCTCCATACGATCAATGCACCGCCTGCGCAAAGAAACACATTGTGAAGGCCTGGTCGCTTTTCAATGAATTCACTTACACCGACGACAACCGGGACACGATTAGCGGACAGCTCCGGCTGGCGGCGGACCATTTGATGTACGGACACCGGGAAACGGCGCTCCTTGCCCGCGATCTGGCGGTTCAGATTGAAGAGAACCGGGACAAGGAGATCGGAACCGGCTGGGAGACGCTTCTTGAGTCTGTCCGGGAGGCGTTCAATGCCGATTATCCGGAAACGGCCGCTCGGCTTCAGGAGCTTGAGAAGGAGACTTCTTAATGCAGAATATCATTTTTTATGTGGACGCACACGAAACGCTTGGAGCTGTCCGCGACTATGCAAATGCCAAGAGCGCGGCAGCGCCGACGCTGGTGCGGGGCGTGGAAGCGTGTCTGAAAATCCGGCTTTTTGCTTCGGTTTCCGGACCGGAACCATATCCTGCTGCGGCGTTTGAGAATGTCGTTTCGTGGCAGTGGGCGATGGACAATGACTTCAACGAAGCGACCGCCTACAAACTGGTTGGCGACAACAAAAACATTACGGTCGGTTCCGTAGCAGAAAACATTGACGATGAGGAGCGTTCTTTCACGGAAATTTCCATCCCGATGACGAAGATGAACACGGAGGAACTGGCGGCGTGGCTCGGGACGGACAAAAGCCGGAGCGGGCTTGCGGGGGAACTGGTGGGATTCGACGCGGAAGGACGGCAGGTCTACATTCTCCAGATAGAAAACTTCACCGTCCGGAACCGGATCTCCAGTCTGGGCAATCCGACCGGACTGACTCCGGATTATCTCACGGCGGCACAGGTGCGCGCTCTTTTTTCCGCCGGAATGGAATGTCAGTTCAGTCCGGACGGAGAGAACTGGCACGAAGTTCAGACCGTGAGCGACAACTACGTCCGGATGCGGCTCCGCGGAGAAGAATCGGGGCGGTGGAGCGATCCGGTCATCCTGATGACGGGTCCGCGCGGTTACCCGGGAAAAGACGCCTTTGTTTATGCCGCATACGCAAGCGACGCCACGGGGAAAAACTTTTCGCTTGAGCCGTCCGACAGTCTGAAGTTCCGGGCGGAGATCCACACGGATACTGAAATTGCAACACCGGCGGCGGAAGATTTTGCCGGAGCCAAATGGATCAAATATATAGGAGACGACGGTTCCGGTGTGGGCGACATGCTGAAAAGCGTTTACGATCCGGAGGAGAGCGGCACGGTTCTTGCGGCAAAGTCTGCGCTTCATGCGGCGGCCGCCGGAACGGTGCCCTGGTCGGGAATTTCCGGCAGACCGGAAGTCTACAAGCCGTCGGAACATGTTCACGGCATGAAGCAGATTACGAACCCCGTCTGCCAGAGTGTGTACAGCGTCTCAAATCCGAAAACGCTCTTTCTGAATTATCCGGTTGTCCGGAACACAAGCGGCAACGGAAGCGGAACCATTGAGCTGGATTTTACGGCGATTCAGACGAAGCCGGGCGGGGAATCTCGCTATCCCGCAGCAAACGAAATGTGGACTTGGGAATACCATGTTCTCTGCACCGCCGACGTTACGGGAGTTTCCATCGGTTCCGAAAAATGTTCCATGGGCGCAATCAACATTCCGGAAACACTGAAGCAGATCAACGGAAATGCGACCGTTCATGTTTTCGTGATCCGCGCCGTTTACAAACCCGGAGCGGTCAACAATACCCGGTTTCAGGCAAATTACGCCTATTCCTACGAGGCGTAATCCATGATTATCCCTTATCAATACAATAAAATGGGTGCGGGGGCTGCAGTCATTGATCCGGACCGCGCAGTCGCCGGAAGCCGCGGAGTGTTCACCTATCTGCGGAACGGGAGCTGCAATCAGAGCGGCATGGTCATGCAAAGACGTTTTCTCGCGTCAAGCAAAATCTCCCGGATGGAGGTCTATAGTGCGGGGAGGGCGTTATATACCACAGTCCATCATGGGGCCGGAGTAACTGTTCACAATGGAGGCGTCGTTTCAAGCACAGTGGTCAACAGCTATGCAAGCGTTCTGGTGAACTCCGGCGGAACGGCGCTGGATACGGAGCTCAATTCCAGCGGCTGCCTTTACGTCAATTCCGGCGGATATGCGCGGGGAGGCAACATCCATTCGCGCGGATACGTATATGTCAGCGCCACCGGAACCGCGGCAGGATTCCACGTCTCTTACGGCGGCGGACTTTATGGGCAAGGTGAAGGCATTGCATTCGACAGCACCATCGTTTCAAGCGGGGCTGATTTCAATCCCGGAAGCAGTTCCGGCGTGCGGGTTCTGCATACGACCGTCACTCCGAACGCCAGTTTCGTCTGCAGTTCGGGGATGAGCGTCCGCTATACGACGGTCATGAGCAACGCCTGGCTCTATGTTTCAAGCGGGGCGAAATGTCTTGACGTTGTAATGGGGCGCGGCGGAAGAATCTTCCATGGCGTGTGGGGCAATGACGACGAAACCGAGGTCGCCGGAACCAATCAGTCCGGCAGTTTCTGGCTTTCCTGCGGAACGGCGTGCAATTATGTGCTTGCGGAAGGAATCTCGCAGCAGCTTTTCTATTACGCCAGCGCATTGAGCACGGTGATCTCCAGCGGAGGCTGTCAGCAGATTTCCTTCGGCGGAGCGGCTCAAAGCAACATCATCAACAGCAGCGGTTTGCAGTACATCTATTCCAGCGCCCGCGCCATTGACACGTTGATCAACAGCTGCGGTGTTCAATATGCGGACTTTTTCGGGACGGCGGTCCGGACGACGGTCAACAGCTCCGCCTGGCTGTACGTTTCCAACTACGGCAGGGCGTTGAGTCTGACGGTCAACTCCGGCGGTTCCTGCTTCTGCTCCTATGGCGGAGCCGTCACGGCCGCGGCAATTCACGGCTGGATGATGTTCTCCAACGGCTGTATGGGGAGGAACGTCTCCGTGCAGCGCGGCGGTTCCTGTTATTTCCGGTACGCCTGTTCCGGGCGGAATTTGGAGGTTGAGGGCGGCAGTTTGAATCTTTCGCAGAACTGCGAAGTGGATGGAGTCACCGCATTCGGCGGGGGATATGTGGAAATTTATTCCATGTGTCAGATATCCAATCTTTCCATCCTGAACGCCAGTGCAAATACCGGGAACTACTGCGGTTTCACCAGCACGGTGATCGGGAGTTCCGGAAATTTCCGGGGCTCCAACTTCTGCGAATATGAAGATTTCCTGATCGGGGAATGTGCATCGGTCAGCATTTATTACACCTGCGGCATGACCGGCGTTTCCTTTGGATCGGGGGGATATTTGTATCTCTCGCAGAACTGTTCCGCCGTCAATCTGAATCTTTCCGCCGGAGCGTCCGCATTGATCCGGCAGTCCTGCCGAGTCAATTGCGTCAGCATCGCTTCAGGCGCGGAACTGACGGCGTCCTATTACACCGAACTTGACCAAGTTCAGATCGCAGACGGCGGCCGCGTTCTGGTGGGCGGCAGTCAATGCCGGATGAGCGGCGTGACCGTTGAAGCGGGCGGATATCTTTCGCTTGCCGGCGGAGCGTCCGCAGTTGCCGTCACAAGTTCCGCCGGAGCGGTTGTCGAGGCTGCGGACGGAGCTTACATCGAATATTCAACCACGGAGGAATCCAATGAATGACAATATCACCATACAATGTGAACCGGTGAAGGATATGCCTTTGCCGGCCGCATCAGCAGAAAAGCGGAAGAAGCCGGCCTTTGCCATGCCGCCGCCGGAGCCGACGCAGGAGGCGGCGGAAGGCGTCCGCTTCGATTTCAATCACGGACTCCGGGTGAAATTCCCGGACAAGGGTGAATACCGTTGTGTTTTCCGGGACCTTGACACGGATTGTCTCTTGTACAGCATGGACGTTCAGCCTGGCTGCGCAGTGGAATCGGTCAAAAAGTATTTCATCCGCTTTTCTCTGGAAATCTACCGGAAAAGCGAACTGGAAAAGCCGGTTTTCCGGCATGACCTTGATCTCTCCGGGAAAGATGTGCTGATACAGATTCCGGAAGGGGCTTTGGGCGACACGATCGCCTGGTTTTCCTACGTGGAGCGCTTTCAGAAACGGCACAATTGCAGAATATTCTGCTCCATGGAGACGCGCATTGCGGAAATCTTCCGGAATCAGTATCCCGCCGTCAGCTTTATTACACGTGAGGAGGCCGGAAAGCTGAAACCGTATGCGACTTACAATCTGGGCTTGTTTTTCGGCGGAGACACCGATCACCAGCCGTTTGATTTCCGGCAGGTTGGGCTCCAC
>ERZ1034992.449-NODE-449-length-23324-cov-5.811724_pt1 | contig 23324 bp, 16 predicted proteins | sample MGYA00520695_ERZ1034992 | MGnify/ENA primary metagenome ERZ1034992 (study PRJEB33766, sample SAMN09781778) | gut metagenome | biome: gut microbiome | host: Homo sapiens | place: Madagascar | study: EMG produced TPA metagenomics assembly of the PRJNA485056 data set...
ACCCTGCGCCGCAGCTGTCGTGATGATAAAACCGCCAGAAAGGTCCGGACAGATGCCGCTTATGCCAGAACGATCCCAGCCGGACATATCCCGCGTAATCCATTGAAATTTGCGGGGGTTCCGGTATGGATTGTAGATTTTTATTCATATTTTTGCAGGTTTTCTTCATATAGTTTCTGTTTACAACCAAATTAAAATAGCTTGTAAATTTCATATTTCAAATGCGGAAGAAAAATTATCAGTAAAAAAACAGAATGGGCTGGCTGGAATCCGGAACATTTTCGGAGAAATGCGGGGCTGACGGACATTCCGGGTCTGAAGAATCCGGATAGGAAGCCGGTTTTTTTATTTTTTTTGCAAAAAAAAGCTATTTTCTTTAAAAAAGGACTTTTATTTTTTCCCGAATGCGGTATTGTTCTATACTAATGGCCCGAAATTCGTTTGCGGATGAACTGAGGGATTCACATATAAACGTCAAAATCAAATTTGGCGAACAGGTGTTATGCACCGGACCGGAAAGTTTCATGGTTTATGAAAATATTTATAAATGAAACGGGAACAGAAACTTGGAGAAGCAGAAAATGTCTCCGGGGTTCTCCGTCATTGCACGGCAGACGTTTTTGTTTTATGAAGATTGGAGATAATTTCATGAAGGCTTCGTGTCCGGCGTTGTGATTCCGTTCGCATTTCGGCGGAGGAATGGCGCGATGAAGTATCACCGTGATGAAAACGGTATGCTGAACATGACCGGCAACTGCTTCCGGCAGGATTCCGACAATCATGTCCGGCGGGTATTTCGTATCTGCGCGGAAATTCCGTCCGCTGTTCAATCAGGGAACAGGATGCGGCAATGACAAGTCTGACTCAAACTGAAAAGCAGCTTCTGCGCCGGGAGAAACTTCAAGCCAGAAGGGATCTCGCTGCGGAATACCGGAAGTGTGCCGACGAGTTGATCCGCACCCATCTGGAAGCGTTGCCGGAATACGGGAATGCTTCCGTCATCGCGGCGTATGCCAGCGATGGAACGGAGCCGGACCTGATCCCGCTGCTCCGTAAGGCACGTATGGAAGGCAAAACTGTTTGTCTGCCCCGCTGGTGCAATGATTCCACGTATGAAATGGCTGAGCCGGATGCGGATTTCACGCTGGTGGAAGGCAAATGGAAAATGCCTGAGCCGCCGGAAAATGCGCCCGCTGTGCCGGATTTCATGCTGAAGAAGGCCTTGTGGCTGATCCCCGGAGTGGCGTTTGATGAACAATGCGGACGCCTGGGACGCGGGAAAGGGATTTATGACCGTTTCCTCGCCCGTGCCGGCGGTGTGCCGCTGGGAATTTTTTATGAATGTCAGAAGACGGCGGTCCTGCCCATGGAATCCCATGATCAGCCTTTGTATCTGGTCGTGACTGAAAAGCAGGTTTACCGCCGCCCCCAACCCGTTGAATGCAAATGAAAAGGAGAAAATTATCATGTCTACTGTTGTTTTTATCGTCGCCGCCCTGCTGGTCGGTTTGATCCTGGGCAATCTTGTCCATTTCCTGGCGGTGCGCGCCATCGGCTCCAAAACCATGTCCGCCGCCAGCAAATTTAAAATCGACGCGGAACGCGAAGCGGAACGTCTGCTCCGTGAAGCGCGGGTTACCGCCAAGAGCGACGTCCTCAAAATCAAGGAGGACTTTGAAAATGAAATGAAGGAACGCCGCCGCGAACTTCAGGTTTCCGAACGCCGTCTGGCGCAGAAAGAGGAGAATCTGGACCGCAAAGCTGATTCTTTCGAAGCCAAAGTCCGCAACGTCGAAAAGAAAGAGCATGACATCGAGCAGATCAAGGAACGTCTGCTTTCCAGAGAAGAGGATCTCAAAAAAGGAATTGCCCGTCAGATTGACGAACTTCAGCGCATTTCCGAACTGGACCGCGAAACTGCCACGAACATGCTGCTGGAAAAACTCAAAGGCGAAGTCGAAAATGAATGCGGTCTCATGATCCGCAATCAGGTCGAGGAAGCCAAGCAGAAAGTCGAACGCGAGTCCCAGCGTCTGCTCATGCTGGCGATTCAGCGTTATGCCGGCGACTGCACCTACGAACGCACCACTGCCACCATTCCGCTCCCCAGCGATGAAATGAAAGGCCGCATCATCGGACGGGAAGGACGCAACATCCGCGCTCTGGAAGCCGCCACCGGTGTCAACATCCTGATAGACGATACCCCGGAAGCCGTGGTAATTTCCTGCTTCGACCCGATCCGCAAGGAAGTCGCCCGCCGTCTGCTGGAAAAACTGATTGCCGACGGCCGCATTCATCCGACCCGTATTGAAGACCTCATCAAGAAAATCCGCAAGGAAATCGACGAGGAAGTCTTCGATGCCGGCGAAAAGGCTGTGCTGGACTGCGGTCTGCAAGGCGTTCCCAAGCCTCTGATTACCCTGCTGGGGCGTTTGCAGTTCCGTTTCAGTTTCTCCCAGAACGTGCTGAAACATTCCATTGAGACAGCCGCGTTCATGGGAACGATTGCCGCGGAAATGGGGCTGGACGCCCAGAAGGCGCGCCGGATCGGTCTGTTCCATGACATCGGCAAAGCGGTTGACCATGAAGTTGAAGGCACGCACGCCGCCATCGGTGCGGACATTCTCCGCAAATACAACGAAGCCAAGGATGTGGTCAATGCGGTTGCCGCGCACCATGAGGAAGTGGAAGGCACTTCACTTTATGCGTTCCTCGCCAATGCCTGTGACGCTTTGAGCGCATCGCGTCCCGGCGCACGCAGCGAGACTACGGAACTTTATCTCAAACGTCTGGAACAGCTGGAAAGCATTGCCGGCGAATTCCCCGGTGTGGAATCCTGTTTCGCTTTGCAGGCAGGTCGCGAAATCCGGGTCGTTGTGCAGCCTGAAAAAATTTCCGAAGCCCAGGCGCAGGTCCTGAGCCGGGACATCTGCTGCCGGATCGAAAAGGAAATGAACTATCCCGGTCAGATCAAAGTTTCGGTCATCCGCGAAACCCGTGCCGTGGAATACGCCAAGTAAGGACGCGGTTTCAGATGGATGCTCTTCTGAAACAGACGCTGTCGGAACGTTTCCGGGAATATGTGCAGACTTTTGCCGTTCCCGGAAAGGAAACGCCGGGTCCCATTGTGCTGAAACAGGAGCATACTTTTGACGTATGTTCCATCATGGAGCGGATTGCGGAAAAGGAGGAACCTGATCCGCAGCGCCGGATGCTTTACTGGCTGTGCGCTCTGTTCCATGACGTTTCACGTTTTGAGCAGTACCGCGATTTCCATACATTCAGCGATGACCGGTCCTTCGATCACGGGCAGCGGAGCGCGGAAATTTTCCTGCGTGATTTCGAGGTTCCCGGCTTGTCGGAAGCAGATCGCCGCATTGTTCATGATGCGGTTGCGTTTCACAATAAACTGCAGCTGCCGCCGGACATGGATGCGCAGACCCTGGGACCCGCCAGAGCCATTCGCGACGCCGATAAGATTTCCATTCTGAAACTGCTGAACCGGCATTTCGCGCATTCGCTGATTTCCGAAGAGGAGACGGTGAATCTGAGCTTGCCCGATTCGCCCGGTTTCACGGAGGAACTGCGGCAGAAAGTTCTCCACGGTGAACCTGTGCTGTACCGACTGATGCGGAATGTCAATGATTTCAAGCTCAACATTTTCGGCTGGACTGCGGATTTCAATTACCCCGAATCCGCGCGGATTCTGCTGGAAGAAAAGATTTATGACCGGACCCGGGCTTTCCTTCCGGCGTCTCCGGAACTGGACGAGATGTGCGATGTCTGCATGGCTCGCCTGCAAAGGCTTGCCGAAGGAAAACGAGGCTGACCATGCCGCTGCTCCGGGTGGAACATCTGAAAAAATATTATCCGGCGCCGTCGCCTCTGTTCGGACCGAAACGTTTCGTCCGCGCTCTGGATGATGTCTCTTTTGAATTGAACGAAGGGGAAACGCTGGGGCTGGTCGGGGAGAGCGGCTGCGGGAAAAGCACGCTGGCGCGTCAGCTGATCCGTCTGGAAAATCCGACAGACGGTCATATTTATCTGGATGATATTGATCTGGGTTCACTGCACGGCGGGAAACTGCGGAAAATGCGCGGCAGTTTCCAGATGATTTTTCAGGACCCCTATGCTTCGCTGAATCCGCGGATGAGCGTATACAGTGCTTTGGAGGAGGCATTGAAGCTGCACACGGAGCTGGATGATTCCGGGCGGGCGGAACGGATTGCCGAACTGCTGCGTCAAGTCGGTCTGAAACCGGAACATGCCCGGCGGTATCCGCACCAGTTCAGCGGCGGACAGCGGCAGCGGATCGGCATCGCGCGCGCGCTGGCGGTGAATCCGCGCTTCATCGTGGCGGATGAACCGGTGTCCGCGCTGGATGTCAGTGTACAGTCGCAGATTGTGAATCTGCTTCAGGATATTCAGAAGGAAACGAAAGTAGCTTTTCTGTTTATTGCGCATGATCTGGCGGTGGTGGAACATATCAGCCACCGGATCATGGTGATGTATCTGGGACGGATCGCGGAGACGGGTCCTGCCCATGAATTGTGTGCGCATCCTGCGCATCCCTATACCCGCGCCTTGCTGTCCTCCGTACCAACCACGCGTCCGGAAAAACGTCCGGAACGGATTATACTGACCGGTGATGTACCTTCTCCTCTGAATCCGCCGTCCGGCTGTCGCTTCCATCCGCGCTGCCCGCGCTGTCAACCGGTATGCCGACAGGAAGAACCGCAGCTTCGTCCTGTCGGCGGCTGCGCCAGCCATTGCTGTGCCTGTCATTTTCCGTTTATTTGAATTCCCGCTCATAAAAAACGGACAACGGGAAATATTTCCGCGTTGTCCGAGGTGGGAAAAAGGCTGATTCAGAGGTTATTTCCAGCCGTCGGGATATTGATCGAGCAGATCGCCGATTTTTTCCCGGACGGATTCCAGCTGTTCTCCATTGTATTCATGTGCGACCTGTTTGCCGTCGTTGCAGGTTTCCCCTGCGATGACCTGCGGGATTTCCGCTTCGGCGCGGTTCACTTCTTTCAGCCAGTTGCGGAATGCTTTTTCCGTATGCTGCGCCGCTTCCGCTTTTCTGGCATCCAGCAGCAGGAAATATTCCATGTCTTCCAGACCGTCGCGCAGAACCGCCAGGCGCAGGGAACTGTAAATTCTGCCGTTCCGGGCATCGGGATAGACCAGATATCCGTCGCCGTTGCCGTCCTGATACTGGTTGGCGTTCCATTGAATTTCCGGCCAGACTTTGCCGGTTTGCTTGCGGGTTCTCACCGCCTGATCCCAGAAACAGACGCCCCAATAGAGAAGCCCGGTGATTTTACGGGTACGACACCACCAGAGCAGGGCGCGGTGCGTGAAGGCTTCATGGTCGATGAACAGGTTGTAACGGTTTTTGGGGATCACGCAGACATAACACCAGGCTTCATCGCCTTTTTTCACGCGTTCGGCAGCAAAATCCGGATTGAAGTTGGCGGTGAGCGGACACCAGATATTGACCGCCTCCACGGTTTCCGGAGTCATGCGCTGAAGTTTGTAGCCGACGGCAAGGGTTTTCAGTTCCGGAGCGAATTTCCGGCTGTCCATATACAGACGGTTCCATTCCGGTCCGTTGGATTCATCCCAGATATAATGGTAGGCATATTTTTCCCAGCCGTTCTTTTTGGCATTTTTCCAGGCAGCCTGCAGAAAGTCGCGGTAGATGTTCTGGAATTCCGGATGCTTCATGCTGTACGGCAGCCGTTTCGCCTTGCCGGTCTTGGGATCGGTCAGCCACATGTACCCGAAATAGCGGTCCCAGGTCGGGCTGGGGGCAACATTGTAGCCGGTTCCGTGGAATTCATCCAGAATCATCCGGGTGATTTCGTTTTCCTTGGTGAAATCAAAATGATATTTTCCCTGCGCATCTTTCGTGGCGGTCCAGTTCGGCTGAAGCCAGGTCGGACGGTGTTCCAGCATGGGCATCAGAGTCAGACGGTTTTTCGCGGAGATTTCGATGATTTTGCGGGACATGGCTTTTTCGCCCTGCCAGTCCTTGATGCCGAAATATTCCAGCATGAAAACGCGGTTCAGGAAGAAGCAGGTGCGGAACTGTGAACGTTCCGGCAGGGAAAATTTCCGGACGGAGATGTTCAGCATCATGACTGCTTCGGTTCCCGATTCTCCGGAGATGACCAGCTTCCCGCTGTAGGTTCCGGGTTTTGTATTGCCGTCTGCTTCGACAGTGATCCAGAGCGGCTGATTTTTTCCGTTCAGACGGATTTCGGATTTTTCCAGCGGGAGCAGGGGGTCGGGATAAGAGGCTGTGCGTTCGTTGACCTGCGGATAGGCTCTGCGGTCGGACCGGATGTAGTCGACTTTTTCGAACTTCACTTCCGGAGCCTTGCTGTCCTGTGGAATCCAGCGCACTTTCAGGGTTTCCGGTTTGTCGGTCTGCGGCAGAAGCACCAGCTGAAGGTGTTCGGCTTCGCGGCGAGCCAGCGAAAGATTCAGCTCCAGCACATCCGCTTTGTCTTTCCATTCCGGCCGGATGTCATACTCGAAAACTTTCCGCATGGTGGATTCCGGAATGACCGCGAAACTTCCGGTGCGTCCGGCGAACAGTTTTTCCCGTGCGGCATTGAAGTTGCTCCGGTTGCAGAACAGACGCAGCTGTTCATTGGTGCGGATGACGTCATAGCAGTTGACTTCGCCGAGGCTGGCGGAATGGGAGAAAATACGGAATCCCGGATTTTCCGGAGTGCGGAAAGCAATATCCGCGATGGTGCGTCCCGTTTTCCCGGTCGTGCGGAAAACCAGCTGTACCACCGGATCATCCTGCGCGCCGGGCTGAACGATCAGCTTGCCGACGCCCGGTGTGACTTTGCTGGAACGGATTTTTCCGGATTTGGAGACGGTCTCAACAATGACTTCGGGCGCGGGGCAGAATTTGTCCTTGCCCATACCGGTCAGCAGTTCGACCGGCTGGTTGAAAACGCCTTGGAAAGAGATCTGCGCCGCCTGTTCAGCGTCCAGATGGACACCGGGGAGGTTTTCCTTCTGAACGGCAATTTCTTCCGGGCTCAGCGGGTGTTCGACAAAAGTAACCGCGGCAATGCTGCCGGGTTTGCCCATGCCGTCGGTGGTCAGGTAGTCGCGGGGATGAAGCCGGTCGCGGACCAGACGAATCTGTTTCCATTCCGGAGTGGAGATCCGGCGGTACGGTGTAACATAACCGGAACGCTGAACACCATAGATGCCCATGGTGAAGTCCCCTTTGCAGAGTGCCAGCACGTCATACGTTCTGGTATAATCCATTGTAACGGGCTTCCGGGGTTCCAGAAACCATTGAACACTCCAGTCCCGTCCGACTTTGGCAACTTTGCCGGATGGCGCAGTGGGGTCGTCCGCCACGGATGCGCCGCGCATGTATCGGACATTCATCTTATCCTGAGTGAAGGTCTGGTCTCCCAGAACGGTCAGTCCGCAGAACAGTGCCGCGGCAGCTAACAGCAGATATTTCATGACTTTTGCTTCTCCTGTTGTTTATGACAGATGTTTTCGGTTCAATACCAGAGATATGCACCGTTTCCTTTTACCATTGTGGGGATGAATTGCTGCGGTTTCATCAGCGATACACTTCCATCCGCCATGGCGGTGCTTCCCGCAAAGGAATGCCGGCGGGCGGCAGTGGAGAACAGCAGCCATCTTTCATCTCCGCCTTTGACGTAGCAGAGATACCAAATGTTTTCCACACTGTCCAGTTTGTGGATCAGTTTGTTGCTGTCCCAGTAGGATTCACGGAATTCGATGGTGCGGGAGGGTCCCTTGATACTGGCGCGTTTTTTGTTGGATTTTGTTCCGACAGCCCATTTGGGCGTGATACCGCCGGCGAGCAGAGCATTGACCTGATAGCTCAGCAGGGTTCCGACCGGCGGACGTTTGGCGTCGGTGTCATGGAATATGTTGCTCAGGGAGGTGCTGCACGCCATGACTTTGCCGGTTACGTATTTGTTGTCGCGCAGCAGACGGAAGTAGTTGGAGTTGTCAGACCACATGCCGAGCGGGATGCGTCCCTGATAATCGTTGCTGTACATGTTGCCAGCCAGGGCGATCTGCTTTGCCTGGGAGACGCAGTTGATGCCCTGTGCTTTTTCCCGTGCAGCTTTCAGCGCAGGCAGCAGCATTCCCGCCAGAATGGCAATGATCGCAATCACCACGAGGAGTTCTATTAATGTGAACTTCAACGGTTTACGATTCAAGTATGAGGTGTGAAATATGAAATATGAAATGGATGATAATGCTTTTTGTCTGATCATGATTCTGTTTCCTTTCGTTCATTTTGACGGCAATTTTGTTTGCGGCAGATTTCAAGCTGTCCCCTTTTCCTTTCGATCAAACCTCGCTTTCTTTTGCCATAGCAATTTATTGGTTGATGTTGTAATTCTGTCGTTTTCTGTTCATTGAATATTATAATATACTTCCCTTGAAAAAAGAATAGACGGAAATGCGGATTATGGAATAAAAATTCAATAAAAAGTGATATTTTCTGAAGTGCAGTTGAAAAATGGTTTTACGGTATTATACTATGACAGAAAGCGAGGTGCACAATGAAGGTCAAAGGGAAAGACGGTTTTTCTTTTTCCAAATATGAAATGGAGCCAAGCAAACTGTCCGTTCATACGGAAAGCTGGTTCCGGATGCACGGAAATTATCCGCTGTGGTTCGGCTGGACATTGCGTTCCATCTGTCGGAAAGGCTGGTATTTCAAACATTACAACGCGACGATCAACAGCATCGAAATACCTGTTTCCGGTACTCTGAAGGTGATGCGTCAGGACCGCGAATACATACTTCCGCCGGGACATGCGCTGATTCTGCCGGAGGGGGAGGACAATCTGCTGTCTGCAGATACTTCGCTGGATAAAATCGCTTTCGGGGTGAGCGGTTCGCTGGCAGTGCCGCTGATCCGGTCATTGTTCGGGGATTATTTCCAGATCACCGGATTGAACTGTGCAAAAATCCAGGAATATTACCGGTGGCTGGCTCCGCTGCTGCGGAAAAGTGATCCTGCGGACATTCCGAAAATCAGCGGGATCGGCATGGAACTGCTGTATTATCTGGCGTCGCACCTGGACAGGAGCATTCCCGCGGAACTGCTTCGGGCGGTGGAAATCATGAATTACAATTCCGGACGGAGAATCCGGATCAGCGACATCGCCGCGGAATGCGGTTTGTCGGATTATCAGCTGTCCCGTCTGTTCCTGAAACATTACGGGATGACCCCGAAACAGTACCTGATGCGCCAGAAAATTCAGAAATACTGTGCCTTGCTCAAGGATTCGCAGGATCGCATCAAGGAAATCTCCGCATCCGCCGGCTATGCGGATATGCACGTTTTTTCCAAAGAATTCAAGAAACGATGCGGCATGACGCCGCGCCAGTTCCGGAAACAGATGCGGGAAAAATCAACTCTCGGCTGATTGTCCGGTTCCATTCCGGTGTTTGGTGGATGCAGAGCCCCTGTGCGTTTGTTAGATATATGAAAATAGTTAGTCGTCTCTAAAAATATTGCTTGCTTTTTCCGGATTCAGCGATATATTACCCCGACATCGGAATAAAATGTCGGCGTGAATACATGACGCTTTTTTTTTGATTCCGGTGTGTTAGGCGCGGCTAATTAATGAGGAGCAAAAAATATGAATAAGACAGTGTTAGTGGTGATTCTGCTGTTTATTGCCTGCGGAATACTGTGCGCCCGGATGATTTCCTGGACGCCGCGTCCGGATTTCATCCCCGATGAAGATGCAATCGTTGCCGTGGAAGTGATCAATGACTTTCTTGCGGCAGTGAAGAAACATGATGAAAAAACATTGAAAAAACTCTGGCATTTTGAAAATATGAAAAATGCGAAGCAGGTCATTTCCGATGTTTCCGGCGGAGACGGTGAATTTCAGCTGCAATGTGCTGTATATACCGGAAAAAAACGGGACCGGATTCTGGTAACCGGTTTGCTGCCCAACGGCAGATTTCCGGATATTGAAATGGAGAAGAACGGCGAAAGTTTCCGAATTGTCGAACTGCGTTTTTAATAAAACGGACGGTTCGGCAGAACGCTGAGCAGAAGGACATTTTTCATGCGGATGCAGAATTCTTACCTTTTGGCATTGAACCGGTTCCGCCGGAAAGCGGCAGCGGCTCGGCTGCCCGCAGTTCTGATGAATGCGTTCGGGGTGATGATCGCTGCTGCTGCGCTGCTGTCTGTGGCTGTCCGGTGCGGATGGTTCGGACGGAATATTTACTGGTGTCTTCCGCTGGTTCTGGCTGCCGCAGGAGTGTTTTTTTTCTGCCGCAGCCGGCTTTCCTCGGTTCAGAGCGCCCGGTTTGCGGATCGGTTGTCCAATGCCGACCATCGGGCGGAGAATGCCTGGGAACTGCTGAAACGGAACGCCGAAGGTGAGTTTGCAGAATATGCCATTCAATGCGGTGTTGAAAGTCTGGATCTCGCGACCACCCGGCTGACAGGGGAAAAAATCCGCTGGCGGAATCTGGTGATTCCGGTTCTGATTCTGCTGCTGGTTCAATTGCCGGTTCCGTCCTTCCTGCATACCCGCGAAACCATATCCGGAACGGGTGCAGTTCCTTCGGACAGCAGAGCGGATTCACGCAAAGATTCGGAGCTGAATTCTCCGGAGAAACAGAACCCGACAGCAAAATCCGCAGGATCGGAAAACAATTCCGGCAGAGGTTCCGCAGAACTTGCCGGGCGTACCGGCAAATCCGGAACTGACGGCGATCTGCAGAATGTCCGGTCCGGCAGCCGTTCCGCTATTCAGCGGGGACGGGGCGGCAGCGGCGTACCGGCAAATCCGGAATCGGAATCCGTACCGGATGAGGATACAGATTCCCGGCAGTCTGCGGAGAGCAGCGGCAGGAACACTGCCGGCGGGGCGGCTGGAAACGGTGGTCTTTCCGGAGAGGAAAACGGAACAAATCTCATGAATGTTGCCGCCGGCAGTACCGGAGACGGCAGATCCCGGAATGAACGGAAACGTCAGAAAAAAAGTGTCCGGAAAAAGATACAGGAATCGCGCGGCGGAGTTCAGCCGCTTCTGCCCGACTGCAATCCGCCGGCGGGTCGCGAACTTTCTGAAAAAGAAGGTCATGGGGATCAGCCCGGAGACGGGCGCGGCGGAGATACCGGCGCAAAAAAATCGCGCGGCGCCGCGGCGTTTCTGCCGGTAACCCCGCAGCCGGATACGGTTGCCGGGCGTCTGGGTGTCGGAGAAGATCTCACGTCTGCCGAATCTGGACGTTCCGAAGGGGATGGGCAGCTGTCCGGAACACCTGCGGATGTACGCAGAGCCGCAGAGCCGCTGCCCCGTTTTACCGCTTTGCCGGAAACGGTCCGCAGACAAATCCGAAACAATATGAAATAAGGTATATTCAACATAATTGGAGACTGCAATGAAGAAAAAAACACTGCTGCTGGCAGGTCTGCTGGCTTCGGGAATGTTTGCCGTTCTGGCGTCATCTCCGGACAAGAACACCACTGAACAGTTGCGCCGTGAGATCCGGAAAACTTATCCGAAAGCGGAAAAACTGGATTTCAGCCGTGCCGGACGGGTTTATCTGTCGGACAAGGATGGAAAGCCGCTGGGACATGTCCGCTATACGCATCCGCTGTCCGCCGGAGCCAGAGGTTTCCGCGGTCCGGTTCCGGTGATGGTCATGCTGGATGCGTCGGGAAAAGTGCTTACGGTATCTCTGCTGTCCTGCCGCGAAGATTCATCATTCCTGCGGAAACTGTACCGTGCGGAATATTTTGACAGCTGGAGCGGATTTTCCCGTGCGGATGCGGCGGAACTGGACGTGGACGGTGTAACCGGAGCTACGTTCAGCAGCAAAGCCGCGGCGGAATCTGTGCGGTCATTGCTGCGGGAAAAATGAAAAGACAGGAGGTCTCAATGAATCAGAATAAAATCCAGATGCCGGAACCGGTGCGGAAATTCCGGGAATCATTTTTCCGGCTGAAAGATGAATTGTCCCGGGTTTTTGTGGGACATGATGAACTGATCACCGATCTGCTCGGAGCCGTCATGGCGGACGGGCATGTCCTGCTGGAAGGTGTTCCGGGGCTGGGGAAAACTCTGCTGGCGCGGAGTCTGGCGGGATGTCTTGACCTGAAATTTTCCCGCATACAGTTTACGCCGGATCTGATGCCTGCCGATATCACCGGCTCGCTTCAACTGCAGGAGGACGCCGCCGAAGTACCGCGTCTGACATTCCGTCCGGGGCCGCTGCTGGCGAACTTTGTGCTGGCGGATGAAATCAACCGTGCGACGCCCCGTACGCAATCCGCCCTGCTGGAAGCGATGCAGGAACACCAGATCACAGCGGGCGACCGCACCATGAAAATTCCGGAACCGTTCACGGTGATTGCTACGCAGAACCCGATTGAACAGGAAGGAACATATCCGCTGCCGGAAGCGGAACTGGACCGTTTTATCATCAAATTGAATCTGGGATACCCGCGCGAGGAAGAGTACAGCCGGATTCTGGACCTTACCACCGGAACCGCCGACAGCGGCGTTCATGCGGTCTGCACCGGAGAAGAAGTGCTGGAAATGCGCCGTACAGTCCGGTCTGTTCTGGCAGAGGAAAATGCGAAAAGCTATGCCGTGCATTGGGTTATGTCGACACAGCCGGATTCGGAATACTGTCCGGCGGAATGCCGGGACATGCTGTTGCGCGGAGCCGGTCCGCGGGCGGCGCAGGGCATGATTCTGATGAGTAAAGTGTACGCGCTGCTGGACGGGCGCACCGCCATCGGTCCAGCGGATCTTGACCGTGCCGCCCTGCCGGTTCTGCGGCATCGTATTGCTCTGCGTTTCGAAGCGCAGATGTCCGGAGAAACGCCGGACTCCGTGCTGAACCGGCTTCATGAAGGTCTGCGGAAATGAATTCTGAATCCGAACTGTTTCCTCCGGAATTGCTTCAGGCGGCGGCTTTGTGCCGTCCTGCACCCGAAAACGGCGGCATGAATTTTTCCGCCGGACGGCATCGTTCGCCGTATCGCGGAGACAGTGCGGAATTTCAGGATTACCGGGCGTATGTTCCCGGAGACGATTTACGCCGGGTGGACTGGAATATATTCCGGCGTTCCCGCAAACTGCTGTTGCGTCAATATCGGAATTTCCCGCAGAAAAAACACCGGATCATTCTGGACGGTTCGGCATCGATCCGATTTCGGAACTGCCGCGCGCAGACGGTCTGGCGTCTGGCGGCTCTGCTGGGGGGTACTCTGCTCTGCAGCGGAGACGGGGTTACGCTGTCCTGTGCGGACCGGATTTATCCGTTTGCGCCGGGACGTCCTGCACTGGCAGGATTCATTTCCGCACTGCTGGAAGAATACCGGCGTCCGGCTTCCGCCGCACCGTCATTCCGTTTCCCCTCCGGTTGTCACAACTGGCTCATTTCCGATTTTATGGATCCTGCCGGGCTGGCGCATCTGAAAAAAACTTTCATGACCTGTCGCGGTTTTACACCGGTTCGGATTTTTGAACAAAGCGAACTGCATCCGGAATGGACTGGCGAAATCCGGCTGACCGATGCGGAAAGCCGGGCGGAAATTACGGTGTCCCCGGAACCTGAACAGCTGAAACGGTATCAGAAACAGCTGAAACGTTTTGAAAAATTGCTGGAAATCCCGGCACGGCGGGCGGAAAGCAGGGTACTGGCTTTTGATGCGGGGCTTCCGGTTTCAGAACTGATCTGCTGTTTTCAGCAGGAATTTTTTCCGGAGGTGCAGAAATGATTGCGCAGGGGATTTCATGGCTGACCGCCGGATGCGCCGCGCTGGCGGCATTGGCGGCATTGCTGATTCTGCATTTTCTGCGGACACGTATTCCCGGACAGGTTGTACCGTCCATCATGCTCTGGCTGGAAGCGGAGGCATTGCCGGTCCGGCGGATTCTGCTGGAAAAACTGTCGCGGCTGTTGAGTCTGCTGCTGCCGCTGCTGGCGATACTGGCGGCTCTGGCGGCATTGACGGAGCCGGTGTGGACGTCCGGGGAAAAAGTTTCGCGCATGGTGATCGCTGCGGAACCGGATTGTCTGCCGGAAGCGGAACGGCTGTTGCGGCAGCATGATCCTTTGCAGACATCATTGATTCTGGTGTCCGGGGCAGGGGTGGTGCTTCATGATTTCGGAGAACGGAAACAGCCGGTTGTTCTGCCGGAAAAAATATTTGCGGCGGAACCGGATTCGGCGTCTGCACTGGCGGGGCGTCTGGCGGGAGCGGACGGCATGGTCTGCTGGCTGGGCGCATCCGAACCGCCCTGGCTGCCGGAAAATTCTCTGTACATCCGGAAGGGATTGCCGGAAACGGAAAGTCGGAATGCCGCACTGAAAACCTGTTTCCGGAATGCGCCGGAAAAATTTATCCGCCAATGGAAAGCCGTAGACGGCGTGAAGACAGTTCCGGAAAAACAGGCGGAACTGATCCTGAACTGTACGCTGTCCGAAAATGCGTCGTCCGGCGAAATCGAAGCGGAAATGGAACGCTGTTTTGATTTGCTGATGCGTTCCGGTTTGTACGAATCCGGAGGAAAACAGCAGTATCTGCTGTCCGGAACTGCGGACGCTCCCCGTTCCGGCGCCTGGCGTCTGACCGGCTGGCTGTTCGGATTGGCATTGCTGGCTGCATTGCTGGAACTCGTTCTGTGGCATAAACATAAAACCGTGTAGGAAGGATAACGGTATGCAGCTGTATTTTATGGATTTATGGAGTTTATGGTTTCTGCTTCCCGGCGCGGGATGCTTTTTCCTGCTGCGGCGACGGGGGGTACGGTTCTGGCAGGGTATGATGATTCTCTGTCTGATTCTGGCAGCGTCCGGACCGGTGCTGCGCTGGACTGGAACGGAGCCGGAAACTCTGCTGCTGACCGAACGGATACCGGGAGTGAAAACGGATATTCCGGCGGATTTGCAGCGGCGTGCCGGGGTGCGGCAGCGGGATTACACCGGAAGCACGGCGGCAGCGCTGGCGGATGCCGGAGCCGGATTCCGTTCCGGAAACGGCGGCGAAATTCATCTGTTCAGCACGTTTCATGAAACTTCCGGTTCGGTGTCCCGTTCCGCCGCGGCGCTGAACCGGCGGAACATCCGGGTTATTGCGCATTCGCAGACGCCCGAAAAAATCCGGCGTCCGGTTCTGCGCGGATTAAGCTGCAATCCAGCGGCAGGCTGCGGAGAACGGATCCGGCTTGAAGCCGAATTGGCGGTTCCGCATCCGTCCGAAACGGAGTTGAAACTGTGCCGCGCCGATGGCAGAGTCCTGACTTACCGGCGCATTGCGTCCCGTCCGGACGGTCTGTCGCGGACAAGTCTGGAGTTTTCGCTGTCAGAACCGGGCGAATATGCCCTGCGGCTGGAGTTGGACGGTGCTGCCGCCGCGGAGATTCATCTTGCCGTATCTGCACCGTACCGTGCAGTTCTGATTTCTGCACAGCCGGAACTGGAACTGCCAGCATTGCGGGAGCTGTTCCGCGGAGTGGAAATCGAACTCTGGGAACCGTCCCGGAAATTTTCCTCCGCGGCATTGCTGGTGATCGGTGAAGGCGGCGTACGTACGTTGAAAGCGTCTGAACTGGAAGAACTTGCCGAAACGGTAAAAAACGGCGCCGGACTGCTGTACTTTGCCGGGACGGACATTCCGTTTGCGGAAGAAAAACTGCCGTCCGCGTTTCGGGAACTGCTGCCCGTCCGTTATGCCGGAAAAAATCTGAACCGGATGCCGACGACCGCGCTGGCAATCATCATTGATACATCGGGCAGCATGAGCGGCACCCGGCTGGCATTGGCGCGGGAGACTGCGCGTCTGGCGCTGGACAAACTTCGCGACTGCGACATGGCGGGGATCGTGGAATTTCACGGCCGCCGCCGCTGGGCGGCGCCGCTCCAGAGTGCCGCCAATCATCTGGAACTGCATCGGGCTCTCAACCGTCTGAACGCCGGCGGCGGGACGGTGATTCTGCCAGCCTTGCAGGAGGCATTTTACGCTTTGCGCAATGCCGACGCGCGCCTGAAACATGTTCTCATCATTACCGACGGCGGCGTGGAGCAAGGCGATTTTGAAGGTCTGCTGCGGCGCATGGCGGAGAACGATATTACCGTGTCAACCGTCATGACCGGGAGCGGACAAAGCCCGTTTCTGAGCCGTCTTGCCTGGTGGGGCGGCGGGCGTTTCTACACGGCATCCAGCCGTTTTGCTCTGCCGGAACTGGCTTTCCGGCAATCGGGCAGAGAGTCGCTTCCGCCGTTCCGTACCGGCCCGTTTTCTCCGGAAATTCACAGCGGCTGGCAGCTGTTTTCCGGACTGTCATCTGTACCGTCTGTTCCCGGCGTGCTGGAAAATACACTGGCGTCCGGAGCGGAGGAAGCGGTCCGCGCGGGACAGCAGCCGCTGATTGCTCTGCGCCGTGCGGGAGCGGGAATGGTCTGCGCGGTGAATACCGGTCTGTCCGGGGATGTCATGCAGAACTTTTACCGTCAGCCGGCGGTTGCCGGAATGTTTTCCGCATTGGGGCGTTCTCTGCCGGATCCTGTTCGGATGCAGCCGTTTGCGGTTCGGGATTATTCCGTTCTGCAGGATATTCATTTCCGGTTTGAACGGGCTGGACAGATTCCATATCTTTATGCGGAATTGTCTGCACCGTCCGGAAAAACGGAGCGTTACCGTCTTGAACGGGCGGCGGATCAGACATTTCATTTCCGGCGTTACGGATTGCCGGAAGGAACATATCACCTGAAAATTTCAGAAACTGCGGATATGCGCAATCCGCTCCAGTTTCCGTTTGATTCCTTCGCTGCGCCGGCGTCCGGCTGGACTGCGGAAGATCACCGGACTGCGGAAGAAATCACGCGGCGTTCGCTTCTTTTGCCGGAACCGGGAGCAGCAATACGGCAGTTTTATCTGCGTCCGGTGTTCGGCGGACTTTTCATCCTGCTGATGCTGGTGCAGCTTCTGCTGCGCCGTCTGCCGTCGCGTCTGGCTCTGACTGCCGGACTGCTTTGCGTGGGCTGTCTGGTGTCCGGCGGCGAGTATGAAACTCAGTTGAAGAACGGGTTGCTGGGTCATCAGCCGGAAGCGGCGTTTCGTCTGGCGGCGGAGAAGGCAAGAACTGCTTCCGATCTCCGTTTTGCTCTGCTGCTGGAATTGGAAACAGCCCGGAATCATGGACATCAGGAGGAACTGCTCCGCCGTTGGTCCGCCCTGTCTGCCATGGAACCGGAACGTTTGGAACTGCTGGTCAACGCCTGTGAAGATGCGGGACAGCCGGAACGTGCTCTGGCTGTGCTGAAACAGCATGGCGGCGGTCTGGATGGACGTTTTGCTCCGACGCTGATCCGGCTGGCGGAGAAATGCGGCAGGAGTGATCAGTTGCGCACGGAGATTCAGCAGCAGCTGAAACGGAATCCGCGTTCAATGTTTCTGCTGAATGCGGCGTTCCGTCTGGAACTGCTGGCAGGACGTCGTACGGCGGCGGAGAAATTGCTGGATCAGCGGCTGAAAACGGAGAATGACCCCGCTGTTCTGCGTCTGCTGGCAGAATCAGCGGAGAAAGCCGCGCTTTATTCCTGTGCCGAGCGTATTCTGCGGAAAGAGGAACAGGTTTCCGCGGAAGGAGTCTGGCCCGCCCGGTTCCGCCGCATGGACCTGGCTGTTCACCGCGGTGATCCTGTCGGAGCCGTAAAGCTGCTGCGGAGTTTTGCCGCAGAAAAAAATCTGTCCCGTGGAATTCTGCTGAACCTTGCCGACCGCTGTGAACAATACGGCGATTCCGTGACCGCGCTGGAGCTGTACCGCCGGGCTGGCAGTGAAGACGCCCGGATTCGTGCCGCTATGCTGCTGGAAGGTCTGGGACGGAATCCGGAAGCCGCAAAACTCTGGAATGAGGTGTTCCGCACTTCGGAAAATGAAATGCGCGCGCGTCAGGCGATGGAACGTCTGCTGGATTTGTCTGCCGCCGCCGGGAAACTGCCGGAAACCGCTGCCGCACTGGAACAGAAATTGAAGCAGAAGCCGTCATTGCGTCTTAAAACTTTTTATGCGCACGTGCTGTTCCGAGCCAATCGGCAGGATGAGCTGTTCCATTATCTGGATATTCAGGAAAAAAACGGTGAAACCGGACTTGCCGGGCTGAAACTTTCTTTCCTGCTGTCGGCACGCCGGTACAAAGAAGCGTCAGCTCTGCTGGAACAGAAAAAAACGGCGGATCCGGAAAAACGCGCGGAAATACTGCGTCATCAGGTTCTGATTGCCGTTGAAGCCGGTGACAAGACTTTGGCACACCGGGCAGCGGATGAGCTGCTGCGCATTGCGCCCCGCCGTGCCGACGCGCTGGAATTTGCCGCCGGGGTATATTCTCTGCTGAATGAGCCGGCGAAAGCGGTGGAAATGTATGATGAGTGCCTGAAAGAAAATCCGTCGCGGATTGAATTGTATCTGCTTCGCGCCAAAGCGCAGAAGGCTGCCGGAGCGGGCGGGCGGGCCCAGGCGTTTTTCGTGGAGAAACTGCGGGAACCGGTTTCCGCGGATTTCTTCGGAATTGCGGCGGACGGTCTGCTGGATCTGAATGCTCCGAAAGAAGTTCTGCGGCAAGTGCTGGCGGAAACCATGAAACGGCTCAACGCCGATCCGGAACTGCTGTTCTATTACCGTCTGGCGGAAGACCTGGCGGAGGAACTGGGCGACCGGGCGGTGTGGCGTCATCTTCAGCTGCTTCAGCTGGCTGCGGCACCGGAACGGCGCACTCTTCTGCTGCGCGGTTTATATGAGGATGCTGTGGTCTGCGGACGCCGGAAAGATTCGTTCCGTCTGGCGCGCCTGTTGTCCGGATGGAATGAAATCTATCCGCCGGAATTGTACCGGTCATTGTCGGGTGAACTCACGGAAAACGGATTTTTCGCCGCGGCGGAACGTTGTGTCCGTCAGGCGGATGCAGCGGAAAACAGCAGCCGGCATCTGTTTGCCTTGACGCAGGTCTGTCTGGATGCCGGACGACCGGCGGATGCGGCACGGATTTGCCGGGAACTGCTGAGTCTGTCTCCGGACTCTCCGGAGTATCTGATCCGGTATGCCGAGGTTCTGGAAATATCCGGAGAATACCGCCGTGCCGGTGAACAGAATCTGCGTGCGTTGTCGCTGCTGGCGTCCCGTATGGTGCTGGATCAGGGGCAGGGCAAAGGGAGCAGCAGTGCCGTGTTTGAACGCCAGATCCGCCCGGTGATCTGCGCCTTTGCTAATCAGTTTGTTCTGTGTCCGTGGGTATTTGATGCAGAGCTTGCCGTTCTGGAAAAGACTGCCGGAGCCGCTGCCCGCCGCCGGGTGTGGAATCCTCTGCGGAAACGCATGAATGCACTGACCGGTTTGCCGGTTCCGTCTGCGGTCCGGAAGAATGCCGTGCCGGGCAGCCGTCCGGTTCCCGCTGATGTGCTGGCATACCGTCTGGCAGTTCTGCCGGAAACGGAAGCCGTAAAGGAAGTGGAACAGACCTTCCGGAAATTATCCGCCGGACAGCGTTCTCCGTATTGGGAGCGGCTGGTTGGTGCGCTGTGTGCCGAGCCGCCGGCGCGCGTGTCGGCAGTACTGGAACGGGAATTGACCCGGCTGACTTTCCGGAATACCGGTATCCGCTGGCAGTTTTCCGCTTACGGGCTGGCATTGAAACGCAAGTATGCGGAACTGTTTCTGAAAAAGTTTCCGGAGTCTCTCCATGCCTTGTCCCTTGCCGCGCAAATCCGTTATCTGACCGGCGATCCTGCGGGAGCGCGTCTGCTGGCAGGGGAAGTGTATGAACGTTTTGCCGGACTTGTCGAAGTGAAGTTTCCGGAATACCGCGCCGTTTTGGAGCTAAACCGGATTTTTGCCGCAGCGGACAGCGAAGCGGAAAACGCCGGGAAACATGCCCGGAGCGAACTGCAGGCTTCCGTGGAGTCGGACCGGAAACTGCTGGGCGATACTCCGGCGCGGACTTTGACCGCCGTGCTTCTGCTGAAAGGCGAAGGGAAATATGACGCTGCACTGGATGAGCTGTTCCGTCTCTGGAAAAACGGGGAACGCGGACTGGTGGTTTTCCGATTGTCGGAGGAACTGACCGTCCGCACTGGCCGTTACCGTGAATGGCTGGAACTGCTTTCCTCCTATGAAACCAAAGATGTTTCGGTTCGAGTGCTTGCCGCCCGGCGGCAGGTGCAGCTGTTCCGGGATGCGGGGGAATACCAGCGGGCGCGGCAGAGTCTGCCGATGCTGGCGGTTCCGCTTCAGAAAAGGGAACGACTGCTGACGGAACGTTTTATGCTTTCACCGGAAAGATTTGTCGCAGGACTGCGTAGTTTCCTGATCGGCCAATGCCGTACCGGACAGTTCGTCGGTTTTTATGCGGACAGTTTCGGGACGGATGGTCTGACCGGGTACAGACTGCGCGGCGGACGGCGTGCGAATTTGCTGCCGGAACTGGCGGTGCGCGACCGTGCTTTGAATGATACTCTGGGCAGTCTGCTGCGCGGAACCCCTGTTGCGGAACGCGGATTCGCTGTACTGTTTGAAGCCTGGCGGAATACTCTGCCGGGAAACGGGAACCCGCATTCCGCCGGCACGGAAAAAACGGTTCCTGCTCTGCTGGCAATGCGGACCGTTTCCGGCGGATCTTATCATGCCGGAGAGATTGCCATGGCGGAAAAACTGATCCGCAATTCCGCCGTTCCGGTGGAAAACGCTGTCATCTTTCTGGATATACTGCCGCGAGCCGGGCAGTCCTCTGCCGCGGCAGGTCTGGCGGAACAGGTGCTTCAGTCGCCGCAGCCGTCGAAACAGCGCGAACTCCTGGAGTCTCTGCTGAAACGGATGGAACCGCAGAAACGGCGTGCTGTCCTGCTGCGTCTGGCTTCGCTGATTCCGGAAAATGACTGTGCTCTGCGGGTTTTCTGGCTCGGCATGACACGCACTTATGAACCGTCCCTGCTGCCGAAAATGCGCGGTCTGCTGTGCCGTCCGGCTGTTTTTCCTGCGGATACGGAATTGTATCTGCTGTATGGACAAGGTTCTGCACAGGAACGGATTCTACGTTTTCTGACGGTTGCGGAACGTTATCCGGACTGGCAGATTCTGTTCCTGATTCCGGATGAAACGGAAAAACAGTCTCTGGCGGATGCCGCGGAAAAAGCTCTGGAAACTGCTTTGCGCCGGGGGCTGCTGCCCGAAGATGAACTGGTTCGGCATTATGTCCTGCTGTCTGTTGCAGACCCCGTCCGGAAAGCATACTGGCAGACCCGTGCCGCCTTGCATGACCGTCAGCCGGGGGAAAGTTCCCTGTGGCGTCTGGACAGTCTGGAAAATCCGGCGGAACGTGCCGCTTTGCTGAAAAAATTATCTTCTGCCGGACGGCTTCCGCCGCAGCGCAGAAATACAAACCAAAAACCTGTTACAGGAAAGGAATCCCTGCAATGAGAATCCCGTTGTTGACCGCCGCCGTACTGCTCGCCGCCGTAACGGCATTCGCCCATGGACCCGCCCAGCCGCCGCTGAAATCTCCGGCGGCAGCCGCTCTCCGCAAAGGAGATCTGGAAACGGCTCTGACTCTGTTTGAATCCGAAATCAAAGCCTCTCCGGATGAGCCCCGGCTGAAACAGCATTATGCAGAACTGAAGACTCATCTGCGGCGTGAAAAAATGTTTGCCGCGGAACAGAATCCGGAAATGAAAACCCGGATCGGGCGTCAGCTCCGGCGTTTCTATTACAAGTACGGAATGTTCGGCAAAGCAGAACAGACCGACCGCGCTGTTTATGCGGCGGATGCCTCCGAAGCCAATGCCGTCAGCTTGGGCGTTACTCTGCTGAATACCGGTAAAAATCAGGAAGCGGCGGAACTGTTCCGCAAGGTGAATCTGGACAAAGCCAAGCCCGGCGTGGTGCTTTGTGCCGCTCTCGCAGAAGCGCGTACCGGCAGCAAGGAAAATTCCGTAAAACTGTTGAGCCGTTTCTCCGTGGAAAAAATGGATGCCAACAGCCTTCAATTGTATGCCCGCTGTGCCGCGCTCAACGGCGATGCCGCTGGAACTGCCGCCGCAGTCCGCCGTATTCTGGAACAGACCAAAGCCAAGCAGCATCCGTCTCTGAAAAAGCATCTGTTCAGCACTCCGGATTTCCGGAATGTGGCGGAACAGGAAAGTTTCAAGGCTGCATTGAATACTGAATCCAAAGTGAAGGATAATTGCGATACTTGTCCTAAACGCGGAACCGCGGAATGCGAGGATAATCAGAAACACTGATATTGTTCTGTTTTTTTCTGAATCTGGACTTTATGTCTTTCGGGTCATATCGTCCAGATTTTTTTTATTGCGGCAAAGAGCCGAATTTATCCTGAACCGTATCCAGAAAAATATCAGCGGCTTTGCTGAATACCTGATATTTTTTCCAGACAATGTTCAGTCCGGATTCCAGCCGCGGAGTCAGCGGACGGAAACACAGATTGTGATGTTCTCCCGCTATGAGCATGTGGTCAAGGGAAAGAGCGCAGCCGATTCCCGCTTCCACCATCAGCGCGGCATTGTAGAACAGGTTGTAAGTGGCAACCACATTCAGTTTTTCAAAGCGGCTGCCGAACCATGCGGCGAACGGGTTGCGCACCGGGGATTGTCCTTCATTCATTCTGGAACAGATCAGCGGCTGATGAAGCAGATCGTCTGGATTCAATTCTTTTTTCTTCGCCAGTGGATGGTCTTTCCGCATGACCACGCCCCAGATATTTTTAGCCGGAAGCGTAACATAATCATACTTTGAAATATCGACCGGCTGGATGAGAACGCCGAAATCCAGAAGGCCTTTGTCCAGCCGTTCCATGACATCAGCGGCATTTCCGCTGAAAATATGGTATTTGATTTCCGGGTAAATACCCCGCAGTTCCCGAATGATTTCAGCGATCAGCAGCATGGCGTTGGTTTCGCCGCCGCCGATGTAGACTTTGCCGCTGATGAAATTGCCCATTGCGCTGAAATCGGCTTCGGTACGTTTGACCATTTCCACGATTTCTTCGGCGCGTTTGCGCAGAAACATGCCTTCAGGGGTGAGCGTGATGTTCCGGTTGCTCCGGATAAACAGCTGCTGTCCCAGTTCATCTTCCAGTTCCTGCAGCTGCCGGGAAAGAGTCGGCTGGGTAACGTGCAGAAATTCTGCCGCCCGGACAATTGTTCCTTCTCGTGCGACTGCGAGAAAATAACGCAATACTCTGAGTTCCATGAAGATACTCCGTTTTATTCCTGCGGGGTGATTCCCGGTT
>ERZ1034992.452-NODE-452-length-23228-cov-5.486342_pt1 | contig 23228 bp, 20 predicted proteins | sample MGYA00520695_ERZ1034992 | MGnify/ENA primary metagenome ERZ1034992 (study PRJEB33766, sample SAMN09781778) | gut metagenome | biome: gut microbiome | host: Homo sapiens | place: Madagascar | study: EMG produced TPA metagenomics assembly of the PRJNA485056 data set...
GCACACAGAGAGCCGCTCCATATAACTCAGGCATGACAAAAGCCCCCCCTTCCGCTGAATCTCTGCATCCACCGTAAAAATCATGCCTTATTGAGCAGACACTACATAAAAAATCAGCGTTGTTGCATGGGGTTATTTTTGCTTCGGGGATTTCCAATAGTCGTTGTATGCTTTTTCCAACGACTCAAAATCCAGAGGAAAGTCTGGTTTCAGTTCGCCGCGCAAGGCATCAAGGTCTTTGAACCGCCGGATTTCCTTTGTCGGATAATGAAAAATACCATAATGATTGCCTTCTTTGTCTGCCTTTTCCAATTTGAAAAGCAGAATGTCTTCCCGCTGGATGATGGCTGAAATCCCGGAAAGAACGGGCCTCGATGAACGGTAAGTATCTTCAATATCTCCGCCGATGTATTCTTCCAGACAACCACAGTCATAAGTATCTATCATAACCATATGATAGGGATAAACCAACGGGAAACGATCCATATCGCGAAATCCGGAATAATTATAAAAATCGGGACGATATGACACCATCTCTTCTGTCAGTTTCGGAATAACTGAAAGAAGACCAGCCAACAGCAGCATTACGATTGAAATGACAAACTGTCCGCAACCGCAACCACAACAGCCGGTCAGCAATGAAAGCATCATGAAAATCAGCAGCGAACGACAGCATTTCATCATCGAAGCGGCACCTCAGCCTTATAATACTGTTCTCAATTTTCGCCGAATACCGGCAGATAATCAGAGGGAATCATTGAATTTTCTCCAGAAAGGTGGAAAAATCTTCCGGAAGCGGAGCTTCAAAGGTCATGAGTTCCCCGGACACAGGATGCGGCAAGGTCAATTTCCACGCGTGAAGCATCTGCCGCGAAGCCGGAAGACGGGACGCTCCGCCGTAAACCGTATCGCCCGCCAGCGGATGCCCGATCGAAGAAAGATGCACCCGGATCTGATGCGTGCGGCCCGTAAAAATACGGACTTTCACCAGAGACGCCGGAACGCCGTCTATCATGCCTTCCTTCAATACCTTATATACACTGCGCGCTTCCCGTCCGCCGCTTTTGACCACAGCCATTTTTTTACGGTCCGTCCGGTGCCGCCCGATCTGATTGCAGATCTCGCCCTGCTGCGGACGGAAATGCCCGTATGCAATCGCCAGATAACGTTTGGAAGTTTCCCTGGCGGCAAATGCGGCGGAAAGTTTCATCAATGCGTCCGGAGTCTTCGCCACCGCCAGACAGCCGGAGGTGTCTTTGTCCAGCCGATGCACAATTCCCGGACGCAGAGGATCCCCGCCGGAAAAATCATCCAGCAGCTCCGGTTTGCGGCCGAGCAGAGCATTGACCAGCGTTCCGTTCCAATTTCCCGCAGCAGGATGCACCACCATGCCCGGTGCTTTGTTGACCACCAGCATGACAGCATCCTCATACAGCACATCCAGCGGAATATTTTCCGGTTCCGCTTCCTGCGGAGGCAGTTCATCCGGGATATTTTCCAGCTCAATCACCGAACCGGACGCCGGAGAACGTTTGGCGGAAGTGCAGACGGTCCCGTTGACCTTGACATGCCCTTCCCGAATCAGGGTCTGCAGCCGGCTGCGCGACCGTTCCGGACAGAAATGCACCAGACACTGATCCAGCCGCAGAGCACCGTACTGCTCCGGAACCGTAAAGGACAGGATTTCAGGCGGCGGGTTCGGCATTGATTTCTTCGCCATGTCTGCGGAAGTAGAAAAAACAGAACAGACCAACCGGAATCATGATGAAGAGTCCGATCAGCTGGGCGCGGGTCATGCCGAGAATCCGGTCGGTATGGTCGCCGCGGAAACATTCCAGCACGAAACGGAGAACACCGTAGGAAATGAAATAGAACGCCGCGATCCAGCCGGTTCTGCGGATTTTACGGAACAGAAACAGCAAGGTCAGACCGATCAGCAGGTTTCCTGCCGCTTCCAGCAGCTGCACCGGCAGCAGCGGCAGCGAGGAGGCGACCGCCTGTCCGTAGATTTTCATATTCAGAAAGACCGAACCGGTATCCGGATAACGGATTGCCGGAGCTGTACCCGGCGGATACACCACCCCGAATGACCGGCACGGCATCCCGAAGCAGCAGCCCTGAATGAAACAGCCGGCGCGTCCGAACGCATGGCCGATCGCCATAGCCGGAGCGCAGATATCCAGAATGCGCGGCATACACAGTTTATGCCGCCGGATATACCAGAAAATCACCAGTGCGGCAAGAATGAATCCGCCGTAGAAAACCAGTCCTCCCTGGTCAATCCGGAACACTTTCAGGAAATTGCCCTGAAACTGCTGATAAAACTGAATGACGTAGGCGATGCGTGCGCCGACAACACCGCCGACCACCACGATGATGCTCAAATCGAAAACCTGATCGGACGTCATGCGAGCATAAGCCCGTTTATACTGCAGCACCGCCAGCGAAGCCAGAAAACCGGCGGCAATCATGATGCCGTACCAGTGAATCTGGAAACCGAACAATTCAAAAGCTATTCCATGCATATTTTTTTCCATTCATATTTTTGTGTTGTCTCTGGAAAAATCGGAAAAACAGTGTAATGTATCATGTATTTCCGGATTTTACAGCGGAGCTTTCACAAAAATAAGGAGTTTTTTCATGACGGAATTAATCGCATCGCATCTGGATCAAGCCATTCAGCTCGCCCCAGTCTGGGGATTTCTGCTGATTTTCATATTCATGACCGTGGAAAGTTCATTCATCCCCTTCCCCAGTGAAGTGGTCATGATCCCCGCCGGTTTCCTGGCGTACCGGGGCAGTCTCACCACCCATATCCCGGCACTGGATCTGACCCTTGCCATCCTGATCGGGCTGGCGGGTTCCATGGCAGGCGCCTATATCAATTATTATCTGTCCATCTGGCTGGGGCGTCCTTTCCTGCGCCGGTACGGCAAATATTTCTTTCTTTCGGAACAGCATCTGGACCGGGCGGAGGAAATCTTCCGCAAATACGGCGACCTCGCGACGTTTGTGTGCCGTCTGCTGCCCGCCATCCGCCAGCTGATTTCCATTCCTGCCGGACTTGCCCGCATGAATCTGGGGCGTTTCACCCTGTTCACGGCTCTGGGCGCGGGTATCTGGACTGCAATCCTTGCGGCAGTCGGCTGGTATTTCGGACATCTTGCCGGAGACATGACATCTCTGGAGATGGTCAGCCGCGGCAAGGAACTTATCCATAAACATTATATCTGGATTCTGGTTTTTCTGGCAGTCTTCATTGCCGCATACCTGCTGATTCAGAAAGCCGTCATGAAATCGGATAAAGCACCCGCCGATTCCGGGAAATAAGAGGATGCCCCATGCTCTGGAAACTGATTCAGAAATACAAATACCGGAAACAGCTGCGCGAACTCCGCAACGGGGTTTCATACACGCTGGCATGTGATGATGATATTCTCAACAGCGACACCAAGCAGAAACTTCAGGAAATTCAACAGGAGCTGAAACAGTTTTCCGCACATCCGGATCTGAATGACCGGGATGCGGTTCAAGGCTGCGCGGAACGGCTGGAACGTCTGCTGCCGAAAAATGATTTTGCACGGAAAATGCGGAATTTCCTTGACGTGCTGGTGGTTGCCTGCACCGTGGCGGGCGGCATCCGCGCTCTGTATATTCAGCCGTTCAGCATCCCGACCAGCAGTATGCAGCCGACTCTGTTCGGTATTCATTACGTGGACCGGAAAGCCTCTAAACCGTTCATGGGAACGCTCACCCGCGCCATGATGCCCGTTCAGGCATCCGAAGCAAAAGTGCAGGTACGTCAGGACGGTCTGGTTCCCACGCAGTACCGGATGCGCATCAAACGCATTTTCTCCACGGTTTCCGATTTTCAGATCGGCAGTGAAACGTATACCGTTCCCGGAGATTTTCTGGGACAGGTTCTGCGCTATCTGCCGTCACCGAAACCTTTTTACCGGACCGGAGAAATGTTCTGCGACGGCTGGCTTTCGACCGGAGATCATGTTTTCGTGGAACGGCTCAGCATTTATTTTCGGAAACTCAAACGCGGAGATGTGATCGTGTTCAACACCGAAAACATCACCTCGCCCACCCAGCCGCTCGGCGGATTCTATTATATCAAACGTCTGGCGGGACTGCCCGGCGACACGCTCCAGATTTCGGACGGAGTCCTGATGATCCGTCCGAAAGGCGAAAAGGAATTCCGCCCGGCATGGGAATTTTCCGATGCATTCCGGAAACTTTATTCCGGCAAAGGCGGTTATCAGGGACACAAAGCCGACGGGTTGTTGTCTCTGGGCGGAGAACTGACCGTGCCGGAAGGATATTATTTTGCGTTGGGCGACAACACGAATTTCAGTCTGGACGGACGCAACTGGGGTTTCATTCCGCGCCGGAACATGGTCGGACTGGCAGTCATGATTTTCTGGCCCGTTTCGCGGCGCTGGGGCATTGTGGACACCCGTCCTGCCCTGGACACGCCGACAGTCATGCAGCCGGAAGCATTTTTCCAGCCCAGCGCCATGAGTATGCAGTAAATTTTCACACAAGGAGGATGTCATTATGCTGAAACCGATTCCCGACGGAAAAATGTATAATTTCTACATTGACGACAATATTTTCTTTTTCACGGATATTCACCGTCATTCATTCCGTTCCATTTTCGACAATTTTTACCTGGCGGGTCTCAAACAGGCGCATGAGCGTTTCGGAACCCGTTTCACGCTCAATTCCTTCTGTCATAACTGGCATGAACCGTCCTTCGACATCACGATGTTTCCGGACCGTTACCGCACAGAATTCGAACAGAATGCAGACTGGCTGCGTTTCGCTTTCCACGGTTATTCCGAATTTCCGGAGTACCCCTACTCCCGCGCATATCCCGAAAAAATCGAAGAACATTATCAGCAGTGGCATCGGGAAATGTGCCGGATTGCCGGAGAACAGTCCCTGACTGCTCCGGTCATTTTCCATTATTATGAAGCAGCCCCGGAATGCCGCAGATTCATGCGGAAACTCGGCATGAAATTCCATGCGCTCCCGCCGGAAGAAAAATTCAGAATCAATACGGAACTGGATCAATATGAAATGCCGGTGGACGCCATTCTGAATCTGTTCAAAGCAGATATTTCCGCACTGCGTGCGCGTCTGGAAAACAGAATTGCCGCAGGACAGGACAAACTGCTGATCGGGTCGCATGAACAGTATGCCTACCGGCATTATGAGAATTTCATCCCGGAATATTTTGACGGTCTTTTTGCCGCGTGTGAAACCATGAAAAAACACGGGTACGAAAGCGTTTACTTCAACGAACTGGTCTGAATCTGAAAGGAATTCATCATGTCCTCCAATGTCATAGCGATCGACGGTCCCGCGGCGTCCGGAAAAAGCTCCGTGGCGAAACTGCTGGCGGAACGCCTTCATATTCCTTATATCAATACCGGCGCATTGTACCGCGCACTGGCATGGAAACTGCGGTCCATGGGAAAACATGCAGCGGAACTGAATGCGGCGGAACTGGAAGATTTTCTGAAAAACACGCGTCTTGCCTGCCGGTGCGGCGACAATGGAAAATTCGATGCGGAAATCGACGGGGTCTGTCCCGGCGAAGCTCTTCATACTGCGGAAATTTCGGCGGAAGCATCCGGAATCGCCACTTATCCGGAAGTCCGCGCCTGGCTGCTGAACGTGCAGCGGAATATGGCGGGACAAACCCGGATCGTCATGGAAGGACGGGATATCGGCACTGCCATTTTCCCGGATGCCGCCCACAAATTTTTCCTGACTGCGTCGCCGGAAATCCGGGCGGAACGCCGACTGAAACAAAGCGGAGTGCCGTTCGATGAAGCCGCACTGAAACAGGTCGCCGCCGAAATCGCCGCCCGCGATCAGCAGGACCGCAGCCGGGCAGCAGCGCCCCTGCGCCAGGCTGACGACGCCGTGTTTGTGGACAACAGTTCCATGGATCTGGAACAGACGGTTCAATATCTGCTCAATGCGGTCAAGCGGAAAGATGTCCTGACCAGCCGCAGCACGGTTCTGCGTTACCGGGTTCCGTATGCCGACACCGATCAGATGGGCGTGGTCTATTATGCCAACTACCTGAAATATTTCGAGATGTTCCGTTCCGAAATGATGATCGCCGCCGGAGAAAGTTACAGACAGATGGAAGAACACGGGTATGCGCTGCCGGTCGTCGAAGCAGTCTGCCGCTACAAATCCTCGGCTCATTTCGAAGATATGCTGGAAATCACCGGCAGAGTCGCCGAATGCAAAGGGGTCCGGGTGAAAATTGAATGTCAGATCCACTGCGGGGGCAAACTGCTCGCGGAAGGATATACCGTTCATGCCTGTATCAGCCGGAACGGACGCCCGGTGCGCGTTCCGTCCGTCATTGCCGAACTTATGAACCCGGAGGAAAAATAATATGGACTTTCATTCTCTGCTCGTGCGCCGGACCATCCGCAGATTCAACCAGACCGCTTTGGCGAAAGCGGACTTCATCGCGCTGATTGATGCGGCACGCCGGGCTTCCTGCGCCGCCAACCGGCAGCGGCTGCGCTATATTGCGGTCTGTTCCCCGGAAAAAGTGAATGCCATTCTGCCGCTGACCCGGTATGCCGCACTGGTTGCCCCGAAACGGAATCCGGAAGCCGGCGTTACTGCCCCGACGGCTTTTCTGGCAGTAACCGCAACCGAAAAACCGTCGCCGCATCTGTACGCGGACGCCGGAGCCGCGATTCAGAGTCTGGAATTTGCCGCATGGGAACGCGGAATCGGCTGCTGCTGGCTGGGCTCCTTCGATCAGACGCGCTCTGCAGAAATTTTAGAAATTCCTGAACCGGAACGTCTGCTTTATCTGGTTGCCCTGGGCTATCCGGCGGAAGTGCCCTGTCAGGAGGACATTCCTGCGGACGGCGATCCGAAGTATTATCTGGATGCGCAGGACACGCTGCATGTCCCCAAATATACCGTGGAAGCCCTGCTGTCCTGGCAATGAATCAGAACAGATCCGGAGTGTGCGGATAAGCGGAAAGCTCCCCGGCACGGTCTGCCAGCCAGCCGAGAATAATCTCCGTCACGTAATCCATTTCGGATTCAGTGAGAGCATGTCCGGCAGGAATGCCGTGCCATTTTTCCAGACATCCCCGGCAGCAGGTCGCGGTGCCGTGCTGCGCTTTGAAGACCACATGTCCGCGCATGGGAGTCTGCCGTCCATCATTCTCCGGACAGGCGGGAGCCAGACGTTCCCGGATGATGCGCCGGACCTGCGCGCGGATCACGCTCCAGCCTTTCGCCGCCAGGTAACGCCGGTCGTCATCGTTCAATCGGAAACGAGAACGGAATGCGGAAGCAGCAAACCGGTCCTTCATCCGCGTATACGCTTCATTCATGATCTGCGCTGTGCAAAAAGGTTATCCCAGGTGCAGGAATCGGCAAACGCGGGCAGCCAGCAGGCATGTCCGCAGCCGAAAATTTCATGATAGGCAAACTTTTCCGCCCCGGCTTTCCGGAGTTCCGCGGCAATGGTGCGGGAACGGATCACCGGAACGACACCGTCCGCATCGCCATGGAAAAACTGAAGCGGAATTTCTTTCAGACGCGGCACCATCGCCGGATCTGCGCCGCCGCAGCAGACCACAGCCCCGGTGCAGAAATCCGGACGGCGCGACAGGAAATCCCAGACGCCGTAACCGCCCATGGACAACCCGACCGCATAAATTCGTGCGGAGTCGATTTCCGGTTCCGCCGCAGCCTGCCCGATCAATTCCATGAATGCGGACATTGCCCCGGACGGCTGTTCTGAAATCGTATGGATTTCCGCTGTCCACGGAGTATCGACCCATTGTTCATTTTCCGGACACTGCGGAAAAATCAGGCGGCACTTGATCCGGCGGGTTTCCAGATAATGCATCAGCGGAACTGTACCATGTATCAATTGAGAATGATTGTCCGTGCCGCGTTCCCCCGCGCCATGAAGCAGGAACAGCAAAGCGGCTTTTCCCGGCTGTTCCGGACAAGTCAATTTAGAACAATACGGCAGCTGTTTGCCGCTGCCGTCAGTGAAAATCAGCTGTTCGAACCGGTATGTCTGAACCATCTCCTGCGTATCCATAAATCCGTTTCCTTTCCATAGAAGCAAAGTGAAGAATCATATACCTCATATTATAGCATGTTGTCCTCTGAATGCAAGGAGATTTATTCAGAAACCGGGTTGCATTCCGCTGAAATGACGTGTATATTTCAGTAAAAACAAAATCAGCAGGACGCGGGAAAGCGTCTCAGGATAAGGAGTGTTTCAAAATGAACGGAAAATTGAAATTGGGCGTCAATATCGACCATGTGGCAACCCTGCGGCAGGCACGTCTCGGTGTCTATCCCAGTCCGCTGGAAGCGGCAAAGATCTGCGAAGCGGCGGGAGCCGACGGCATCACGGCGCATCTGCGGGAAGACAGACGGCATATTCAGGACGCCGATATGGAAGCTCTGGTTCAGACCGTCCGCAAACTCAATATGGAAATGGCGGCAACCGATGAAATGGTTGCAATTGCGGAACGTCTCAAACCGGCGAACTGCTGTCTGGTTCCCGAAAAACGTCAGGAACTCACCACGGAAGGCGGTCTGGATGTCGTCGGGGCGTTCGATTCCCTGAAAAATGCGGTGAAACGCCTTCAGGCGGCAGGCGTCTGCGTCAGCATTTTCATCGACCCCGTCCGTGAGCAGCTGAAAGCCGCGGCGGAAACCGGCGCACAGTTTGTCGAACTCCATACCGGCGCATTCTCCAACGCGGAAGGCGATGCCCAGCTTCGGGAACTCGACCGTCTGATCGACGGTGCGGAATATGCCCATTCGCTGGGACTGAATGTCAACGCCGGACATGGCATCGACTATCAGAATGTCAAGCTCGTGCTGAAAGTTCCTTATCTGCATGAACTCAATATCGGACACAGCATTGTTTCCCGTGCCGTTTTTGTGGGTCTCCGCAGTGCCGTTCAGGAAATGATGAACCTGATGAAAGAATATTGACCATCCCCCCGGAGCCGTTATGTTCACACAATATTACACTGCCGCGAATACCCAGGAAGAAAATGGCGGAATCTACGGTTACGACCGCAATTCCGAGCAGACTTTTTTCGAACCGCTGCGGGGCGCCAGCTATCTGGCGTTCTCTCCGGATAAGACCCTGCTGTATGCCGTATCCAGAAACAGTTCCGACTGTCTGGCATCCGTATATCAGATTCGGGAAGACGGTTCTCTGATTCTGCGGGATCAGCGCGCAACACACGGCAAGGCAACTTGTCATCTCACCACCGATCCGAGCGGCAGATTCCTGTACTGCGCCAATTATCTTACCGGAAATTTCAACGAATTCCGTCTGAAAAACGGTCTGTTTCAGGGACCGGAATCTGAACGGATGATTACCCTGCACGGCAAACTCGGACCGAATCCGGACCGGCAGACCAGTTCCCATGCGCATTGCACGGTATTCACGCCGGACGGCAAATACCTGTGCGTTGTCGATCTGGGACTGGATGAAGTCCAGCTTTTCCCCTTCTCACGGGAAACCGGCGTAACGGAAACCCCGTCTTTCTGCTACCGCAGCGAACGCCCCGGCGCAGGACCGCGTCATCTGCTGTTTTCCCCGGACGGAACAACGGCATGGCTGGCAAATGAAGTGGACAACACCGTTTCCGTTCTTCATTATGAAAACGGCACGTTGACGCATCGTCAGACACTGTCCACGCTGCCGGAGGATTTCACGGAGAAAAACACCGTGGCGGCAGTGCGTCTTTCCGCGGACGGGAACTTTTTGTGTGTCAGTAACCGCGGACATAATTCCTTTGCCTGTTACCGGGTGGATGATCAAAACGGCTTGACGCTTCATGACATCATTCCCTGCGGCGGTGCAGGACCGCGCGATGTGAATTTTCTGCCGGACGAAAAAACGTTCGCCTGCTGTAATGAGAATTCCAATGATGTAACGTATTTCCAGTACAATCAACTGGACGGTTCTTTCACGCCGCTGTCCCTGAAACAGCTGCTGCCCGGACCGCTTTGCCTGGTCTGGTGCTGAATGAATAATTAAGCGAAAGAGGGAGAATCAAGGATTGTTTCTTGATTTTCCCTCTTTTTGTATCTGTCCGCGGCGGACGGAAAAGCGTCAATATTTGACTATAGCGTAGTTATAGATTTTCAGTTTCCGCAGGTCGTTCCGGCTGCTGGCGGCGGCATGACCGTCAAGATAAGTCGTGTTGCAGAGTTTTGCATGAACGCCCGCAGGTTTTTCCACGGCGGAACTGCTCATGTTCCAGGCATACCACGGGAAAGGGTTGGCGCTGGCTGTCGCGTTGGCGGTATCCATGAAATACAGGAAGTTCGACGGACGGGAAAATGCCGGGTTGGAGGTCTTGAAGGCTCTTCCGGGATAAATGGTGTTTTCTCCTTTGCTGTCGTATGTATATGCCGGGATGCCGTAGGTATATAAGGCTTCGGCATAGCCTTTCCGAATAATGGTACGGGTTCCGGCTTTCTCTTTCACCAACGGACAAGTCGTCCATCTGGGGATATGAAAGCCGGAGCTGAACCATTTGCCTTTCACGTATCCTGTTTTATAAAGCAGTGTACCGTATGTTTTTTCATTGGTGCTGCCGGTCGGATAATAAAATGTACCGCCATTCGGACCGAACGCCCATGCATTGTTGTCATCAATGTAGAGATGAGCGATATGTGCCATCTGTTTCAGGTTGCCCAGACAGGAAATGGCTTTGGCTTTCTGACGCGCCATGTTGAGTGCAGGCAGCAGCATTCCCGCCAGAATGGCGATGATCGCTATCACGACCAGGAGTTCTATCAATGTGAACCGCAACAACTTACGCTTCTTTTTTCCGACAGGAGAAACAGTCTTCCGTTTTTCCATGATAACGTTTCCTTTCAGTGTGTTGTATTTGAAATTCATTTTATGATGTCGCAGTCAATATTCTCGCCGCGGAACAGCCATTTGCCGTTTTTCAGGACAGATTTTCCATAAACGGATTTCAGTTTTTCCGGAGAACCGACCGTGATTTCCGCTTCGGCGGAACCGGGTCCCAGTGCCAGAACCGCAATCCGGCGTCCGCCTCCGTTATCCGAAAATTCCCATGCCCGGATGTCCCCTTTGATTGTTTTGACCGGCAGTTTCTTTATGGGTTTCCCGGAAAGCAGGAAAGGTTCCAGCTCCCGGAGCATGGCAATTCCCTCCTGCACGGTTTTCAGATTTTCCGCAGTGTCTCCATCAAGTTTCGGATCCGGTTTGCAGATCGGAGTATAAGTATAGAACACAAATCCTTTTGCGCCATAACCGGCGGACAGGAGAATCATGGCGCGAAATTCATCGGCGGACGGAAAACGGAACGTGTCGGCTTTCGGATCCGAAACTCTGTATCGGCGCCAGTTGAACATCTGCGGCACAATCCAGAAAGGCTGTCCGGCCTCCGCGGTGATGCGCAATCCGTTTTCCATTTTGCTGATGGAGTAATTATTGGAAATGGGGTAAAGATCAGCACCCGTAACATCTGTTGACGGACCATATACTTTTGTTGATTCGGTGGTATACCCGATGGCGCAGCCGATCCAGACCGGATGTTCTGGGTCAATGGCGTTCAGCTGCCTGCGGCGCGCAGTCATTTCCGGAATCATCTGATTGGGCAATTCATCGCAGATATAGTAGCCGAGCAGCCCCGGACGGCTGCGGAACAGCTGTGCCGTTTTTGCCGCCACTGCATCCGATGTAGGTTCACCGTAAAGAGAGGTAATCGCCCATTCCCCGGCGTTCTGATACACATCCTTCATGGAGAAAATAATCTTCATGTCATGCTTCTCACAGTAATCGAATATTTCGCCGATCCGGTCCCAGCCCGGTTTTTTCCTGCTGAATCCCATGCTGAAGCTGTTGTACGGCAGCAAAGTGTTGAAGCCGAGTTTGCGGAGTTTGTCCAGTTCCCAGGAGAACTGCGCATTGCAATACACCCCGATCGGGAGAAAACGTTTTCCGTTCACCACGGCAAATCCCTGTTCGTCGATCCGGCAGGACGCTGCTGGCTGCGGAGGCCGTTCCGCCACGGTCAGCGGCAGAGACAGTTTTTCCAGAATCAGCTTGCGGGCGGTGTCCACTACGGTGAGCTGGAGTTCTCCTTTGCCGGTCAGACCGGCGGGCAGCCGCAGAGTTGCCGTATCATTCTGAATGACGGCGGACATCTGCTGTCCGTTGAACTCGGCGCAAACCGCCAGTTTTCCGGGAGCGGCGGCGGACATGATGGTTTTGCCTTCCTTGTTGAATGCCAGACGCAGCTCTTTTCCCGGCGCAATGATTCCCATCGGGGCATTCAGCGCGTAAACAGTCCATTGCATTTCCACCGGTACGATGATCAGGTCATCGTAATAAACCTTGCCGGTGCATCCTTTCCTCAGATAAAGACAAATCGAAGTTTTTCCGGCGTTTTCCGGAATTTTCATGTTGTTGATACTGATACGCACCCAGTCGGTGGTTCCGTAAACGCCCTTCGGATATGCACCGCCGCGAATCCATTTGCCGTTCTTGTCGGAAAATTCCACGCAGAAGGAACCGCCGCGGAGATCCGCCCCCTTGATGCCTTCCCCCCGGATCATGATACTGAAATTATAGACTCGCCCGGGAATCAGCTGAAGACTTTGACCAGTAAGCTGATACTCCTTCGGATCGGTGCGTTCGATCATCAAGCCGCCGGACCCCACTGTGCCGAGACCGCGTTCCACTTTGGCTTTTCCGTTGAGCTTCCATCCCTTCGCGCCTTCTTCAAAGGACGGATTGATCACTGTCGGCACCGGAGTTTTCTGCACATTTGATTCCTTGTACCCGCTCAAATCAATCCCAGCCGCAAGCAGCGCCGACAGGCAGAACACTCCGGAAAAAATCTGTTTAAATTTATTACTGGTCATATTTCCTCCTTTATTTTTATATTATTATCTTCAAGGCATCTGATAATATATTATAATGATTTTTTGATTTTTTGCAAGGGGGTCTGCAACAAAAAAACTGATTTTTTTCACTCACTTCACCTTTTTCGTTCTGCTTTTCCGCCAGCCGGAACAGGAAAAATCATTTTTTTCTTGTTTTGCCCTTGCAAATACGGCAAACCGGCTATATTATTACCAGTAACATAGTTGATAATAAAGGATATAATATGTCAGATAATATGTCAGACAATATGCCGAAGTATCAGATCATCGCCGAAGACTTGCGCAAGCTGATGGAGAGCGGAGAGCTTGCCCCCGGAGATAAAGTGCCGTCGGTTGCCGAATTGCGCCGGAAATACGGAGTGAGTCATATCACGGTAATGGGAGCATACCAGCGGCTTCTGAAAAATCATTTTGTGGAGAATCACGCCGGACTGGGCTATTTTGTCCGCAAGCCGGCGGATTCAGGACGGAAAGAAAAACGGGGCGTTATCGGTTTCGGATTCCGTCCGTTGTGGAAATACGACCCCGGAGATCAGTATTTCAACGAAATCACCTACTTTGCGCAGCAGACCTGTATACAATCGCATTACAGCTGGATACAGCATTACTCGACGCAGTGCCTGGACAATCTGGACGGACTTCTGTATGACCGCCGTTATGACGAGGAAGTCCGCCGCGGTTTTCTGGAAACAGCCGACAAGGTGGACGGCTTTCTGCTGGACGGGCGTCTGCCGGATGATTTCATTGAAAACCTTTATGCGAAAATCCGCAAACCCATGGTTCTCATCAACCGGAAAACAGAGGTAAAAGGAATCGCCTGCATATATCCGCCGGTGGAGGAATCCCTGCGCTGTGCCCTGGATCTGGCACGAAGACTGGGGTATCAGAATTTCATTCTTGCCGATACAGAATACCGCGTGACCGGCTCTCTTTCTCTCCTGATCCGGCATGAATTTGTGCAGTACATGCAGAACAACGGCATTCCGCCGGAACATTTCCGGATCATCCGGGATGTCAATCTTTATTCCTATGAAGAGCTTTATGCGGATCTGCGCGGACAATGGCTGAAAATGCAGCCCGGAAAAACCTTGATCATTTCCGACATTACACACCGCCTGTATGAGCAGCTGGTTAAAAACGGCAAAGTTCCCGGTCAAAACTGCGGATTGATTTCCACATTCAATGTCCGCTATACTCGGGATCACAAGCCGCAGCTTGCCGCATTCAATTTCAGTGTGCCGGAAATCGGACGGTCTGCCGTTTCTATGCTGATACGATACATCAATACAGCCAAACAGCCCGTTCAGACAACTCCCCCGCAAGGAGAAATTTTCATCGGCGAAACCCTGTAACAACTTCGCGTTTTTTTACCATGTTCCGCATGGACATAAAAAACTCCGGAACCCAAAAAGGGTTCCGGAGTTTTTTTGTTGTTCAAAGAAATTATTTCTGATTCAGCTGCTCGAAGCCGACAACCGGGATGCTCTGCTGTTCCCAGGTATTCAGAAACTGCGCCGCAAGAACGAACACCGTATAGCCGATCACCAGAAATGCCAGAATGGCACAAATGGCAAAGAACAGATTCGGTTCGTTCCTGCGTTTTCCTTTTTTCGCATTGGCGGCAGCCGCTTCCGTTTTTTCCGCATCTTCTTTTGCCTGCGTAATAACCTGTTCACCGCCGACATTGCCGTTGGAACGGACTTTTCCGGTCAATTCATCCTGTACTTTCAGACCGGGACCGTCTTTTTCAGCCGGAGCCGCAGTTTTTTCCAGTTTCAGACGTCCGGGCATTTTCGGAGCGGCAGGTGCTTCAGCAGCAGGAGCTGACGCCGGCGTGGGGGCTGATTCCGGAACCGGAGCAGGAGCCGGCGCCGCAGACGGCTGAGGCGCCGCCATGGGCTTGAACGGTTTGCGCGGGATCCGGGTCGTCACGGTAAGGTCTTCGGCTTTTCCGGCAGACGCGGGCGACGGAACAGGAGTTACCGCCGATTCCGTTTTCGGAGTAAGGCGAATCGTCGGAGACGAAGCCGTAACCGCTTCCGCTGACGGAGCAGCCGACGGACGCAGTTTAACCGCAGGCTTAGCGCCTTGCAGTCCGGACTGCATTTTCGCCTGGGCAATTGCTTCGGACTGTTTCCGTATGCCCTGCGTATTGGTATTGAATTCACTGCCCTTCAAAGGTGCGCCGGCTTCCGGCTTCGGCATGGAAGGCACATGAGTCGTGGCGGTCGAAACATATTGAGGCTGCGTACCGAGTGAACCCGGTTTAATGGGTGAGCCGACTGCCGGTTTGCCTATCGGCGGCACATGAGTAGTCGCAGTCGAAACATACTGCGGAGCCGCTTCCATTTTCGGAGCCGCTTCCATTTTCGGAGCCGCCGGTTTCATCCGGGAAATGGAAACTGTCGCCGTGGAACCTTCTGCCGTCTTTTCTCCGAGATCAGCAGCGGCAAGAGGAGAAACCGGCTGGGGAACGGCAATTTTATTCACCGGCGCCGTATTGGTGGACATGAACTGCGGAGCCGCTTCCGCTGACGGAGCAGCCGGCTGTTTGTTCAGCAATATGGTCGGCGGAGGAACCGGGCGGGACGGTGCGGCGGATTTTGCCGGAGAAGGAATCTTGCTCAGCGGCACAGTAGCCGTGGGAACTGCCGCCGGCTGTTCACCGGACGACGGAGCCAGCGGCTTCAGTTTGATGGTCTTGCGCGCGGCAGCGGAAGCCGGAGACGAATTCGGCGGCATTCTTTTCAAAGCCGCAGTCTCAGTATTGCGCATCTTCAGCGGATCAATGCCGCCGGTCGGAGTATTGATTTCATTTTCGCTCATAGTTTCAGTCCTTGTTTCCGCAACTGTTTCTTTACTTTCATATAAGGAATATAGCATACAAAACATGGACGGCAAATCATTTTCGGCAAAAAAAACCGGATTTCTTGAAAAAACTGCCCCCTTTTCACAAAAAACTGCAAAAAAGTCTTGATATTTTGCCTTCCTGCGGTTACATTTCCATGCATTTGCAAAAGGAGTACTGCTGCCGGTTATGGAGAAACACAGAATATTAGATGATATACAGAATCCGTCCGATCTGAAGAAACTGGATCCGGGACAGCTGGATGATCTCTGTTCGGAAATACGGACGGAAATCATTGACACCGTGTCCAGAAACGGCGGACACCTTGCCCCGAATCTCGGAGTGGTGGAACTGACCGTGGCGCTCCATCGCGTATTCGATGCCCCGCAGGATAAAATTCTCTGGGACGTCGGACACCAGACATACACGCACAAACTGCTGACGGGCCGCGGGGACCGCTTCCCGACCCTCCGTCTGGATGACGGACTGTCGGGTTTCCCCTCGCCGGATGAATCCCCGTATGATCCGTTTATTGCCGGTCATGCCGGCACAGCCATTTCCGCTGCGCTCGGCTTTGAATCCGCCAACGAAACGCTGCATAAAAAAGGTCATGTGGTGGCAGTGGTCGGCGACGGCTCCCTGATCTGCGGGCTTTCCATGGAGGCACTCAACAATGTGCGCTCCACCTGCCGCAACCTGATCATTGTGCTGAACGACAACAAAATGTCCATCGCCCGTTCCGTCGGCGCCATTCCGAATTATCTGAACCGGATCATCACCGGACACAGCTACAACCATTTCAAGGCATTTGCCAAAATGGCGGTGAAGCGTCTGCCCGGCAGCAGCGAGATCATCGGCGGCATACAGAAACTCGAAGGCGCGGCAAAAAGCCTGTTTGTACCCGGCATCTTCTTTGAGGAACTCGGACTGCGCTACATCGGACCGGTCAACGGCCATAAACTCCCGGAGCTGATTGAAACCTTCCAGCGGATCCGCAATTTCAACCGTCCGGTGATCGTGCATGTCATCACGGAAAAAGGCGCAGGGTATCAATACGCTCTGGAATATCCGGAAAGATTTCACGGTATTTCCAGTTTCGACCCCGGAACCGGCGCTCCCTCCCAAAAATCCTCGCTGAATTTTTCCGCGGCGTTCGGCAGTGCACTGTGCAAATTGGCGGAACAGCATACCGATGTGATCGGCATCACCGCAGCCATGCGTTCCGGAACCGGAATGAAGTCTTTTTCGGAACAGTACCCGGAACGTTTTCATGACGTGGGTATTGCGGAAGGTCATGCGCTGACTTTCGCCGCGGGACTGGCAGCCAACGGAGAACGGCCGGTTCTTTCCATTTATGCGACCTTCCTCCAGCGCGCCCTGGATTCGCTGTACCATGACATCTGTCTCCAGAACCTCCCGGTGGTAGTCTGTGCCGACCGCGCCGGCGTGGTGGAAGACGGACCGACGCACCACGGGCTGTACGACGAGGGTTTTGCGCTGTCCATGCCGAATCTCTGCGTCATGGCACCCAAGAATGAAGCGGAACTGGAACAGATGCTGCCGTTTGCCTACGAACTGAAATCTCCCGCCATGATCCGTTATCCGCGCGGCGGGTCAAAGATCAATGATCTGCCGGTGCCGCCGCTGGAAAAAGGCAGAGCGGAAATCATCCGGGACGGCAAAGACCTGGCGGTCTGGGCAGTCGGCAAGGAAGTCGGAACTGCCCTCGCCGCGGCGGAACAGCTCCGCAAGGAACTGGGCATCTCCTGCCGCATTGTCAACACCCGTTTTCTCAAACCTTTTGATTCCGAAACGCTGCGGCATGATGCGCTGATCATGCCGGTGGTTACCCTGGAAGACAATCTGGCGGGAACAGGTCTGGACGCCATTGCGGACCGGCTGCTGATTTCGGAAAAACATTGCGGCATCCTGCATTTCGCCTGGCCGGACGACCGGCTGATTCCGCACGGCACGGATGCCCGGCTGCGGGAAAAATTCGGATTGTCTGCACCGCAGATCGCGCAAAAAATCCGGGAACGTTTTTTTGCCGGCAAAGCCGGTCATCCAGAACAGGAGCGGTCATGAATCCCGATGAAAAAAATCTGACGCCCATGATGAAGCAGTATCTGCAAGTCAAATCGGAAGCTCCGAAAGATTCGATCCTGCTGTTCCGTCTGGGCGATTTCTATGAAATGTTTTACGACGACGCGAAAAAAGCCAGTGCGATTCTGGAAATTGTGCTGACCAAACGCGCCGGATATCCCATGTGCGGCATTCCGTATCATGCGATCGACAACTACCTGCCGAAGCTGCTGGATGCCGGAGTCAAAGTCGCCATCGCCGAGCAGCTGGAAGATCCGGCTCTTGCCAAAGGTATCGTCAAACGGAGCATCACACGGGTCATCACCCCCGGAACGGTGATTGATTCCGCGGTGCTGAATCCGCGCAAAAACAACTTTCTCTGCGCACTGACTGCGGGAAAAGACCGTTACGGTTTTGCCTGGCTGGACATCAGTACAGGGGAATTCCGCGCCGCCGAATCCGCGGCATTGCCGGAACTGGAATCATTGCTGTACAGTCTCCAGACCAGAGAATGTCTGCTCAGCGCATCCCTCCATGACAAATGGGAAGCGGAAGGCGGTTTTCCGTTCACGCGCGGCAACGTGCTGTGGACTCCGCTCGACGACTGGGTCTTTTCGCAGGAAAACACGGAAGAACTTCTCAAACGGCAATTCGAAGTCATGACACTGGACGGTTTCGGGCTGCGGAACTGTCTGCTTGCCGTGCGCGCCGCCGGAGCCATTCTGTATTACGCTTCGGAGAATCTGCGTCACAACACGGGACATATCCGCTCCATTGCGCTGTACAGTCCCGATGATTATCTTTCCCTGGATCCGATCTGCCAGCGCAATCTGGAACTGGTGGACGCCATGTTCGGCGCTGGCAAGGAAAATACGCTGCTGCATGTGCTGGACCGGACAGGGACTCCGATGGGCAGCCGTCTCATGCGCGACTGGCTGCTCAAACCGCTGCGCAATGTGGACAGAATCGTGGAACGACAGGACGTTGTCGGACTGTTCAAGGACGATCCGCTCACGCTGGCGGAACTGCGCGAAACCATGAGTGCCATCCGCGACCTCGAACGCATTGTCGCCAGGTTGAACGTCGGCACCGCCAACCCGCGCGACCTGCTGGCTCTGGCACACAGTCTGGAAATGATTCCGCCGGTACGGCTTCTGCTCGGCAATTCCGACCTGCCCCTGATGGAACGTCTCCGCGGACAGATCAGCGAAATGCCGGAACTGACGGCACGTCTGCTGGCAGCGATTTCCGATGAACCGCCTGCTGCCGTGGCGGATGGCGGCGTGATCCGCGCCGGCTACAATTCCGCCCTGGATGAATTCCGCGCCGCTGCAACGGACGGCCGCAAATGGGTTGCGGAACTTCAGGCAAAGGAACAGGAGCGCAGCGGCATCAAATCATTGAAAGTCAATTACAACCGCGTTTTCGGATACTTCATCGAAATCACCAAAAGTCATCTGGATTCCGTGCCGTCCGATTATGTACGGAAACAGACACTGGTCAACTCGGAACGGTTCATCACGCCGGAACTCAAGGAAATGGAAAGCAAGATTCTCGGAGCGGAGGACAAGGCGCTGGCACTGGAAGCCCAGCTGTTCGCCGAACTGCGGGATTATGCCCGCACCTTCACGCCGCAGATCCAGATGACCGCCGCAGCTCTTGCCGAAATCGATGTGCTGGGCGCGCTTGCCGACTGCGCCGCAAAATATGCGTATGTCCGCCCGCGCGTCAATGATTCCGACCTGCTGGATATTCAGGGCGGACGTCATCCCGTGCTGGACTGCGCCATGCAGAACGAACGGTTCGTTCCCAACGATACGCTGCTCGACGGCGATGAAAACCGCATGATGATCATCACCGGTCCGAACATGGCAGGGAAATCGACCTATATCCGCCAGACTGCATTGCTGGTCATCATGGCGCAGATGGGCTCGTTCATTCCCGCGGCTTCGGCGGTGATCGGCGTCGCGGATAAAATCTTTACCCGCGTCGGAGCATCCGATGACCTCGCCCGCGGGCAGAGCACCTTCATGGTGGAAATGGTCGAAACTGCCAATATTCTCAATAATGCGACGTCCCGCAGTCTGGTCATTCTGGACGAAATCGGACGCGGCACCAGCACCTTTGACGGCTTGTCCATCGCCTGGGCTGTCGCGGAATACCTGCTGGATCATCCGTCCTGCCGCGCCCGGACGCAGTTCGCCACGCATTACCATGAACTGACGGAACTGGCGTTGACCCGCCGGGGAGTCAAAAACTACAATGTGGCGGTGCGTGAATACGGCGAACAGATTATTTTCCTGCGTCAGATTGTGCCAGGCGCCGCAGATAAAAGCTACGGCATTCATGTTGCCAAACTGGCGGGTCTGCCGTCTGAAGTCATCGACCGCGCCAAGGATATTCTGGAAAATCTGGAAAACAATTCCATCGCCGAAGCCGGTCAGCCGGCTCTGGTGTCCAAAGCCAAAACCAATATGATTCGCGAAGGACGCAAGGCATACCGGAAAAATCCGAAAACGGAAGACGGTCCGGACAGCATTCAGCCTTCACTGTTTGATATATTCTGATTCATACAGAAAAATTTACGGCACAGACGGAACGCAACAATTCTGTCTGTGCCGTGAGTTTTATGAACCGAACTGCCGGTCAGAGAATCACTCCTTTTTTGAGGATGATGTTGCCGTACTGCCGGCATTCTCCGGTAACCACGACCGCAAAACAGCGGCGTGTCCGTTCATAGAAAGCAAAGCGTTCCATGAAATCAATCTGCGCATCTTTGAGGATGGCGCGGTATTCAGCCATCAGAGACTCGTTCAGGGTATCGCCGGGAACAGGAGCCATCATGACAACCGGTTTTTCCACATACTGATCCAGATCCATCAGCTGAAGCACGGCGCCGGTCAGCGCAGGAGCGGAAATACCGTCGGCGCGGAGAACCGGAACTCCCAGCGAATAAGCGGGGAAATGGGCATCGGATAAAACTATCTCGTCTCCATGTCCCATTTGAGCAAGAACTTTCAGCAAATCCGGACTGATCAGCGGGGAAATACCTTTCAGCATGACAACCTCCAAATTAAAGTTTCTGTTATGTTGCGGACTATACCGCCGATTGGTCCGGATTGCAAGTCCGTTTTGCGGAGTTCCGGCTTTTTTGTGCTTTTCTGTTTGCAGCACACAATTTCGATTTTTTACACAGGCTGTAATTGAAAATCCGGAAACGGTACATTATATTATGGAAATTTCACAGACGAAAAGGGGTATTTCATGAGAGAGCAGACAACAGCCGCAGAGGACAGCCGGTTCACGTTCAGTGAAGATTTCCCGGTTGTCGCGCCGGAGTTTTTCAATTTCGGCTATGACGTGATAGACAAACTGGCAAAGCAGTCCCGCAATAAACTGGCGATGGTCTGGGTAAACCAGCAGGGACAGGAAAAGCGTTACACATTCCACGACCTTGCCCAGCTTTCCAATCAGGCGGCGAATCTGCTGATCAAATGCGGAGTCAGCCGCGGCGACCGTATTTTTCTGTTGCTGCCGCGCATACCGGAATGGTGGATTTTCTCCCTCGCCATGATCAAAATCGGCGCGATCCAATGCCCCTCCCCGGTTCTGCTGACCCCGCACGACATCCGGGAAAGAGTGCAGTTCGGAAAATTCAGAATGATCATCACCGACAGCTGCAACGCCCCGAAAGTGGAAGAAATCTGGAATGAATGTCCTTCGCTGGAAAAACGCCTGATTGTGGATACGGAACGGGATGGCTGGATTTCGTATCCGAAAGAACTGCAGTGTGCCACCACTTTGTCCCGGCATAAAGTGAAAAATGCGTTCATTGCCCGTACCGGAGCCAAAGATCCCATGCTGATGATTTTCACTTCCGGGACCAGCAAAATGCCGAAAATGGTTCTGCATACCCATGACTATCCGCTGGGACACCGCGTTACCGCTTCTCTGTGGCACGGCATCGGTCCAAATGATCTGCATTTCACGGTTTCCGATACCGGATGGGCGAAAAATCTCTGGGGCAATTATTTCGGACAATGGATCGCGGGGGCATGTCTTTTTGTGTATGACATCCGCGGCAAATTCCATGCGGAAGAACTGCTTGCCGTTCTGGAAAAATATGAAATCACTTCGTTCTGCGCACCGCCGACCGTTTACCGCATGATGGTGCTGCATGATCTGAAAATGTACGATCTGCGCTATCTCCGCACCTGTACCTCCGCGGGAGAACCGCTCCATACCAAAACAGCACAGCTGTGGAAGGAAGGAACCGGCCTCACGATCCGCGAAGGATTCGGACAGACGGAAACCGTTTGCATGATCGGCAATTTTGTCGGAGAAAAAATCCGCGAAGGCGCCATGGGCAAAGCCTCGCCCGGCTGGAACATCTCCATTCATGACGATGACGGCAATCCCCTGCCCGATGAAGAAACCGGTCGCATTGCCGTTTCGCTGAACCCGCGTCCGGTGGGGCTGCTGGATTCCTATGTCAGCTGCGATGAGGAAAACGCCATCAGCTTCCAGAACGGGTATTACTATACCGGAGACAAAGCCTGGCGCGACAAGGAGGGGTACTTCTGGTTTGTCGGACGCAGTGACGATGTCATCAAGAGTTCCGGTTACCGGATCAGTCCGCAGGAAGTGGAAGAGGCGGTGATGCAGCATCAGGCAGTGCAGGAAGTGGCGATTATCGGTGTACCTGACCCGCTGCGCGGAACCCGCATCAAAGCCTATATTGTGCTGAAACCGGGTTTCACCGCTTCGGAAGAGCTGCTGCATGATATTCAAAACCATACGAAAGAACAGACTGCGCCATATAAATATCCGCGCGAGATTGAGTTTGTGGAAAATCTGCCGAAAAGTTTCAGCGGAAAAATCAAACGTCATATACTGCGCCAGCACGCGGAAAACGGCGGAGCCTGTTCCTGGCAGGACGAATCCCGCAAATAAGCGTTCCTGAATGCACCCGGAAGCTGATCACAACTTTTGGGGTGCATTTGCTTTGAGGGAAGTCCTTGATTTTTAGAATGTAAAAGTGCGGAAAAACGAAATGAATGACAAGAAAAGAGCTTTTGACGTCTCAAAATTATAATTTTCAGGAGAAATGTTAACTTTTTTATAATTACCGCTTGCAATTATAATTTTTGATGTTATATTAAGCCTTGTTTTGCCCGATGGTGTAACGGTAGCACAACTGATTCTGGTTCAGTTTGTCTTGGTTCGAATCCAGGTCGGGCAGCCATTCTTCAGTTTAGGCGTACTTGCACCCGCATTCATTTCTGCTTGTATGATTCTCTTTTTTTGTCAGTACAGTAAATAG
>ERZ1034992.454-NODE-454-length-23190-cov-18.437432_pt1 | contig 23190 bp, 26 predicted proteins | sample MGYA00520695_ERZ1034992 | MGnify/ENA primary metagenome ERZ1034992 (study PRJEB33766, sample SAMN09781778) | gut metagenome | biome: gut microbiome | host: Homo sapiens | place: Madagascar | study: EMG produced TPA metagenomics assembly of the PRJNA485056 data...
ATATTGAACCACTTTACTTATTTTTTACTCTTTTTGTCAATTTCCACATGCTCATAGCATAAACCAAATAACTTGTAAGTTAACCATAAACCAACTTTTTGAGAAACGGTAGATAAACCAAAAGCCAATAAAACTGTCAACGCAACAATCATAGCCGTAGATTTAGTAACCGCAAAAATCATTGTCACAAAAACAAAAGAAATAAGCACGATAAAAATATAACGCAAAACGGTATACTTAGTCTTAGTCTTCTTATCCAAATCCATCTTACCCTGACAATGAGGACAAGTAACCTGTTCACTTAAATTCTTTGAATTAACATCAATCTTATGACCACATCTATAACACTTAACTTCATTCTTCATAATTTAAAATCTCCTATAAAGTATTATAAAGAAAATTCCACCATAGTGGAACTTCTTTTTTTATATATAAACGAAAGGGAGACACAAAGTATTTAATCACTTTGTACCCTAATGATAACTTTCAAATGTGAAAGCTGTGTGTATACATTGTGTAAAATTATGTGATTATTTCTTATGACGCAAGTTTTGGAAAACCTCTGCCTTATTTTCTAAGATTTCACTATACTTAGACAAAGTATCCTTTAAAGACATATTCTCAATTTTAACTTGATTGAAGAAAGGAAGTTTCTTTTCAGCCTCAATACGCTTTTGAGCAAGTAAATCCTTAAGCTCTTCATACTTAACGACAATACCATGTACATCACCAAAGCGTTTAATATCGATCGCTTCCATAGTAGAAACATAATTATCAATAAGGAAGACACCATAGAACAAGCCGATAAAGAATGAGAAAGCCAAGTTATTTGTCAGCCAAACAATGCCATCTATCGCAATTGGATGAATTACCAAGTAATAAACAGCGCCTATCGCACCCCAAAAGAAAGAGAACAATGGACAAATAACGCCCATGACATTGCCCCATCTTTTACGATAATCCCAAAGACGCATATTCATAACCTTCAACAAGAAAACACCACCAACAAACTCAATAAGAGTCATTGCGATTGTAATACCGATAATAATTACAATTGCTGGCGGATTATCCAAATACGCATCTACTGTATAAGTGATACAAAACATCGTTGTAAGACCCACACCATAGATTGGAAGATAAGGGCCCTTGCAAAAACCTGGGTTAATAAAATACTTACCACGAGGACCTGAATGACTAATTAGATTTCTAAAAAAGAATTCTAGTATATAGCCAAGTAAGGCTCCCGCAAAAAATAAAAATGCTAAAATTAATGGAATATTCATGAGACAATATTATCACGATTTTGCCCAAAATAAAGCTGTATCAATCGCTTTCTTCCAACCCTTAATCTTTGTATCCCTAACTTCCTTAGTCATCGTACTAGAGAAACTCTTATCAATTGACCAATTATACTTGATCTCATCTTCATCCTTATAAAAACCGACAGCTAAACCAGCTAAATAAGCAGCGCCCAAAGCCGTAGTCTCAGTCACCATAGGACGATATACCTTGGCATTTAATAAATCAGCTTGAAATTGCATCAAAAGATTATTAGCACTAGCACCACCATCAACCTTAAGCTCTCTAACCACTACACCAGCATCCTCTTCCATAGCCTTGACAATATCATATGTTTCATAAGCTATAGATTCTAAAGTAGCTCTAACCAAATGATTCTTATTAAAACCACGAGTAATACCTACAATTGTACCCCTAGCATGTTGTGACCAATATGGAGCACCAAGTCCTGTAAAAGCAGGAACTACATAAGCGCCTTCTGTATCACTTACTTCACTTGCTAAAACTTCACTCTCTCTAGCAAAATTAATTATCTTTAATTCATCTCTTAACCACTGAATAACAGCGCCACCAATAAATATTGAACCTTCTAGAGCATATTGAATCTTGCCATTAGCACTAGCTGCAATCGTAGTTACCAAACCATTATTTGATCTAACCAAATCAGTACCGGTATTCATAAGTAAGAAACAGCCAGTGCCATAGGTATTCTTCATTTCACCCTTATTAAAACAACATTGTCCAAATAAAGCACATTGTTGATCACCTGCTGCCCCACTTATCTTAATTGGTGCCTTAAACATCTCAGGAACAGTCTCACCATAGACATAACTAGATGGTTTAACATCAGGCAATAAAGACTCTGGAATATCTAATAACTCTAATAATTCTTTATCCCACTCTAATGTATTAATATTAAACAACATTGTTCTAGAAGCGTTAGTATAGTCGGTAACATGTACCTTACCACCTGTTAGATTATAAATTAACCAAGTATCAATAGTACCAAAATATAGTTCACCTTTGTTAGCCCTATCTCTTACCCCTTCTACATTATCTAAAATCCACTTAATCTTACTACCAGAGAAATAAGCATCAGGAACTAATCCTGTTTTCTCCTTAATCATATCGCTATAGCCTTTTTCTACTAGATCATCGATGATATCACTAGTTCTACGGCACTGCCACACAATTGCATTATAAACAGGTTCACCCGTTGCTTTATCCCATATCAAAGTTGTTTCTCTTTGATTAGTAATACCGATACTATCCACATCACTTGGATTAATTCTTCCGTGTTTTAAAGCCAGTCTTGCTACTTCTAAAATTGAACTAAAAATTTCTTTACCATCATGTTCTACCCAAGCAGGATGAGGATAGTATTGAGTAAATTCCTTTTGAGCCACAGAAACCATATTCCCCAACTTATCAAAAATGATACAGCGAGAACTAGTAGTCCCTTGGTCAAGAGCCATCACATACTTCATATTTATTTTTCTCCATTAAATCGTTAAATAAATTATATAATTTTGAGTATGATATATCCAAATTATTTAAAAAAAGATGACACTATTGGCATTTGTGCCCTAAGTGCTGGCGTTGGTGATGATATTGAAGAATACGAAAAATCATTAAGTTTTTTATCTAGACAAAACAAAATATTCGAAACAGCATCAGTGAGAAACAACGCATTAGTTGCCAATACACCTATTATTAGAGCTAAGGAATTAAATTCATTAGTATCCAACAAAGATATTAAAGCTATAATTTGCGCAGCAGGTGGTGATGGCCAACTCGAGACATTGCCTTATATTGACTATGAAAATATTAAAAACAATCCTAAGTGGTATCTAGGAGCAAGTGATCCTACTAACCTTTTATTTGTTGTAACTACCATGTTAGATATAGCTACCCTATATTCATGTAACGCTAAATCTTTTGTAGGAAATAAGGATGATTTAATCACTTATGAATATTTATATGGTAAGCTATCTAAACAAGAAAGTTATGAAACATATCAACCATTTATCGACTATATAAATGATAATGATAATTATTTACCAGTTAGATATGAAAGTGAAAAAGATTTTAAAACTAAAGGAAGAATCATTGGAGGATGTCTAGATTGTCTAGCCAAGATAATCGGCACGCCCTATGATCATGTAAATGAATTTATTGAAAAATATAAGGATGATGGTATTATTTGGCACTTTGACATCTTCTCTATGTCAGCCTTTGATGTATATTTAACCTTATTACAATTTAAATTAGCAGGCTATTTTAAATATACAAAAGCTGTCTTATTTGGAAGAGTAGCCTTTGAAAGTACTGCCTATAATAAGTACATCACAAGTTATAAACAAGCATATTCAAAAGCGCTAGAAAACATTCCATTTATCAGTGAAATGGACATTGGACATACCCATCCTCATTTCACCATCATCAATGGAGCTATTGTAGAAGTTGAATATGAAAATCATAAAGGATCAATATCTTATCTTATATAAGTAAAGACCGCTGCCAGTTATGTTATATCTGACAGCTTTTTTATTTGGCACAGCCAGCATATTTTCAATATCCGCTAAAGTCTTTTTACCCCTACCCAAATCAATCAAAGTACCAACCATGATTCTTACCATATTCTTAAGAAAACCATCACCGGTTACTGTGATTGTCAATAAGTCTTTCTTCCTAGTTATCTTGAATTCAGTAATAGTACGAGTTTGATCAATCTTATCTTCATAAGGAGTTGTATTAAAACTTGAGAAATCATGAGTACCCAAATATAACTTAGCACCCTCTTTCATCAAATCTAAATCTAATTTGTAATGACATTGATAAGCGAAACCATCCAAGAAAACATCGTATTCACCGATGTTAATTAAATATTTATAGGTCTTATTCTTTACATTAAAACGAGCATGAAAGTTCTGAGAAACCACTTCCGCCTTAATAACATGAATATCCTTGTTAGTTAAAGAATTTAAAGCCCCTTTTAGTCTATAAGGATCCATTTCCTTGTCATTATCGAAATGAAATACTTGCCCATAAGCATGAACCTTAGCATCTGTTCTTGATGCCATAATAATTCTAATATCCTCATGGAATATTTCCTTTAAAGCTTTTTCAATATTATCTTGAATTGTAGGACCATTGGGCTGTGATTGAAATCCTACATAATTATTGCCATTATAGGCTAAAGTTACCTTATATCTCATAAGAAAAATCTTGAGGCAATAGAGAACGCAAGACAAACATTAGCTAAGATAATAAAGATGATATCCCTAGCATTTATCTTTAAAACATGATAGCGAGTTCTTTCTTTATCAGGAACATAGCCTCTAGCTTCCATCGCATCAGCTAATTCATAAGCTCTTTGGAAAGCTACAGTAAATAATGGGATTATCAAAGATAAAATCGCATTAATCTTTTCTTTTAGTTTGCCCTCATCAAAATCAACACCACGAGACTTTTGTGAATTCATGATGCGCATTGTTTCTTCAATAATAGTAGGAATAAAACGTAGGGCAATCGAAATCATCATAGCCACTTCATGATATGGAAAGTGGAACACTCTTAATGGTGACAATAACGATTCAATCCCAAGTGTTAAATCTAAAGGCTTGGTAGTAGCAGTTAAAGTAGTGGTTACCATAATCATCAACAATAGTCTTACTACAATATATAAGGTATTAAAGATGGCGTCACTATATAAAATAAAACCACCAATCGTTAATAATTCAGATCCTGTTTTAATAGTTAGACAATTGATTATCAACAGGAATAACATCATAAACATTGTTGATTTTAATGTCTTAAGTACTAAACTTAATTTTACTTTAGCTAAGAAAACAACAATTAAAATAACTGCTCCTAGCACTCCATATACAAACCAAGAGTCAGGCACAAAGATGGCGATAATCATCGCAAACATCGCAGCTATCTTGGCACGAGGGTCAAGTTTATGAATGATTGAATTAACAGGAATATATTTACCAAATACTAAATTGTTCATTTTCTTAGCTCCTTTGATAAATACTTTGCCAACTCATCAATTGTACGCACATTTGATGGTATCTTAAATCCCTTATCATTTAAAGCGTTCTTAACACTTAAAATCTTTGGTTCTAGAATATTAAATTCTTTGACCTTCTCTTTATCATTAAATAATTCTAAGGTGTTACCACTATATTTAACCTCACCATCAGCCATCAAAACCGTATTATCAGCATAGTTATAGACAATCTCATTATCATGGGTAACCAAAATAACCGTAATGCCGGCCTTCTTATTTAACTTAACAAATAAATCAATCATCTCCTGACTTCCCTTAGGATCAAGTCCTGCAGTAGGCTCATCTAAGACAATGATTTTTGGTTCTAGAGCTAGAATACCTGCAATAGCGATTCTTCTTTTTTGACCACCTGATAAGTCAAATGGTGAAGTTTCATAATAACTTTCATCAATACCAACCATCTTTAATGCTAATTTAGCCTTGGCAATAGCTTCTTGTTCACTAGCACCATAATTCTTAGGACCAAAGGCAACATCTTTTAGAATTGTTTCTTCAAACAATTGATATTCAGAGAATTGGAAAACAAGGCCAACTTTCTTTCTTATGGCCTTTAACCCCTTATTTTTCTTACCAGGCAAGATAATGGTATCTTCAATCTCTAAAGAACCACTACTAGGCACTAATAAAGCGTTTAGATGCTCAACTAAAGTAGACTTACCACTACCTGTTTTACCAATGATAGCTGTAATCTTACCTTCTTCAATATTTAAATTTATATCTTTAAGGGCATGGTGAGCATAAGGCATACCCTCATCATAGATATAACTTAATGATTTGAATGTAATCGCCATAATTCTTCCACCATTTCATTTATTTCACTACCCTTTAATTTAATATGTTCTCTCTTAAGAGCTTCCTTAAGCTTTAGATTAAAAGGAATATCAAGTTCAATTTTTCTTAATTCATCAGCATGCTTAAATACTTCACTTGGCTTATCATGCATAAAGATTTCACCTTGATTCAAGACAATACAATCGCTAGATTGTAATACTTCTTCAATATCATGAGTAATTGAAATGATAGTAAAGGAACCATCACCGTGTAATTTACGCATAATATCTTTAATATCTTTTTTACCTCTTGGATCTAACATCGAAGTAGCTTCATCAAAAATAATAATGTCCGGATTCATTGCCAAGACACCCGCAATAGCCACTCTTTGTTTCTGACCACCTGATAAAGCAGTAGGTTCTTTATCTAAGAATTCCTCAAGTCCTACTTCCTTAGCATATTTATTGATAATATCATCCATATCACCTTGAGGAATCATATGATTCTCAAGTCCAAAGGCAATATCATCTCTTACAGTTGATCCAATAAATTGGTTATCAGGGTTTTGGAAAACAATTCCAATCTTTTCTCTTATCTTGTAAACATTCTCTTCATTTAGTTCAAGACCATCAATTTTAATAGATCCACTCTTAGCTTCTAATAATCCAATTAATAATCTAGCAAGAGTAGATTTACCACTACCATTGTGACCAATGATAGTAACATAGTCTCCTTTTTTGATATCAAAGGAAATATTTTTAATAACTTTCTTTGTTTCGTTATAGGAAAAATCTAGATTTTTTACTTCTATTAAACTCATGTGGTATATTATAACTCATTTTATTTATTAAGTTGAATTCTTTGGTATATAATTATGGAGGTAAATAAGAAGGAGAAAAAATATGCCATTAGTTACTACTAAAGAAATGTTTGAGAAAGCTTACGAAGGCGGTTACGCTATCGGTGCTTTCAACGTAAACAACATGGAAATTATCCAAGGTATTACTGAAGCTGCAAAGGAATGCAACGCACCAGTAATTCTACAAGTTTCAAAGGGAGCTAGAGCTTACGCTAACAGAACTTACTTAGTTAAATTAGTTGAAGCAGCTGTAATTGAAACAGGTCTTCCAATTGCTTTACACTTAGACCATGGTGATTCATTCGAAACATGTAAAGAATGTGTTGATGATGGTTTCACATCTGTTATGATTGATGCTTCTAGCAAATCTCTAGAAGAAAATATTGAACTTACTAAGAAGGTTGTAGAATACGCACATGCTCATGGTGTTGTAGTTGAAGCTGAGCTTGGTACATTAGCTGGTGTTGAAGATGAAGTTAAGGTTGATGCTGCTGATTCTTCTTACACTCGTCCAGAAGACGTTGAAAGATTCGTTAAGGAAACTGGTTGTGACTCACTAGCAATCGCTATCGGTACTTCTCATGGTGCTTACAAGTTCACTCCTGAACAATGTACAAGAAATGAAGAAGGCATTCTAGTACCTCCACCTCTAAGATTTGATATCCTTGAAGAAGTTCAAAAGAGACTTCCTGGATTCCCAATCGTTCTTCATGGTTCTTCAAGTGTTCCTCAAGAATACGTTAAGATGATCAATGAACACGGTGGTAAGATGCCAGATGCTGTTGGTATCCCTGAATCTCAATTAAGAGAAGCTGCTAAGATGGCTGTATGTAAGATCAACATCGACTCAGACTTAAGACTTGCTATGACAGGTACAATCAGAAAGTTCTTCGATGAACACCCTGAAAAGTTTGACCCAAGAGAATACTTAAAGCCAGCTAGAAACAACATCAAGGAACTTGTTAAGCACAAGATTACTGATGTTCTAGGTTGCGATCACAAAGCATAAGAATTCAAAGCTCCCAAGTGGAGCTTTTCTTATACCCAAAATGATATTTTAGGAAAAACGTACAAAAATAAGGTCAAATTATATTGGAAAACGTACAAAGAAAATACATTCATTCTTTAAAAAAGAGGAAGTTAATCTCCCTCTTAGTACTTTATTTAATTCTTTCCTTTAATGCATTCAAAGTAACTTCATAACTATCTTCTTCGTAAGGATAATCTATAGCTTTAAGATCTCTTTTTAAAAGCTTAGAAACAATATGATTCATTAAACATGGATTCTTAACCAAGATTGGACCAATAATATGAGTTCCATAGAAATTATCAACATGATATCCCTCATAAATATTATCAACAAGATTGTTGTCCTTAAATAAATAATCGAACAATTTAATATCTTCTTTTTCTTCAATATGAGAACATTTATTGATAAAGCCAACTACTTCACCAATATCATCATTTTTAACGATCACATCACCTGTATATCTTTTATCAGTTAATGTGGTTTTAATTGGTACGATATTTAAAGCTTTATGCTCATTAATCTTTTCGCCCAATAGTTCCATCGCATTGCCAGTAAAGAAGATAATTCCCTTAGACTTTATTAAGTTATCTTTACGTTTTAACAAATCATTTAAGACAACCGTTTGATTTTTTTCAGTACCACTGCCACAATAGATGAAATCATATTGAGTAAAATCAATTTGATCACCAATTGTCTTTTTATCAACAATAACTTCTTCACCTTGGTCTTCTAAATGCTTAGCCAATACAACCACATTGCCATATTCACCATAAAGATTCATTAAATCATAGTATAAATGTAAAATCTTCATTATTTAAGCACCTCCACCCTATTCAACAACTTATGTTGATCAGAGAAACAAGTAATCGCATAAATATGACCAATCGCATTATCCTTTAGATAATTAACAGCTGTTTCAATATCCTTTTCTAGATATACCTTATTAAAGTCAATACCTGCATATAAGAATCTTTCAGCAACATCACTGGCATATCTACCAGTCAAGACAATCTTCTTGATATTAGGACTATTCAATAATTCAAAATCAATATCCCATAGCCAAGATGTTTCACTAGTAAAATATTTTCTAGAAATCGCATCAACCATCACGAATGCTGTGACATCTTTCTTATAATTTGTTGCTACTCTTAAAGATTGATCATAAGAAATAGAATTTTCATGCTTAGAAGTTAATAAAGTTCCATAATTATTGCCAACCTTAAATTCAACTACACGACCATTCTTAAGAATATAGTTATTTAGTGTATCTACAATAATTTTAGAATCTACTCCTAATTCTCTACAAATTGAGTAACAAGCCAAGATATTATAGGCATTATAGATACTCTTTAAAGCTAATGAAATTTTATATTCACCATCAATAATTAAGTAGCCTTCATCTAAATTTACATCGGTAATGTGATACTTAGGCTCATGACGCTTATAATCGCAAACCATACACTTGTAAGAACCAATATGTCCATAATGATGATAATCATAAACTAATTTATTCTTACATTTAGGACAATACTTGCCATCATCATAGACACTAGTATTCTCTTTAGTTGAATCCTTATATTTGTCAATGCCAAAATAGATATCATTATTATCACCAAAGGCATTAACCAAAGGATCATCACTGTTCAATAATAACTTGCAACCATCATGGATACTGTCCTTGATAATATCAAACATCCACTCTGGATGACCATTTCTAGTCATTTGATCACGATAAAGATTAGTAATTACATAATAAGTTGGCACAAAATGCTTAAAAGTATGTCTTGCATATCTTTCATCAGACTCAAGTAAGACAACATCCTTCTTAACATTGCCCTTTAAGTCAGCATTATCAAGAATAAAAGTTGTAACACCCTCTATTTGATTTGAACCTTCACCATTATAGGCAACTGATAAGCCACTCTTATCAAGTACTGCCTTAATCATCTCAACCGTACTTGTCTTACCATTGGAACCAGTTACCGCGATAACATATTTAGGTAATTTCACTTCACTCAAGATATTAGGATCAATCTTTAAAGCTATCTTTCCTGGTAAGCTAGAGCCCTTGCCAACTAATTTGCCAATTACTCTTACAATCTTACAAACAATTATCGCCAATACTTTTTTCATAAGCTTAAGATAATTTACTACCAGCAGGTAAAGAAGAAGTAACCACTTCAATCTTACCATCATTTTCAGCACAGATAATCATACCCTGTGACTCTACACCTCTGATTTTTACAGGCTTTAAGTTAGCCAAAACAACTACCTTCTTGCCTACAAACTCCTTTGGATCAACATGTTCTGCGATACCGGAAACGATTTGTCTTACTTCACCACCAATATCAACCTTAGACACTAATAGCTTATCAGCCTTCTCATGTTTCTTTGATTCTAATACTTCACCAACTACCATTTCCATTTTAGCGAAGTCATCGATACTAATTTCAGGTAAATGTTCAATTTCCTTTGCCTCAAGCTTTTCCTTTAATTCCTTTTCATCAATTCTTGCGAATAAAATTTCAGGCTTTTCAGTAACTTGATAACTTTCAACATAACCAATTGTATTATTTTCAAATGATGCATCATTCACATTAATTTGTTCATAAATCTTCTTAGAAGTAGCTGGAATAAAGGCTTCTAATTCAATTGCACATAGTCTAATACCATCCAAGATCACATATAAAACATCATTTAAACGAGACTTTTCTTCAAGCTTAGCCAACTTCCAAGGCTCAGTTTCATCAATATACTTATTTAAACGATTTAATCTAGAAAAAATATCAGCCAATGCCGCTGGTGCATTTAAACTTTCTAACTTCTCATCAACATCCTTATCCATACTATTTAGATAATTAATTACCTCATTATCTAATTCGGTAATATTAGAAATCTTAGATACCTTACCACCAAAGTATTTATTAGCCATTGAAATAGTACGATTTACTAGATTACCCAAAACATTGCATAAATCACTATTACGTCTTTCAACCATTAACAATTCCGAGAAATTACCATCAGAACCAAATGGTACTTCACTTAATAAGAAATATCTAATAGTATCTACACCATAGTCTTCGATAAATAAACGTGGATCCTTAAAGTTACCCTTAGACTTACTAATCTTATCACCGCCCATAGTCAACCAACCATGGCCATATACCTTCTTAGGCAAAGGTAAGCCTAAGGCAATCAACATAATAGGCCAAATGATTGTATGGAATCTAAAAATTTCCTTACCAACCAAATGTAAATCAGCTGGCCAATATTTTTCAAATAAAGACTCATCATCAGACTTATAACCTAAAGCACTAATATAGTTGGTCAAGGCATCAACCCAAACATAAACTGTTTGTTCAGGATCAAATGTTACTGGAATACCCCACTTAACAGAAGATCTAGATACACATAAGTCCTTTAGTCCTGGCTTTAAGAAATTGTTATACATTTCGTTATATCTAGTAACTGGCTGCATCAAGTCTTTATGACCCTCTAGGTATTCTTCTAATTGTTTTTGATACTTAGATAGCTTTAAGAAATAAGCATTTTCTTTAGTTAACTTAACTTCTCTACCACAATCAGGACACTTGCCATCCTTTAATTGAGACTCAGTCCAGAAAGACTCACAAGGTGTACAATACCAGCCCTCATAAGTTCCCTTATAGATATCACCTTGGTCATATAGCTGTTTAAATACTTTTTGAACACACTCAACATGTTCAGGATCGGTTGTTCTTATAAACTTGTTATATGAAATATCCAATGACTTCCATAAGTCTTTCGCATTATCGATAATTGGATCAACAAACTCCTTAGGTGTGCAACCCTTTTTCTTAGCTCTTTCTTCAATCTTTTGACCATGTTCATCTGAACCAGTTAAAAAGAAAACATCATAGCCCTTAAGTCTCTTATAACGAGCTAGTGCATCGGCAATTACTGTTGTATAACAGTGTCCAATGTGGAAATTATCACTTGGATAATAAATTGGCGTTGTAATGTAATAAGTATTCTTTCCCACAAAAATTCCTCCAATAAAATAAAAAAGGTGACACAAGGGCGCAACATGCGCGGTACCACCTTACTTCTAACTTAAGCTTTTAACGCAAGCATACGTTTGACCCTACATATCGAACCAAATGTTTAAGACCCATCTTCATTGTTTACCAAATACCTTTTTACACCAAACAAAGGTTCTCTATAATTTATTAAACAATTACTCTGTCTATCGTAACACCACAATTATACACTAAATTGTTAAAAACATCTTAGTCACCATCAACATTAGCTCAACAAATATCGACATTATCACTATATCAAGTACAGTTGATAAATATTCATCAATAAGTTCCCTCATTTTGCATACCCTTTAAACTGACCATTTATCTTTCTGTTAAATAAAGGTAAGTTGATTTGGTAATTTAAAGTAATCAAGAAATCTCTTCTACTTTTTACAGACGAAAGTTCTTTACAATCAAAGGACCAATTCTTAAGCTCTTCATGATTGATCAAATCATTCAAGTTATAAGTATAATATGACGATTCAAATTTTTCGATACCAGCACTATGAATTAGCCTAGCATTCATCATTTGAGAACCAATTGAAATAATACTTGTAAAGACAAAGACTAGTATCATCGTAATAATCATCGTGGTCATATATTCAAAAATGTTTTTCATTCACTCGCTTTTTCCCTTTCATCGACAACAATTAATTTAGCCTTAATGGCTTTTGTCTCACCATTGTAATTTAATTGATAAGTTATTTCCTTCTCACCAACTTCACTACTATCGAATCCAATTACCGTAATATAGTCTTTAATATCCTCACCTTTTGAGTTATAAGCCTCTACCCTATCTTTATATTCCAATTTTTCATTTATTTGTACTAATAAATCTTTACCATTAAATGATGCTATTGCTACCGGACTTATTTCACTCTCTATATAAACAGGTTTAAGTGATTCATCAACAAAGTCCATATTCATACCAATTAGGTCACTTAAAAGTGAAGATATAAAGACCGAAAACACAATAATGGAAATAAAAGCTGTAAAGATTGCTTCTGCATATTCATCAAATAAAATCCTCATGACATTAACCTCTTTAGCCAAAGAATAAAGAAATCACTTATATCTAATTTTGTCATAAAAATATCGATGACAATAATACTACAAGTAGCCGCTAAAACACTTAAGCCTAGTTCATTAAATAATCTACGCATAATCACTTCCTATAGGCATTGAACAAAACATCCACATAATCTTTAGTCCTCCAAATTGAATTGTTATCTAAGCTATCTTTAAATTCTTCTGAAATATAGCGTGAATATATTTTTAATCCCGAATCATAATTTTCTATTTCTTGGCCCTTATCTAAAATATAAAATCTTCTAGTTATTTCTGCTCTTATATTTCCTGAATTCAAGACATAAAAAGTAACATCGATATAGCCTGCATTTGATAAATCTAAACTATTAGGATTATTTACGGTATAGTTGGCATTATAGACAATCTTCTCAATCTTTATATCATCACTGATATCCCCATCTAATTCATCTCTTGCGCTACCATTAACTCTTTCAATTAATTCCCTAATAGGTAATTTTTTATCTTCTCTATCAAAATACGTGTAGGAAATATACAAAGTTGGAGGTTTTCTCTTATATGTAGCCTTTAAGGTAATATCTCCATAAGTTCCTTTTTCAATTTTGCTTACTATATTCCCCTTACTGTCGACAAAGCCAAGAAAATCATAACCGGTTTTATTCGCACCAGGAAGTATTACTTCATCAAAGACGGTATATGTATAAACAGGACTACCCACAAAAGTACCACCATCTAAATCGTAATTAATTCGATAATTCAAGGGATGACTATAGACAGTTCTTTCAACTGGAATTTCAGGATTTTCTCCATATATACGCTTATAAGGCTTTTCAAAGCGCCAATCAGTTGGTTCACTCCACTTAGTAACATAAGAATAAAACGTAGCCGTAGTAGTAATCCAAGTTCCTACAATCATCGTTCGATTACGACCGCCACCGGAACTATCAGACATTTTTAATTCCATATAACGACAAGAATGATTCAAAGAAGGTGCCCAGTTTTTAAGTACGTCATGTGTACCAACAGAGCTAATCTTTCTTCCATCACAATATAGCTGCATAGGTGGCGCTTGATAATTATCATCATAACCACCACGATAAGTATCTACATCTATATACGCATAAGTAACATTAGCCTTATAACCAAAGTCCCAAGTATATAAACTTTTAGCATTAACATCACTCCAAACTCTGTTAGTCCCATCAAACGCATAGTGCTTAATATCCTGTCCTATTACTTTATAGTCCTTAGTAAAAGAAGAAGGATTTACAGTAGATAATGGTGACCATTCAATAGGCAATTTGTGCCCATATTGAATGGCTGATACTTCATTAGGACTACCTGTTGGTTTTTCACTCCACTCGCTATAACCAGGAAAAATATTTTCAGCTTTAATATTAAGGGGAATAACAATTAAACATAAGATGCTTATCAACAATATTTTTAATATTCTAGCCATTATCACACACCACATCTATCACATTAATCATCTTCTTCGTAATTGTTTTATCTTGGCCTAAAAAATTCTTATACTCATGAGAAATAATTACGCATAACAAGCCTTTATAAACATCACTGTAGCCACTAATTGAATAGGTTCCATCACTGTTAACCAAGATCATAAAATTATCTTTAAATAATTTTAAATATTCTTCATTGGAACCAATTTTCATCCTTGAATTGTTAGTATTATAGTAAATATCCTCAATATTCTCTTGCATAACAATTTGAGTATTAGCCATCGCCAAATGACTTGCCTTATTGAGCTCATCTAAGCGTACATTATAGTCAAGAAGATGCATGAGTATTAGACACACACAAAGTCCAATAACCGTTAAACTCATAGCTCTGACTAGAACTTTCATATGTTGATATTACTCCCAATAGCACTCATCATATAAGCAAACATCGCAAACATTGACACCAACATTTCAATCGAAAATAGTGCAATGGGAAGATAGCCAATAGCCTCTATAGCTCCAATAGAATCCTCGTTCTTAAGACGCTCAGCCTTATCCAACATTTGTTGATTTCGATCAATTAAGTTAGAAACACGATCCTTAATTTCATCCTTACCAACATTAGATATCGCATACAAGACTTTCATACTAGACCTAGCATCCTCTAAATCAAAATCACTTAAGAATTCACCATAAGGTTTAATCGAAGTAGGGTCTTTTTTAGCCTTTTGTAAAAAATCTTTTATCTCAGTTCTTAAAGGATAAGAAGCCATATTTTGAGAATTCTCAATCGCATTCAAGACCGTTAAACTATTTAAAGTAAGAGATATTTCTCTTAACCAAATAGGAAATTCAATCGTCAAAGTTTTAGTAAGCTCTTTATATATTTTTTTATATTTAAATGATTTCTTAAAAAGAACCACTATCCCCAACATAAATGGCAAGAAAGCATATTGAATGTTAAAGTTTAAATATACATAGGCTGTAGAAACCATGCACAATATAAACAAGGTAACATCAATAACATTCAATTTCTTTTTGCCTTCTTTAAACGCAAGATATTCTTCTTTAAGTTTCTCATCCCTAGAATAATTCAAATCCTCAATCAGCCATTCACCATTAAGCTTAGTTAATACAATTGTCATCGTAATCAAAATTGATGCGATAAATACTAGTGTCGATATTTGATAAATAGATGAATGTGTAAAACCATTAAAGTATTCATTTGAAACATAAATATAGACAAAGACACAATTCATCAACAAAGTAGTACCACATAAGATTAACAATTTAATTCTTCGATTCTTCAGCTCCTTTTGAAACGTAAACACACGTTTCAGCCAATTTTCAATATCTATATACATGTTCTCAAAAACACTAGAGAATGATACTGAGTTACTTGATTCAATACTTAACATAATCTTGTGAACGGACTTGACTCTTGAATTAGGGAATTCTTTTTCAATAATCTTTAATGAATTCTCAAATATATCAGGATCATTATTAGTATTATCCAAATAGTCTATCGCCCTTTTAACAGCATCCCTCATTGCACCAGAAGTCAATGAAAATAATTCACCAAGTGTAAAACGTATCTTTGTCTTTTGAGTAAATATTGGAATCACATTACTCAAATAATCACTTAACATCTCAAATCTTTCAATACTATACGATTGATAGAACCAGGCTTTAATCATAAAAGGGATTAAAATTAAGGCGATAAGAATCAGTACTAATATATAGGATAATTGAAGTCTTGATAAACAAGCAATGGTAAAGATCGTCGTCAAAATTAATACGACCTCAATAAGAAAATCTTTAGTCGAATAAGAATAACCATACTTATTAATCTGTGTTTTTATGTTCTTAATACTATAATTTTTAATTAAATTCATTTTTATCTCCCTTTAAAAACTTTATATAAGTTTCTAAAAAATCCCTCTCATTATTTTGATAAAACTTTCTATAAACACGCTCAGGCAACATTGTCTTTAGTGCCTGACCATCTCTTACGATATTTTTAATCACATTCTTCTTGCCATTACGATCAAAGAAACATATTTGATCAATACTACGTTTAACACCATCTGGCGAAAAAGTAGCCTTAACTTTAATGGCATAATCAAAGAAAGTATAAATATCATTCTCTAACCCTGCCCTAGCGTTATCCCCAGCCATATTCAAGATACGATCCGGAATTTCCCATACATTCTCCGCATGAATTGAAGTCAATGCCACACAGCCAGAACTAGCCCCTTCTATTATTCTTAAGATTTCCCTTCCTCTACTTTCAGAAATTATCAGCCATTTTGTGTTCAATCTTAAGGCATCTCTTATGGCTTGTTCGTTTGTATATTCATCGCTAACTTTAAGAGAATAAATATCCTTATTAGGATAGATAGTCTTTAGCTTCATCTCCAAAGTATCTTCAACTGTAACAATTGGATCATTATCAGGAATGAAATAACATAGATATTTTTCTAATTCTGTTTTGCCAGCACCAACATCTCCTGTTATTACCCCTGATAATCTGGCTCTCATAAGACAGGGTAAAAGCTTGACAATAAAGTCGTTGGCATAGCCATTTTCAACCAAATCCTGTTGTAATAGTCTTGCACAACTTGGAGTCTTTCGGATAGCTAAACAAATATTATTATCACCAGATACACTATTGTGCATGGCCTGGATTCTGAGTTCTTTCGTCTCCGCCTTTAAAGAAGGCTTAGACATATTAAAGTTTTCATTTACCGAATTCGCAACCAAATTAGTGAATATTCTAAGCCAGTCTCCATCTAACTTTAAATCGCTTTGATATCTTCCTTTTTGTAAATCAGTTATCCATAAATCTTGACCATTCCACTTTAAATCCGTAACACTATCATTGATAATATAAGGCCACAAATCTTTAAACAAGCCCTCATTTACTTCTAAAGCCATCCTTCATATCCTCCTTTACTTAACAATTAATTTTTGGTTTTCAACTAAATACATCTTAAAGGCCTTCATAATATCTAAGATATTAGCTTGAACATCACCTTTAAGTGTGTTAGAGATTGCGATTAGCGCAATAATAACGATTGCAGATAGAATAATGAAACCGTACTCTTCAAAAAATGCTCTCATTTTTTCTCCTTTCTATGTTTCTACACTTCGTTATTGCCGTGAAACCTAAAAATTCCTACCCTAAATTGAAAAAAAGATTAAAAAAACACTAATTTTTTAAAAATTAGTGTCTAAATCACCTATTTTTGAACATTTTTAATGAAATTTCACAAAGAAAACAGTACCATCTTCCTTATCACTTACTACTTTAATTTCACCATTGAGCTTATCAACCATTTCCTTGGTAATTGAAAGCCCTAGTCCAAAACTCTTACCATTATTTTGCCTACTCTTATCACTACGATAAAATCTATCAAAAATATGATCTATATCTTCCTTTTCAATATGGCTTCCAAAGTTTTGAACCGATAATTGATTCTTATCTATTTTCAATAAAACCCTACCATTTTTAGGCTCATACTTTATCGCATTCTCTAATAAGCCACTTATTATCTTAGTCACATATTCTTCGTTACTAACAAGTTTACAATCATCGACAATATCAGTATCTAACTCAATGCCTTTCTCATAAGCCAATGATTCAAATTCTAAGCTAACCTTATAAGCTAGATTACTCAAATCTATCTCACTAAATTCGATTCTTTTATCAACACTGGATAAAGTTAACATTTGATTAATCAATTCTTGCATCCTTTTAGCTGCTATTTGATTACTTTCCAACCAACGTTTAGTATCAGGATCAGGATTTTCCAATAATATCGCATTATTAGCTAAAATAATCGACAAAGGTGTTTTTAAATCATGAGAAGCATCTGCCACAAATTGTTTTTCCCTTTCAATCGCCCTTTCCATCGGTTTAGATGCATACTTTGAAAACTTAATACTTATAATTAAGAATAACAACATAGCAATAGTCCATATACCAAACAAAACAATTACAAGTCTAATAATTGAATCATTTATATAATCACACGAGGCAATAGCTATCCTATAGGGATTGCCAAAGTTCTTATAATAAATAAGACCATATTCTTTTAAAGTACCAAAGTCCTTTTCACTTAAAACAATCTCTTTTAATATATCCTCAAGATCTTTATTACTATATAAGTTATTAAAAGATAGCACATCATATTCACCACTATCCACATTGTAGAAGACAGTAAGAATATTCTCCTTATTATCATCTTTTCTAACAGGCCTATTTTCCATCGGCTTATCAAAACGAACAAGCGGAGTTAATACCTGTTCCATCGTCATACGCAAATCATTGTAGTAAGTATTTGTCATATAAACCTCAACAACAACAAACACAATGGTCAAAACAACACCTACCATCAACATATTTAGTTCAATAAAACGTCTACGATATGTTTTCATGATAAGACCTCCAATCGATATCCAATCTTTTGAATATTTTTAATAGTAAGCTTAGAACCTAAATACTTTAATTTCTTTCTTAAAAAAGAAACATAAGCCTCAACATTATTATCGCTAACTTCGCTATCAAAGCCCCAAGCTCTACTTATTAATAAGTCTTTAGAAAAAGTCATCTTAGGTTCACTCAACATGATTCTAGCTATTTCAAATTCCTTAAAACTTAAACCAACTTCCCTATCTTTACATCTTAGACAAATACTATTTAAATCTAAGATTAAATCCTCATATACAATCTCATTGAATATTAGATTACCCTTACGACGCGTTAGGGCTCTTACCCTAGCTACTAATTCTTCCTTATCAAACGGCTTAGTCAAATAATCATCAGCACCAGTATTTAAACCATTTACTTTATCAGCCACACTGCTTTTTGCGGTCAACATCAAAACAGGTATCTCAATATTTTCATTTCTTATTTGTCTTAAGACACTTATACCATCTAGTCTTGGAAGCATAATATCTAATAAGATTAGATCATAAGAACCTGCATAAATATAATCAAGGGCTAATTGGCCATCACTGGCAATATCACAAACGTATCCTTCTTTATTTAATATATGATCAATAGCTTCAGCCAAAGCTATTTCATCTTCTACTATTAGAATATTCATAACGCCTCCTTTTATTAAGTAACATTTTATACATATTTTCTTAAAGAAACCTTAAAGAATTTTCGTTTCCCTTTTCAGTTTTCTTTAAGAACTCTATGGATAATTTAAGGCATAGAAGGAGGCAAACATGTACCAAACAACATTCAAAAGAAAAGAGATTAAATATCTTATTAGTCAAAAACAATTAAACAATATATTGCCAAGTCTTTTATCACATATGGAAGAAGATGCATATCCTCATAGTAATATATCTAATTTGTACTACGACACAAGCGATTATAAGTTAATACTTAGATCTTTGGATAAACCACTATACAAAGAGAAATTAAGACTTAGAAGCTATGGCGATGATCAAGTCTATTGTGAGATTAAAAAGAAAGCTCAAGGCATCGTTTATAAAAGAAGAGTATCTCTTAATAAGCAAGATAACAAACAGATATCAAATGAAATAAATTGGATGTTTAAACAATATCAAGACTTAACACCTAAAGTATTTATAAGTTATAAAAGAGATTCCTATAAGGGAATTGAAGATCCTAGTTTAAGAATTACTTTCGATAAGGAAATATTATGGCGAACTAATAACTTAAATCTAAAAGAAAACTATGGAAGAAAGCTATTAGAAGATAACCAAGTTCTAATGGAAATAAAAGTAAATAATGCAGAACCCATATGGCTTGTAAGACTTCTTAGTGAAAACAGCATCTTTCCAACTTCATTTTCTAAGTATGGAAGTGTCTATAAACAAATGCATGAAAGGAAACAATTGAATTATGCTTAACGGAATATTTGAAACATTATACTCATCAACTATAACTACTCAAACTTTTTTAATTAGTAGCGCAACATCAATAATACTAGGTATTATTATTGCCTATGTATACAAGACAAGTGAAACAATGAAAACATCTCTTATCCTCTTACCTTTTCTTGTTCAAGTAGTAATCCTACTTGTCAATGGTAATTTAGGAACAGGTCTTGCAGTAGCTGGTGCCTTCTCTTTAGTTAGATTTAGATCAGCGCCGGGTTCATCAAGAGACATTATGGTAATCTTCTTAAGCATGACAGTGGGACTATGTTGTGGTATGGGTTATTCTATCTTAGCTGCATTTGTAGCTTTAATATCTTGTCTACTTCTTAAAATCTTATCTATTAAAAAACAAATAACAGCCAAACGTGAACTTAAGGTTACCATACCAGAGAACTTTGATTATAGCGAATTATTCAACGATCTATTTGATAAATATGCTACAGACTATAAATTATTACATGTAAGAACTATCAACATGGGTAGTTTATATAAGCTACATTATCAAATAACATTAAAAGACATCAATGAAGAAAAAGAACTGTTAGATGCCATGAGATGTAGAAATGGAAACTTAGAAATATCAAGTGGTATTCCATCATCCATAGAAGGAGTAGAAACAATATGAAGAAATTATTTATCTTAACTTTATTAATATGCTTATTAACAGGTTGTGTAGCTACAAGCACAAGCAACAATACCACCATCACCTTTAGTGACAATGGTATATCGACTTCACTAAAAGATGGAATAGTAATTAGTGGCTCTAGTCTAACTATCAACAAAGAAGGAACCTATACAGTTACTGGCTCCTCAACAGATGGAAACATTACTATCAATGCTACCAACGTCACCTTAGTACTAGATAACATAGACTTAACATCTAAGAATAGTGCTCCAATTATTTGTTCCAAGAATAGCGAAGTAACAATTGAAATATTAAACACAAACACATTAAGTGACTCCACAAATAACAATGATGAAAACGCCGTAATTAAAGGAAAAGATGGTTCCAATATTACCATCAAAGGAAGTGGAACATTAAATATCAACGCAAATGGTAAAAATGGCATTAAGGTCAACGGTGAAAAATCATCATTAACCATTGAAAAACTTACATTGAATATTACAGCTTTAGTAAATGATGCGATTAATGTTGAGGGAACTCTAAATTTAATTAGTGGTATTTTAACTGTCGATGCAGGTGATGATGCATTACACTGTGATAATACACTAAACATTGGCGATGAAAACTTTTCACCTACCATTACTATCAATTCATGTAATGAGGGAATTGAAGGTGCTACTGTAAATATCAATTCTGGAGATATTACGATTAATTCAACTGATGATTGTGTCAATGCAGCTAATAATGATCTTACAAACTATAACTTTGAAATTAATATAAACGGAGGAACTATTACGGCTTACACAAGTGAAGGTGATGGTTTTGATTCTAATGGTGATTTAAATATCAACGATGGAACAATTAGTGTATGGACTGCTAATAGAGCTGATAACGAGCCATTGGATGCTGATGGAAGCATCAATATTAATGGTGGTACTATCTTAGCAGCAGGTGCAAGTAGTGGCATGGGAGTAAATATCAATGCCTCTCAAGCTTCATTAATTATCAATAATACCAATATAGAGCAAGGCGATACCTTATCCATTACCACAAACGATAATACCACAATATATAAAACAACAGCCACTTGTAATGTTTCTTATATCTTCTTCTCATCTAGTGATTTATATACAGATGAAGAATATATAGTATCAGGTAGTCAAACAAGCATTACAGCTCAAAGTGGCAATATTCAAACAAGCATGACAAATAACTTTGGTGGACCACAACAAGGTAATATGAATCAACCACCACAAGATAACAATATGGCGCCACCACAAGATGGTATGACAAGACCTAATGAATCAGGACAACTAGGCCCTATGAACAATCAAAACCAAAGCAAGAATTAGAAAATGGATATTCTCCATTTTCCTTTTTGTATAGAGGTTTAGAACAACAATTGTAATCCCATAACGATTACCCACATATAAGCACAAGTCTTAGGAATCATTAATAAGCCAACCTTAGGCCACTTCTTGCTCCATAGAGTAACTGGAATATAACAGCCAAATGAGATAATAATTGCAGCCACCATTCTAGTCATATGATAATCATATGTATTTCCAGAAATTGCATATAGAATAATTACACCAATACCAGTTAAGGCAAACACTGCATTTCTAATTACTGATAATTTAGGATTACCATCTTCTGAACACCAATTGTTAGAAGGTAAGAAACAGATAACAATTCTAATGATTGCTGAAATCCAAATCAAAGCTTCAACAACTACTGGAGCACTTAATTCTGGGAAAGTATACTTCCAAATAAATAATAAGATAATATAGAAAATAGTCATAGTGATAGAAGATACTTGAAGACCAATACCAAGCTGCCTTTCAATCTTAGGGCTTGTACCCTTAATAACCCTAATAACTCTTGGCACTAAGTGAAACGCATCACCACCACATAATGTTAAAGTTAAGATACCATATAATACGAACAATGTATTGCCATTAGCTTTAACTAAAAATAAGATACCCGCAATCAAATCGAATGTTAAGTAACAAACATCAAAAAATGCTTCCATCAAATCACC